>Ga0208957_1000458_pt1 | contig 33162 bp, 35 predicted proteins | sample RifOxyA1_FD_184029 | JGI IMG/M metagenome (GOLD analysis project Ga0208957, IMG submission 184029) | Groundwater microbial communities from Rifle, Colorado - Rifle Oxygen_injection A1 (SPAdes) | ecosystem: Environmental > Aquatic > Deep subsurface > Groundwater | place: Rifle, Colorado, United... | reverse complement strand
ACTCAGTCTGAACCCGAGATTCAAGGAATTTGTTCGTTATTTCCGATATGGTCATACAGTACAGACTTTTAGCAAAATCATTGTATAGCTAAAAAGGGTCGTTTTTCCTTTTAGATATAAGAAATCTTCAAAAAGCATGGTTGTGTACAATTATACGAATATTTAAGTCTTCCTTATATATACTATAAACTAAAAAATGTGCATAGTAAAATAATCAGTGTTTGTATTTGTACAAAAGCCTATTAGCCTTTATAATATAAGGATATTTCTGTACAAGGATTTGGTTGGTGGTTTGTACGAGATTGTAGGACCGTAAAAACCCTTGAGTAGAGTGGGGAGGAAGCGGGTCGCACACCGCTTTTTCTGTAACCGAGTCCCTATTGGGATCGGAAACAAAAAAACCACTCTACACAAGGGTTTTCAATGGTTGCGACATGTTTCCTCCCTTGTATGAACAGTATAGCATGGTTTTTGATATTTTTGAAGTTCTTATGGGGATAAGATTAGTATTTTTAGCTCAATAGGGACATCACGGGAAGCTTATGGCAGACTTTACTGTTTGAGTTGAGTTTTGGATAGCGTATAAACCCCTAGTAGAGGGGTTTATAGAGTATTCCAGCGATCAAGACTATGACATAAAGCAGACCAACGAGCATGAAACCTGCGATGATGTCTTTAAATAGCATGGAGGCGGTAAGATTATGAGTTAGGAAAGGATACGGATGGCGTGTTTATGCTTGCTCATACAACGGCGCGAGGCACGTTGCGTTTACATCCTGTGCGCTGCGCAGACAGGTATTTGCAAGACCGGTATACTTTTGCGCCACTTACCGCTTTTATGTGACACCACCCGTCCAGATACGGTTATGAATCGTACACTGGCAATACGATCACAAGGAGAATTGTTTTTCAGTTAATAGTAATATTCAGATTGTCTTGATCCTTTATAATGGCTTGCCGCACTATCTCGGCGGCTTGTTTGTTATGCGCTCCCAAGTGCCATTCGGTAATGTCTTCTATGTCTAGTCCTTCATCACCGCAGTAATTCTTACCGTCTTTGTAATTATAGATTGTGCATACACCGTATTCGGTATATACAATCCATTCAGCGTCTACTTTGTAGCCGTCCGTTTCACCATTCGGCTCACCGAGTAAGCGTACAAGATCACAATACCGCGCGCGGACCTCCGATTGCAATGACGTGCTATTGGTAAGTGGTAAATCGGCTAGTGACTCGGCTTGTATGATTTCATCTTTATTTGCGTATAGCGAGATGATTGGAATATTCATAGAATTGTAGCGAGACAACGCTTGCGCGTCATCTCATATCCTTTCCTCTCTTTGTGATCGTATTGTCAATGAACGAGGGTTGTACCCTCAAAACTGAAACGGGGGAGATTGTTATTGATTATGATACCAATGACATCATTTCTGATATTGGTATCTCTTTTTGTATTGCCTCATACTTCGCTCTTGCGTCGGTGTCTTGCAGGCTTTGCGCTTTATTGAGCGTCCAGCGTTCGCGCAATGCTTTGAAGTATTCCGCGCGCTCTTCTTTGGTGTATATTTTTTTCATAGCCATCATCCTTTCCGTGCTTGTATAATTGTCAAGGTACTTATTTATAAGTATATTATAGCATATAAAACTAAGTAAATCTAGCACTACTTGTTGATAACTTATAAAACACTGAATCATTCTTTGATTCAGTATGTATAAGAATATGTATGATTATATACTTTATTACATTTTTATCTATGCGTCGCACAACGCATTTATTGTGCGACGCATAAGAATGTCGCGCGTGAGCGCGGGCATAGATATGGGAAAGTGATACGCAGTATCTCTTACGATTGTGTTTCTCAAATGTATATGATAGGGTAAGAGATTGAGCGTATATAATAAAAAATGTTCCGTATGGAACATTACAACTTTGCTCTGTCTGTCTTTTTTTCCTTTTTCTCCCACACTCTCAATCACGCGCTCTCTTCCACCATTTCTATTCCTTCTCTTGCCTTATATTTCGCTACCGTAACAGTAGGTACTGATACTCTCTTTTCTTATTCCCTTTTTTAAGAAAAACTTTGCCCCATCATAAACCCCCTCCCCCACTATTTCTATAATCATACCACATATTTTATCCACAGTCAAATCTGTGTTACACTTATTTATATGCCAAGCGGTAAAAAAATAAATTGGTTAGCTAATCCGCATTTCGCCGGAATCTGTGAAGAATTTTTACGACGAGAAAAAATAAAAAAAATAAACGCATCACAATTTTTTGTTGATTATGTTTTGCCGCGCATGCCTGAATCGAACCCCTCTTCTTGGAATAGAATCACGCAGAATCTTCGAAAACAATTAAGAGAAAATAGTTTATCTTCGGATATTTCTTTGCGAGCAAATACCTCTACTATTTCTCATAAAATCGCTCCATTGAATTCTGCTGTCGCAACGCAAAAAGGCATTCATTTTGCGTTGAATATAGGGTATGAAGCATTAAGGCAGATTAGGGATGATCCTTCCGTAATGCCACTGAAAGATAGGCTTGCTTTACTTTTTACTGCAATGAATGCGCAAAATAATAGAGTGAACGCAATCGCCGCTTTGCGTAAAGATAATCGCGAAGAAAAAAGATTTCAAAAAAGTTTTACCGATGCTGCATACATGGATGTTGATGACGAGGATATGGAAAAATCTATTGACCTGGAAGATACGAAGGACGGAGAGAATGACAAGGAACTTTCTGAAATGTTGAAAAAATAATTTCGTATTTCGATGGCAAAAAATCAATTCACAAATGAAACACTCGAACTTGACTCAGGACACTTGGGTGGACTTCGATCAGAGGATACTATCTTTCTACGACTCGTCCGCCAAGGTAGAAATGACCCTGTTTTTTTTGCGGAAAGTATGCTTGGTATTCGATTGCATGACGGGCAGAAACTTTGGTTGTGGATGACGACGCAAACGCAAACCGATAAGGCTCGCGCGCTTTCCGTTTCGATGAGGAGATTTTCCTCAACGGCTCAGTTCGATGCTCTTTTAACGGTACTTCCTGAATTCAAAAGAAATATTTTGGTACCATCGAATAGGTGGGGCAAGACTCTTTGCACTTCGGTGAAGCACCTTTGGTATTGTTATTATAAGAGAGGGGTGCGCGGAGACCCAAAGGATATAGCGACACTGCGATGCGCGACGCTTAATCTTTCACCCCATTCGAATCAATGCCAAGCGGGATATGATTATATATTGGATATTTTATCGGATAAGTTCGTGTTTGTTGTTAATGGAGAGTCGAAGAGAAATAAGTGTAAGATCAAGGATTTTTTGATTAAGTCGATTTCACAAAAGCGACAGATACTTTTTAAAAACAATACCTCCTATAGGGCTGTTCCGACAGGCGAAGATCAAGCTTCTTCCCTCGCTGGTACTCCGTATATGTATATCAGTTACGATGAGTGTGCGCAGAGTCTTCATTTACGCAACGAATTACCCGCAAAGATTATGAGTAGGCTTATCGACTTTGGCGGACCGTTGGATTTGGTGTCAACGCCGGAAGTGGATAAACCTTCGCATCAGTATTTTTTTCGCATTGCAAAGTTGGGAATGAAGGGTGAGGAGGGTTGGTATACGCAAATCGGAAAGTTGTCGGATAATATTTTTCTTGGGAGTAAGGAGTCCCAAAGCGTTATAGCTTCCATTAAGGCTACTGATCCGACAAAGTACAGGCAGGTTGCTTTTGGTGAATTTGTTACGACTGGAAAGAAGATGTTTGATGGGTTGGTGATCGAAAGAATTTTTGATTCTCCCGATCCTTCACCGGTTATGCATGGGCATCAGTATCTTATCTCGGCTGATTGGGGTTTTGCCGATACGGGTGATCCGACGGTGTTTCAAGTGATTGACTATACGCAAAGTGAAATTGATAAACGAGAAGGGAATCCTCCGAAGTATCGATTGGTATTTCGGGAGGCTATTCGCGGGGGTTCTCCGTTCGCGGTTCTCGCAAGGGCGAAGATGTTGCAGAGGGAATGGAACGGATCGAAATTCTTACATGATGCTTCGGCGTTAGGCGGTGTGATTATTAGGAAGATGCTGAAAGAGTTGGAGTTGCATGATTTGATTGATTTTAACGGGAGCGGAGGGAATAAGACGGATATGCTTTTTACCCTATTAGTGGTATTGTCGCATGGCAGGCAGACTGACGTGGACGAGGATTTGAAGATTACGGACTTGAATCCGAATTTTGGTCGTCTCAGATCGTATTTGATACCCGAATTGGAGGAGCAATTGGGGAATTATCAGTATAATCCTTCGCAGGGGACATTTGATCGAAAGATTGAGCAAGACGATGTTATGGCGCTCGGGCAGGCTTTATGGTATCTTGAACGTAAGGTTCATAATATGAAAGTGGCGCAAGTGGGGTTTAATCCGTTGGCGCTTTCCGTGGATGAAATATTTCCGCGTCAAGCGGCAATAGCAATGAAGATGAAGGAATTGGTGATTCCCGAGAAGAGAATTTTTTAAAAACGGTTTCAACTTTTATGAAAAAAGTTTTACTCCCTCAAACCGATAAAGAAAAAAAACAATTCGAATTCGATTTGACGAAAAAATATGTTGGATTCAAGGATGACACAAAGCATGACTTATTGCTTCGTTTGTCGGGTGTCGCGGCGCGAGCGGGAGGAAGCGGATATCAATTTGTCGGATATACGAGATTAGAGCAATTTTATAGAGGAGATCAATGGACGGGTAATGAACCTCCCGGTGCTTCGCAACGTACCGATAATTATTGTTCGGTGATTGTTGATAATATTTCTTCGTTGGTGTTTGACGATTCTCCCGAAATTTCTTGTCCGACTGATGACCCGTCTGATGATATTTTGGGATTGATGGCTGAGATCAAACAAGATCTGATAATGAAGGTATGGGAGGATAATGATTTTACGGTTCAGTTCGATGAATGGGCAAAGACGGCTTCGCTTTATGGAGACGGATTTTTGAAGGGGCCGTTTATGGAAAAGGATGATGAGGGAAAATGGAAGATACGATTTGTGAAGGTGGAAAATCCGGGTTCGATACGGCCGATATTTGCCGATGCGGCGTTTACAAAACTCTTGGCTTTTATTGATGATACCCGCATGTCACTTACGAAAGCGGAGATGCTGTATGGTGACTTGGCAAAATCCAAAGGTATTACCCTCGCGAAAGAAATTCAAAAATCAGTTGAGAACAGGCGTGATCCCGATACGCAAATTCCGATGGTTTCAGTTTCGGAATATTGGGATGATCGAATGATGGGGGTGTTTATCAATGATAAGTTACTGGATTATAAGGTTCACAACTGGGGGTTTGTTCCATTGGAGTATATTAAGAATATCTATTCTCCCAATCATCCGTATGGTAAGTCGGATATTGAGGATGTGCTTGATCCGCAGATGTCGCATAATCGCACGAATAATGATCTTGCAAATCTCCTTCGTTGGTTCTCATCTATCAATCTTTGGGGTAAGAACTTGGAGGGTATGCAAGCACTTGTCGCGGGACTTTCGAGAATTTATTCGCTTCCTGATGATGGCGAGTTGCATACGTTTGAAAAGCCCGGAGATCCCTATATTACCAATACCTATGTTCAGCAGCGCCGAGGAGCGATTGTCGATATTTCGGGTATATCTGAAACGGCTCTTTCTTCTTCGCAGGTGGCTAATGCTTCCGGTCGCGCACTGGCTATGGCATTTGAAGGAACGATTCGAAAACTCAATCCCCGAATAAAGCGCTTCTCGCAATGCTTGCAAAATCTTAATAGGAATATCTTGAAACTCTATGAGATTTATTTTCCCGAGAGTAAAATGGTTATCAATGGTGATTATCGGAATAAGGTATTTATTGCCAATACCGTCGTACGGCAAACGGTTGATATTATCAATAAGCTCCAGTCGGGTATGATCTCCCTTGATACCGCACAAAAAGAAGCCGGTATCTTGCAGCCCCATCTTGAACAAAAGATCATGAAGAAAAATCTCTCTGACCCAATCTTGGGTGGACAAATCGCGCGTCAGCCGTCATTACTCCCTCGATTGGCGGAAGGACAAAATCAAGGTGGAGAGCAACCGATGCCCGTTCCCGGTAATCCCGCAAGCGCATCTCAGGCAGGCGCGATGAATATGATGAATCAACAAGGATCGGGTGCGGCGGCAGTTCCTAACGCATTACCTCAATAGCGTATGGCATTCGAACGATCAAAAATTTCTGAAAAAATACTTGGTGACAATCTTGAAGCATTTGTCTCGGGAAAGTTGAATATGTTTAATACGCAGATGAAGGTAAGGAATGCCAATGATGAATTAAATTTTTCGCGTCTAACATTAGAGAATAATATTTCTCTCAATGACCAGCTCGTCTATCGGCAGTCGCAACTTTCGCGCGCAAGCGATGACCCTGACGAAAAGCGCAGGATTACGGCTGAAATATCTTCTCTCAAAGATCGTATCGAGTCGCAGAATTTTAATGACGAATATACCTCGCAACTCATTTCGCATGAACAGGGTGTCGCGTCAAATGAATCGCTTGTCTCTTGGTTGCGATCTCGATTGAATACGGTTACCGATCAAAAAATTAAGAGTCAACTTCAAAAAGAACTCATTACGCAAGAATCAAGTCTGTTTGCCGTTAGGCAATCCGCGATCAAGGATGCGACGCAATATGCGGTTAATGATAAGTCGTCAAAAATACTTGACGATCAGATCGGTCGCATTAAATCCTCGCAATCCAAGGCGTTATTTGACAATAACCGTGACTTGGCCGAAACATATAACTTACAGTTGCAAGCGCTCAATCAAGCAAAAGAACAAAACGATATCGAGCAAGAATTGAAAAATTTTGCAGTCGGTACGTTAGCCGGGTATCATTCGGCAGTAGGGCAGCTTGATGCGTTTAATGCAAAGATAATGGTTTCGTCACCGACAACTCCGGTAACGATTGGCGGCGTGAGATATAATTCTTCGCAGGAGTATTGGAGATTCAAACGAGATTCGTATGTTTCTGATCAAAGCCCGAACGGAATGTTCGCGCGGTTGTCGGATGAACAAAAAACGGCGCTTACGACAAAGCTTTCATCCAATACCCTTACCAATGCCGATATAACCGCAACGTCAACGCTCTTTGATTCTCTTATTCATAGACCCGAACTCGCAACCTATGCCGCTTCGATTATGAACGCAAAACAAGATGTTATCCAATCGGCAACGGATGCGAAAGCAAAACAAATCTATGAGAAATATGCGACATCGCTTGATGCTAAGAAGGCAGTGGCCGATCTCAACGCACTTAAAGCGCTTGGTGGGAATGTTGAAGGGTATTATAATAAAATTTTACTTGAAGAATCTCAAGGGGCCTTCGGACAAATGAGCGGTATTATTCAAGAAGCTCGACGCTTGATTGATGAGGAAGGACTTACCATGCAGCAGGCTCTTGATAAGGCTGCTGCTACGCAAGTGACGCTTTCACCCGAGGATCTTTTGAAAAAGACTCCGAAGGAATTAGCTTCGGAATCTCTTGGCGCAACAAAGAAAAAAGGCGCTCAAGCGGATCAAGGGGCGCTTCTTACTCCCGAAGGAGATCCGATAAACGATCTCTCGTCGAAATACGGCATAGTAGGTAAGACGGTTTATGATAAAGCAACGGGAAAGCCGTTTATGAATGAGCAGGAGTTTTTTACCGCAACCGGATTAACAAATTTTAAGGGAGTGACATTCGATACATCCTATAAACCGCCTGCGCAAGCTCCGTCGGCAACACCCTCTGCCCAACCGGTTCAACCGACAGAACCTCAAACTCCGGCAGCTTTCGACACAGTCACGGCTACGAGTGATGATTACTTAGCTATCGCAAATTTGGCATGGGTATTATCGGGATCGGCAAAACAACAGCAAGCGCAATACGGTTCTCCTGACATCGGAACATTCAGCGGCAACAGAGCTTCATATATGAAAGCGGCGCAGGATGTTGCCGCAGGGAGAACTACCGGGAACAGAGAGCTTGACAACGCAATGAATCAGGCCATTCAGAAATATTCTCAAACAAAACAACCATCACCTCAAGCTCCTACTCCAGCCCCTACTCAGCCTCAGGCGGTAGTCCCTCAACAGAAGGCTCCTTCACCAGCCCAAGCTCCAGCCAAACAACAAGCGGCCCAGCAACAATCATATACGGTTGCATCAGGCGATACACTTTCGGCAATTTCAAAACGGCTTTTGGGTGATGCGAATCGATATGCCGAGATTGCAAAGCTGAATAAGATTGCTGATCCGAATAAGATTAATCCCGGCCAAAAACTCATTATTCCGAATAAATAATTATGGCTACATTTAATGTGGGACAATATTTGGGAGGAAAGAAAAAGGGTGGAGCGAGTGTCTATAATACACTTAACTCCCAACTTTCCATAATGGAGAATCAATTGGCCGGAGACGGTAACCTCGCTCCCGGTGATTTTGACGTACTTATTTCATCTGCTCGAAGCGTATATACCAATCCGGCATTAACCGCTTCTGAAAGGAATACTGTTGCTGTTAAAATAAGTGAATATGAAAAAGGGAAGAGTGTTAAAAAAATCCAAGACACTTCCGATATAGATAGGTTGAATCGTGAAACGAAAGATTCTTTCAGAAAGAATTCATTATTATTCGCAAATAATCCTAAAATATTTCTACAAGCGAATACTGACGCATTGCATGCGAAACTCACGCAACTGACAATGTCAATTGAACAGCTTCAGGCATCGGGCGGAGATTCGTCAAATCATTTAGATGAATTCAATTCAGTATTAAATGACTATAATGATTCTCAAGCTGCTCTTGCTTCCGTCGATGCATATACGAATCAGCCTCAGCCGCAATCCGATTTTGTGGCATACGTTACAACGAATCCAAAAGGAGAAATTAACGACATTCAAGTCGGGCGCATAGGGTCAAAAACAGGATATGCCGAAACAAATGGCATTTATGGCGGGATGCAGGTATATGGGAAAATAAATCGCAAAGAAGGAAGCGATAATATTTTTCAACTTGGCAATACTCGATTCAGAGCCCCCGATATTTCATTGCCTGACCCGAATAATCCTTTAGGAACGCGAGCAAATCCTTTGATGGCTGAACAAACACAGCGTCAGCAAGGCTCAATCACAACAGGTCAAGGAGGAACATATCACGTTATTGATCCATCAGGGCTTCGACCGCAAGGATCAATTTCAACGGGCGGATGGGCGCTTGGAATGGATAAGGCACTTTATAAGAAAAAGGAAAATGGCATGTATGAAAAACATGTAAATGTAACACCGGAGCAACTTGGGATAAGTCCGAATGATATCTTGCAAGTTCCGAGTATTTTTGAAAGATCAATCAATGATCAGGTTGATACTACGATTGACGGGTTACAATCGGCATTACCCCAATCATTTATCGGACAGCCTTCTCAATGGACCACAGGAATGCAGGCAATCCCTCCGCAGCAGACTCAAGCACCACAACCATTTATCGGACCGCAACCATTTATCGGCCCGCGACAACAACAGTCAGGCACTTCACGCACTCCCTCTCCAACAGAACGTGCACCACAAGGAGCAAAGGCCGTTGCGCAAAATCTTATTCAAGGAACGAGAAGTTTTCTTGGAGGACTTTTTGGATAAATAATGTATGAGCATACTGAGTGACGATTATTACAAGAAGCTATTGGATCAATCGCAACAACAGCGAGTTCCCGTTGTTGTTCCGCAAGTTGGTGGACCATTGAAACAATTGGAAGAAATTACGGCAGAGCCTGCCGAACGACAGCTTGTTGCCCCCTATTATCCGAATGAACAAGGAAGGGTTTCTATTACTCCGAATCTTTCTCAAGAAGATCAGATCAAAAAATATGGAGGCACTGTCGGGAGTCAACAATATTATGATTACCAAGCAAAAAATCCTGACTATTTGAAGGGTTTTGGGGAAACACTCGGTATGAAGTTTCCTGATGATGAAACATGGGACAAGCTTGATTCATTTCAAAAAACATCATTCCTTTACCCTTCTTTTATGATCGGACTTGGCTCGATGTTTATACGACTTCCCCGAGCAGGTGTACAAGGGTTTGGGAGTGTTGGCAAAACAATTGCAGAACCGATTGTCAAGACAATTGAAGGGAAAGGGCCGACTGCGGAGTCATTAGGTGTCGAACCTGTTCAAAGTATTCCTTGGATTGGAGAGATACCGACTATTTATCAAATGGAAAAACAGGCGCGTGATTCGGGTATGGGGCCAATAGCGTCTAAGGTAGCGGCATTTGGAAATTATATGGGGTCTGCACTCATGACTGCCGGTATCGGAGAGGCTGCCGTATCTCTTTTTAAGCCTCGCGCTCAAATAAAAGGAACTCCCATATATGACACAAAGCCAATCGAACAAGTTTTGGTTAAGACGGGTCCGACTTCGTATAAAATAATGAAACCGGGAGCAAATACGGTCGGAGAATATTATTCCGTTCCGAAAACTGTTGCGAAGAAATACGGAGGATCATCACAGAATGTTTTTTTTAAAGTCGCTCCATCAACCATTGACAATACGGGCATAGCTCTTTCACTGGTAAAGATTGGAAAGGGAAAAGGAGCCATTGAGGGCGCATTTGGTCCTGAGACGCATTTAGTTTCGCAGTCATTGCAACTTGGTGATAGGGTCGCTCCAAAAATGTTTCATGGAAGTCAAGTTACGGTTGATCAAATCGCAGAACAAGGTTTTAAGCCGGGTAAAAATTCTGTTTTTGGAGAGGGTGCTTTTTTCACTGATAGTAAAAAAACCGCTGCTACATTTGGTGATGGTCCCAACACAATTACATTGAATCCTGAAAAATTTAATTTAAAACCATTTTCTTCTGTCGCAGAAGAACAGGCATTTATTACAGAACAAAGCGTTAAAAATCTCTCGGAAGCAATTCAAAAAGAAGGAAAATATGATGGTTTTAAGCTCCTTCATCCTGACGAAAGCGTTGGTACGACGTATGGCATAACGAATATTAAGAAATTGAATGTAGAGATTAAAGGTGTTTATCAAAATACTGCCCTCTCCCAAATCCTCGATAAGCCACTCAAAGGATTCGATAATAAACCGATCACAAATGAACAATCTACTCATCTCTCGCAGTTGATGGAAGTTAATAAAATAGAACCTGAAATGGCTCAAGCGGTAATGCGTGTCGTTACCGGTAAAGATCATGTCGGAAACCTTACACAAACGGAATACGTTAATACCTCAAAGGCTCTAGCGGCGTTTAATGATGTCGGTAGATATTTGGGGAAAGATTCGATGGTGAATGTTTTTTCTCAATACCTTTCACCTCAGCGCTGGTGGATGCGAGATATTGAGAATTCAATCGGTGTTCCGCTTTATTCAAAAGTGTACGTTCCAATGGAGAATGCCTTTCGATTGCGAAACGTATTCCGTGATTCTTATCAAACGCAAGCGCGCGAGATATTCGGTAAGTATACCGGACCGGGGAACTTTGAGAATCGTCGCTTAGTGAAGGCTTATATGGAGGGAGATACGGGAGCGATAATTGATAATACCACTCTCACCGCTCAAACAAAATCAGAGCTTATCAAAATATCTACGGATTTACGGCCGCTCTATGATAAATTAGGGCAGATTTTTGATATTCCGACAGAAGTGTTTTTAAAGGATTATCAGCCGCATATTCAAAATCTTGGAGGAGTATATCAACTTTACAAGCAAGGAGCCGAGCTTCCACAAGAACTCTCTTTCTTTGCAGAATTCAAACGCAACGGATCTCTTTCGACACAAATTGATGATTCTCTTGCTTTGTTTGATATCTATGTGAATGCGGGATCGAATAAAATGTTTTTGAATCCCGCTTTAGCCGAAGCCGTACCCGAAATTGCGAAAATGCCTCAAACACTTCAAGGTTCCGCAAAGTCATATGTGACTGAAAAATTAGGATATGCCGGTCGTATGGATCAATGGTTGAATGAGATCGGACCGAGTCTTGCAAAAAAAGTCGGGATTGATCTTCCAAATGATGTCGCGCGGTCGATGAGTAAATATATTATGGACACGACCTATGCAGGCGCGCTTGGTGCTCGGCCTGATGCGATTTTGAGAAATTTATTTCAGTATTTTTTAATGGCATATCCTCGATTAGGGTCGAAGTTTTCAGGACAAGCGATTAAAAAGGCTATGACTCCTGAGGGAATAAAAGAAGTTTCCGATAAAGGTTTTCTTGTCGAACTTGGCGTGCCATACGGTGCTGAGCTTCTAAAGGAAGCAGAGACGGCAGGTAAGATTGGCTCACTTTATCAAAAAGGAACTCAAGCTCTCCTGAAACCATATGGCGCTGCCGATACGTTTACTCGTTCGGCAACGTATTGGCAGGGGAAATATGTGTGGGATGATGCAATCGCAAAATACTCAGAAGGAAAATATACTTATGATCAATTTGAAGCCGCTGTTGATTTTAACGCACTTAATATTGCCGATCGGAATATCATAAGAAATCTCATGAAGGATAAAAAGCCGGAACAAGCGTTTGAACATTATATTCGTGACGTTATTGACGAAACTCAATTCCCCTATCGTCGTGGGGCATCATCAAGAGTATTTTTTGCGGAAGGGCGATACTTAGGGCAATTCGGACAATGGAATGTCGAATTCGCTCATACATTCAGTAATTGGATAAAGACAGGCCAATGGGACAAAGTAATTCGTTTCGGCGCAATGTCTACTGCCGTGGAACGTACCGTTGATGAAACATTTGGTATTGATATTTCTAAATGGGTTGGTGCGAATGTCGTGAGTCCGACGCTTTCTCCAATTATGCAATTTGCAGATGAATTTGTTTCTTTGATGTCTAATGTGAAAAGTAGTGACATGCAAAAAGCTTCGGAAGATATTGATAATATTAAGAGATCATTATTCAGTATAGGAATTCCCGGGGGTGTTGAACTCAATAAGATTAATAATTTCAATCGCTCCATTGAACTTTCGAAAAAGTATAATCTTCCTCCGGGGGAATATGGCGTATATAGTAGTAGTGGGAAATTAATGTATACGACTGATTTTAAGAGTATCTTTTGGGGTATGTTCGGTTTGGGATCAATGGAGGGGAAAACGGCATCTGATGTTCAAAAACAATTAAGAAACGAGCAATTCAAATATTCACAAAGGAAACAGGAAGTGCTAGAATTATATCAGCAAGAGAAATATGATGTTGCCAATCAGATGATTTCTCAATATGGCATACAGCTCACTCCGCAAGATTTCCAGTCATACTATATCCCGCTCAATCAAAGAATGTATCGATCGTTGCCTGCTACCCTAAAAGCGCAATTTGCTCCATTAATTTTTAAATAGATTTTTTATGGCCATTCAAATGATTAAACATGAAGGTAAAATGATTCCTGCGAAATTTGAAAACGGAAAATGGATACCCGATCTTGATAAGATTTTGAAGTATACTGCTGACGGAATCAAGGTTGTTGATAAAAAAGATGAAAAATAATTCATAATATTTTTTGTATGGCAAAGAAAAAGCCTGCACCAAAGAAAAAGAAGAAGGCATACTAACTTATGCGTCCGCTCTCAACCACTGAGAGTCCCCATCTCGAATTTTCAAGGGTTGGGGACTCTCCAAAAAAGATACGAGCAATTTCAAATCACATTGGTTGGCTCCATACGCTTTCAGATAAACATGGTGCTTCTTTTGATATCACCATTAAAGACGGCCTTGGAAGGATTAAGATGGAAAAGAGGGGATGCTCTACCAAGACGGATCAATATGGTGAACTTATTAATCTTCCGACCGTTATGGGAGAAGAACTTGATGTTGAAATAAGCAATATTCGAAATGCCGATAGTATAAAGCTTTTTTTGAATTAGTGCATTTATTATTTAAAGATGATATAATACAAATATGTTAAATCCCACAGCCACACCTGCGCAAAGCGCAGCCACACCTGCGGGTAGCAACGAGTCGATACAGCCACAATCTCCGGCTGGATCTCCCCAAGCTACTCCGCAAGGACAGCCATCAGGAGATCCGTCAGAAGGTAAGGTGACTATATCCACGAAGGAGTACGCTGAACTCCAGCGCGCAAAAGCTCGTACGCTATCATTTGAAAAAAGGAAGCAATTCATGGCTAGGCAATCACAATCATCCCAGCAGGGAGACGGTGATCCTATCGCGCAAGAAATTGCGCAAGCTGAATTGCGAGTGAAAGACGCTGAACAGCGAGCAATGAGGGCGGAGGTTGGAAGCAAGGTTCGGGATATTCTTGAAAAAGAAGAATTTAAAGCCCTGCCAAAATCAACGCGCGATCTCATTCTTCGCAATCCCGCCATGTTGTCCGATGCCGATAATGTTGAAGAAGCGTTATTGGACATTGAAGATTTCGTTCGGGAACAAGTCGCGGGATTAACTGTTCAAAATCAGCCCGGCCAAGGCACTGGAAAAAGCGAACCTACTGGCCATCAAACACCATCTGTCGTTAATCAGGGTGCACCAGCTCCAACAGGTCCCGGAAACCTTGAGAATATCGATGGTCTCCGAGGAACTGCTCTCTCGAGAGCTATTTTGCGCAATAAGATGCGACAGATGAAGTCTTAAATCTTATTAATGTAACTATAAAGATATGGCTTTAGTTGATCCAACACCTACAGCATCGTTTGACCAAAGTGCTGTATACAAATTGGATCTTTCTGAGGTTCTGTCATCAATCTTGCTTGATGACACCGACTTTGTTTCGATGATGGGCGTTTCTAATGAAGTTGCCACTCAGACAAAGCACAGTTGGATCGAAGACGCACTGAATGCAACGACTATCACGCAAACTGGGGGAAACTCCTTTTTGTCAGGTACAACTGCAACGGTGATCGCTTTTTCGGCGAATATTTCCCGCATCACGGCGGGAACCCTCATGAAAGACCAACTTTCAGGAAAGTCTGAAGTTGTGCAGGTAACTGCGGTGAGCGGCGTTTCGGCTACCGTTACTCGTGGTTATGGTGCAACAAACGGTGAAGCACATGTCTCGGGAGCAGTATGGGAGATCATTTCTCATCCGCGACCGCAAGGCATGGCAGGACCGAAGGATGAGAGCACAACCCGTTCCCTTAAGAGTAATTTCACGCAGATCTTTTCAAAGGGCGTGAATCTTACCGGAACCGCACAGTCAATCGATCACGCAGGTATTTCTTCGGAGGATGATTATCAGATTGATCTTCGCCTTCGAGAATTAAAACGTGAACTTGATCGCGCAGTTATCATGGGCGTGAAAGCCCCTAACGATGTCGGCGCATCAACGTATGGAACACTTGGCGGTATTATTGATTGGACAGGATGGATCAATACCGGCAACAAGACAACGACGGCGGAAACTCTTACTCCCTCTGTTTTAAATTCAATGATAAAGCAGGTATGGGATGATGGCGGAGATCCCGACTTTGTCTTGGTTGGTGGATTGCAGAAACAAAAGGTTTCTCTTTTCGACCAAGAGTTTCGTCGCTCAACGCTTGATACGCGTAGAGCAGGATACACAGTCGAAGAATTTGTCTCTGACCTTGGCATCAACCTTAAAGTTATTGTTGATCGCTGGGTCCCCGATGATGTGTGTATCGTAGGAGATAGTAAGAAAGTAAAGATACTTCCTCTTAAAGGTCGCGCATTCTTCCTCGAGAAGCTTGCAAAGACCGGTGATTCAGACCAATGGCAGATTGTTGGTGAATACACCATGGAAGTCCGTAACGCTGCGGAGTGCTTTGCGTATCACAATACGTTAAAGCGATAGGCATCATTTAATCCTTAATAGACATTCAATTCTATGGGACAACCATCACGAGGATATGCAATGTCTGCCTATATTCCGCCATTCAATCCTGCGACGAGTGCAAAGATCTATGGTAATAATATCCAGTCGGGTGTTATTACCTCGGCGCATATTGCTGACGGTACAGTTGTCGCGGCAGAAGTTGCTGCCGGTGCAATAACATCTGCAAAGATTGGTACAGGAGCCGTAACATCAATAAAGCTCGCAGCCGCAGCGGTCATATCTGCAAAGATTGGAACCGGAGCGGTTCTTGCGGCTTCAATCGGAGCAGGAGCGGCTACGTCAGCGAAGATCGGCAATAATGCGGTTGTATCGGGAAAGCTTGGTACTAATGCCGTATTAGCCGCTTCTATCGCAGCTGGCGCTGTTACTTCGGCAAAGCTTGGCTCAAGTTCTGTGACAAATGCCAAGATGAATGCAGCGTTTCTTTCTGGGACGATTTCCGGCCTTACGAATGGCGCTGTAGCAGTTGCTCATGGTCTCGCAGTTGCACCAAAAAGCGTTGTTGTATCAATGCTTGCGACTCAAGGAGAGATTACTGCAAAACATTCGATCCATGTTGCCGCGGCTTCCGCTTCAACATCTACCAATATTTACCTTGTCTCCTCAAAGGCGGGCAATGTTAAATATATGGCGTATGTTCAGATATAGGTAGACAAATAATGGGGGGAGATAGCCTTATGGCAACTCTCCCCTCGTTAAAGGAGAAAAAAGATGAAACCACTTAAAATTCTTTTAGGCAATCAAACATATAATTTACTAGCCGGATCAGAAACATGGTCTAAGACATTAGCGTATCAGCTTCAAAAAGCTGGACATAGTGTTGAGGCGTTTAGTCCGCAACTTGGAATCATCTCGAATGAGATGGTAAAAAAAGGCATTAAATGTCTTGACCGTATTTTTACGTCAGGGATAATGCCTTTTTCTATTGTCTTGGAAGAGAAGAATGCTTTTGATTATGACGTGATTATCGCCAATCATACTGATATCGTTTATCATCTCCGATCTCAATTTCCATCAACTCCGATCATTTCAACGATTCATGGCGTTCTTCATTGGCAGGATGATGATTTTGGAAATAAAGTAATAGCACCTGAACATCCGGCGGTCGATGCGAGAGTCAATCAATTCGTTGCCGTATCGGAAGAAGTGAAGGAGAAGTTGAAAAAGGATTACGATCTCGAATCAATCATCATTAGAAATTTTTTCGATATCGATTCATTGCAACCAAAACGAAATATAAATCCAATTAAGCCGAGTACATTTTTGGTGAATACGAATTATTCACTAAGTAATGACCCTGACGTTGAAGTGATACGGAAAGTTTCAAAACATTACGGCGCGAAACTGGTTGCTATTGGTCAAAACTTTTCTCTCAATCCGAATGTAATGCAGGCAATAGAGGAAGCCGATATTGTTGTTGGGATGGGAAGGTCTGTCTTGGAGGGAGTATGTGCCGGGCGCTTGGGAATTGTGCATGGACGATGGGGGACTGGAGGTATTATCTGCAAGGAGTCGATTGTGGATATTCAGAAATGTAATTTTTCAGGGCGTAATTCAAAAGGAGTTTTTTATACCGTTGAGCAGATGATTAGTGAGATTGACAAGCACTATAATCAGAACACCATCGAATGGGGAGTGCAGTATGTAAAGGTGAATCATAATGTCGTAACAGCCGCTGATATGTTTGTTACGATTGCTCGTGAGTTATTGGGTCAATCTACGTCTGAAACTCCATTGGAAATCATACGTCCTTATAGGAGGGCAAGAGATGTTAACTAAACTACCAAAGATTTATGGATTATGTAAAATACGGAATGAGGGGCACATTATTAATGATACTCTTAGTAATTGGAGCGATTTTTGTACTGCTGGTATCTATGTCTATGATGATTGCAGTACCGATGGCACTGTGGAGATTTGCAAAAATCATGATTCTGTCGCTGCTATAATTAGGGGGACATACTGGGATCCCGCGCGTGAGAAAGCGGAATGGTTTAATCGACAACAGGTGCTTATGCTCGCGCAACAAGAAGCGGGACCCGACGATTGGTTTGTGTACTTTGACGCTGATGAACATATCTATAATTTTACTGACTATGAAATGTTTGAGAATCCGACGATCAAGGCGATTGCTTGTAGGCTGTACGATTTTTATATTACGGATTCTGATAAAGACAAACATTATAAAGAGCGAGAATGGATCGGGCCGGAATACAGGACTATCCCGTTTTTTTTCAGGAATTCTCCGTACCTTAAATACTATCTCCCGGATCAAAGAATAGTGACGATGGAAGAAGGAATTCAGATACCGATACATGGCGATATCCGTCACTACGGCAAAAGCTTTAGCGTCGCACAATATGAGGAGACATGCGATTATTACATAAATTGGTGGCCTAAATATGCGGATAAATGGAAGAAGCGAAAAGGAAAAGCCATAAAAGAAGATATGCTATCTGATTTCGGCAATAAACTTATTAAATGGGAAGATCGTAAGCAGGGGTTTTCGCTTGAAACCCAAAGTTATGGCAGGCAATAATATGAAACTTCAACTCTCTCCGCAAAAAATAGTCAAAGACCACTTAACCGTTTGGCATGAGCACGGATCGGAAGTCGATATCGTGATGGATTTGAAAAATCTCACATTCGCCCCCGATTCGATCGAGTCTTTATGCGCGTTTCATGTCGCTGATCATTTTTTTGAAGATGAGACGAGAAAAGCTTTTAAGAATTGGTATGAATGCTTGAAGCAAAATGGAACGCTTTACGTTGTTGTTGATAATTTTGAACTCATTGCTCGTAAATTTGTCGGAGGAGATATTAATATATCAATGATTAATGAACGCTTTAGTCACCCAATGCAATTTACGAAAGATAACCTTATTCTTTTTTTAAGTGAAGCCGGATTCATAGATCATGAAATGAGGATTTGGTATGCGGATATTCCCGAGATGTTTACGAAGGGAGAATACGACTTTGTCATAGCTGCTAAGAAAATATGAACATGCCAAAAATATTATATGTGGCTCGGGATGATGGGGGTTGCGGCTACTATCGCTGTGTTCAACCGGCAAAGTTTCTTAATCGTTTGGGACTGGCGAGCGCCGAAGTAGTATTAAATCATCCAACACAAGAACAACTTCTTTCGGCGGATCTTGTGATTATGCAAGACATGGGAACGGAAAATTCAGGAAACATCGCTCGGCAATTAATTCAAAACCATATACCGTTCCTAGCAGAATTTGATGATTTTGTTCATCATGTATCACCGAATAATTTGGGAGGATATCCGTCTTGGAATCCGGGGACTCTTTATATTCATCGGTCGATGGAAATGGCTCGATCAGCATTCGGAATACAGGTTTCAACAAATCAATTAGCGCGGGAATATTATCCTTATAACCCAACCATATTTGTTGTTCCTAATTATTTCGACAAGGACCTGTGGATATCTCCAATATCTAAAAAGCAAGATGGTAAAATTAGAATAGGTTGGGCAGGAGGTAATGCGCACGCGGATGACTTGGCAATGGTGTCAAAGGTGATAGATAAGATAGTAAGAGAATCGGACGGGAAGGTGCTTTTTGAGACTTTCGGGATGACAAAAAATGAGCTTGGTGGCGTGTTCTCTCTCAATGAACTCCATCAAGAATGCCCTTCGTGTGGATATGAGGGTGAGATACATCATTACCCGGGTGAGAGTTTGGAGGAATTTCCTCTTATTTTAGCCTCAAAGGGTTGGGATATTGCGTTGGCTCCCGTTGTCAATAATTCGTTTGGAAACTGTAAATCAGACAATAAGATTAAAGAGTATGCCGCGTGCGGGATACCTATCGTTGCCTCTCCAATAACCCCCTATAAGGAATCAGATAGGCAAGGGGCAAGAGTGCTCTTTGCGGAAACTTTTGAGGAGTGGTATAATCAGATTGTAAGCCTTATAGAATCTCCTGAGCGTCGAGATACGATAGCTCGGTCCAATCGAGAGTGGATGTCAGGGTATTGGATCTCAGACCATATACAGGAAATCTTTGAGGTGTATAGCAAAATCATTGCACGCGCTAGAGCTGTCTTTCCTAAAAAGACGGATAAACAATGATATCTATGTTATTGGAAGTTACAATTAGTGGCGCTGTTGGAAAACAGGTTGTGTCGAAAACAAACGCACAAGCTGAATTGAGAGGAATAGTCCTTTCTCCAAGCGGAGCCAATGCATCGGTTAAAATACGGGATCAGCATGGTGGCGTATCGGGTGAAATTGTCTTATTCACTCGAGCGTTAAGCGCTCAAGGATCACAGTATTACAAGGTATGCCATAAGTTTACGAAGGGTATGCACGTTACTGTCTTGGGCGGGTCGTCCACGGCCTATCTCGAACTTTATTAATTAATATTTTGTCTATGTCTACAAAAGGTAAAACTCGGGATGCTATCAAAGTACGCGGCTTCTTTCGAGTCAATATCGTTGAAGATCAAGAGGGCAAACAGAAGATTGTCGGTGATTCCGGCTGGAGAGAAAATACGGTTGTAAACCTCGGTTTTGACCAGTTTCTTTGCCAGACTCTTGCGGGTATGGCCGGGAGTAAAACCGTTTCTCATGTAGCGCTCGGTACAGGAGGCGCTCCTGCCGCAGCAGATACATCTCTTGCCGGTGAGATCATGTCTTCTACTCAAAGAAAAACTGTCTCTCCGTCAACTATTGCGTCAAAGACTGCGCAGTTTACTGCTGCCTTTGCTTCTGCTGATTCATTCTTGACGGCAGCCGCAAACCTTTCCAACATTGGACTGTTCAACACCTCGACTGAAGGAACAGTCTTTGCTGCGAATACCTATACGTCAAGTGCTTGTGCGACAAATCAGAGCGTGAATGTGACTTACCAGATTCGCTTCTCTTGACACTTAGCCTTTGATATGTTAAAAAAGATGAGGCATATAGATATAGGATTGTGTTCTATTTCAAGCTATGGTATTATTAAAATATACCATAGCTTGATTTATGTCTTATTTAACTACAGAACAAAAAAAGAAAAGAAGGGGTGCTTATTTTTCCTGTGAAAGCTGTAAGAAAGAATTTTATTTATATCCTTGTTATTTAAGAAGAAAAAATGGTTCAAAAGCAAGATTCTGTAGTATGAAATGCTATGATAAGAGTGGGAAAAATAATCCATTTTATGGGAAAAAACATAGCAATGATTCTTTAAGGAAAATAAGGGAACATCCTAATCGTAAAATATTTGGAAAAAATGAAGATAATCCTAATTTCCTAAGATATGGTGAAGAATATGGTTTTAAGGGTAGCAGGATTGAATGGTGGAAGCGAAAATTATTAAAAGAAAGTGGTAAATGTAAAAATTGTGGTCTTACAAATAAAATATTATTAAATCTACATCATAGAGATCGAGACAGATCAAATAATACGAAAGAAAATCTTGAACTTCTTTGTTGGAATTGTCATGCACTACATCATTGGGAAGAAAAAACAGGACCTTATCATTATAGACAAAGATTATGAAATGTGAGCGTAAGTCAATTGATAAAATATTAAAAGAAAAAAATGGAGGGATTCGCTTGGATCTTGGTGGGGGCGGAGCGCCTCAAGCGGGCTTTGTTAATATTGACGTTCGCGATATGCCAACCGTCGATATTGTTCACAACCTAGAGCTTTTCCCTTGGCCGTTACCTGATGAATGTTGTTCAATGGTTATGGCATCTCATCTGTTGGAGCATATAAATCCGACCTATCCAGACGCTCGTATTGCGGTGCTTATCAAGCTGCTTTTAAAAAAGAAACTCATTTCAGAAAAAGAGGTAAAGGAAACAATCGGTGAAATCGAACCCGGCGCAATCTTCATGCGGTTTATTGATGAGATATGGAGAGTTTTAAAACCGGGCGGACAATTCATGGCAGCGTTTCCCTATGCAGGTAGTCCCGGCTTTTTTCAGGACCCTACACATTGCAACAATATTAATGAAGCAACGCTTGCCTATTTTGATCCATTCGAAGCAGGAGGATTCCTTTTCAAAATATATAAGCCGAAACCTTGGAAAATCCTACAAAGCGCACTCGCTTCAAATTTAAACGGGAATATGGAAATCGTTTTAGAGAAACGCCTTATTGATAAATCTTACTATGCTTAAAAAAAAGATGAAGAAGAAATTACCGAAAGAACAAGTCCCTCAATTTGAAGAACCGATCCGAGGCTATACGAATACGGTTATTAAGAATACCGGTCCTTGGATGAATCGTATTCTTATCGGCACACCAACAACGGGTATAGTGCGTATAGAATGGGTAATGGCTCGGTTTGGGCAGGTTATTCCTACAAATTGGTCCGCAACGGATAATATCCAACCGCTTCTTTCATATGTTCCGATGCAGTATCAAGTGCCTGATGCACAAAATTTAATTGTGAAAAATGCCGTTGAGAAGAAATGCCAATGGCTCCTTTTATTGGAGCATGATAATATCTTGCCTCCTGATGCATTTATCCGCCTCAATGAATACATGCGGAATGAAGATGTGCCTGTCGTATCGGGTCTTTACTTCACAAAATCAGATCCGCCAGAACCAATGATCTATCGCGGACGTGGTACGTCATTTTATAAGCACTGGAAAATGGGGGATCGTGTATGGGCAGATGGAGTACCGACAGGATGCCTACTTATTCATGGATCAATCTTACAGGAAATGTGGAAAGAAAGTCCCGACTATTGGATCAATGGACAAATGACGCGGCGCGTATTCGATACTCCCGAGAAAGTATGGACGGATCCTGAAACAAAAGGTACATTTACATTGACGGGAACATCAGATCTTGCTTGGTGTGAGCGCGTCATTAAGGAGAAGTTCTTGGAAAAAGCGGGATGGAAGAAATTCCAAGATCAAGAGTTTCCTTATATGGTTGATACGAACATCTTTACTCGTCATATTAATGAACAAGGACAGCAATTTCCTTTGCAAGACCCTAAATCATTAGGTTATTAATATATGGGATTCATTGACTGTGAAAGCTGTTGGAAATCATACAATATCGATTCAATGAGTTTTGAGAATGATCCTGATGGTATTCTGTGCAATTCATGCTATGATGAGGATAAGAGCCTTCCCGATTTAGGCATAGATGTCGGTGAGGATATAAATGCAAATGAGCATGTTGGATAATATAATCGAAATACAGGTTTGCGAGAAGATTGGAGTTTCCGATGTTTTCGGAAAATGTTTTGTATACCGATCAACAAATCCACCAATACAACTCCCAGATAGAATTAATGCCTATAATGTTCCGGTTAATATTTTTATTGGATTACGACAGCTTGCACGCGGACCTACAAACGAAAATCAATTAAGCCTCTTTTCGAAGCCACTCATTTCGTAGTGGCTTTTCTTATATGCGACATCTCCTTGAAGGTAAAAATGCGAAGGAACGATCTGAGATTAAAGCTGCTGAAATAGCTAAGCTTAACTTTGTCGGAACGTATGAAAATGCCGAATACGGTTTAAGGGTTGAGATTCAGAAAACCGCAAAGATAATTTCAAAAGGAGTTATTGGTTTTGAAATTTTTGCCCGAGCATGGAAGGGAGATAAACAATTAGGATTCGGTTCAGATGGAAGTGTTGAAATTGAACGGTTTAGATTCTATAATCCTCCAATTCTTGTTGATGATCCAAATGGAGACATTGTTCGTGAATGGACTGACAAACAAACAGGAGAATTGAAGCAGAGAAAACTAAGAGAAGATCCCATTGCGGCAATGCAATCGACTTTGGCGCATACCATTAAAATGGTTGGTAAAGAAGATTCTCAAATTATTAAGGGGAAAGTTGGGAATACTACGAGCACTTTTTATCCCGATGCAGATCCTGAGACAACAACAGTGGATGGTAGCGTTCAACAAGTATATAATCTTGGTTCAGGCGTAACGTGGGCAACTGTTATAGCAGCAGCAGGAAACCAATCATCGTCTACTAGTTCTAGCGATAATGTGTTTTTAATGCAATCAGATAATGTCACTGATAAATGGATGAATGTAGGTAGATCAATTTTTCTTTTTAATACAGCTGCGATTGGAGATGCAGATATTATCAGTGCGGCTATACTTTCATTAAATAGTGATGGAAAGACGGATAATCTTTCAATATCTCCAAATGTTAATATTTTTGCATCAACTCCTGCTTCAAATACGAATATTGTAAATGGTGATTATACACAACTTGGATCAATAACATATGCAACCGCAATCAGTTTTGCTGCGTGGATAACGACTGGATATAATGATTTCACACTTAACACTGATGGGAAAAATGCAATTTCAAAGACAGGAGTATCGAAATTTGGAGCAAGAAATGTAAATTATGATGTTGATGCAGTTGCTCCAACGTGGTCAAATAATTTATTTTCGAGAGTATTAATGTTTTTTGCGGATGCTGCTGGCACAACAACAGATCCAAAGCTCGTTGTAACCCATTCAGATGCACTTGAAATCTCCGTCAATGATACCGTAACGATTACTGAGTCAGTCAATCGAGATTTTATTTTACAATATTCGGTCAATGATACTGTCACTGTTACTGCAACGGCAACGAAATCAACCGAGAATACTCTTCTCGACACTCTTTCATTCACCGTGAATCCGACAACGGCAGGAAATTATAATTTAACAATGCAAGTGACCGACGATGTTCCTCCGAAGAAATTTGAATTTACATGGAACAGTGTTTCGTCGGGGATTGTTGATGGACCTTGGGCTGATATTTCATTCCTTCCAAAATCAATTAACGGGGGAGTCGCTGGAACGTTGGAATTCGACGATCTTACATCTCCCTTCGGCCCTCCCGGAGACACTTCGCTTTACACTGATGTTGTTACGGTTGTATTGGGAGATTCGGCAAAAGTTGAACTGGTGAATAATGTAGTTGTAAATGACGCAATTACCGTTTCAGAGGCAGTGACAACGGAGCATTTCTTTAATATTTCTACTAACGATACCCCCGTTGTATCAGAGAGTATTACGGCAACAAATACTTTCTTAGGGGGAATCAATGTCTCAGATGCCGTTACCGTTTCAGAAAATATTACAATACTTCTCGTCGGTGTCATTAATGTTTTTGATACTGTTACCGTAGCAGAGACGGTCAAAATTGATCTTATCAATAATCCAACAGTAAATGATACCGTCACCGTAACCGAATCAGTCAATCGAGATTTTCTCCTTGAGTTTAACGTGAATGATACGGTTACTGTTGCGGAAACAGTAAAGATAGAAGAACTCCTTGATATTAATAAATTTGAAAGCATAACCGTAACGGAAGGAGTGACGGTTGCTCTTGATGCTCTTACGCTTTCCGTCAGCGACACCGTAACGGTTACCGAAAGTGTTTCGATGAATCTGTTTTTATTTCCTTCGGTGAATGACGCGATAACAATTACTGAATCAGTCAATAGAGACTTTCTCCTTGAGTTTAGTGTTAATGATACCGCAACTGTAGCAGAGACTGTAAAAGCTGATGTCATCAACAACCCAACTGTAAATGACACAGTAACGATTACCGAAAGTGTTTCGATGAATCTGTTTTTATTCCCTTCGGTGAATGACTCAATTACCGTATCAGAAAATATATCAATACAATTACTCCTTGATATAAGCGTCTCCGACTCCATAACCGTAACTGAATCAACCAACAGAGACTTTCTCCTTGAGTTTAGTGTTAATGATACCGCAACTGTAACCGAAACCGTAAAAGCTGATGTTATTAATAACCCAACTGTAAATGACACCGTAACAGTTACGGAAAATGTTTCGATGAATCTGTTTTTATTCCCTTCGGTAAGCGACACCGTAACGGTCTCAGAATCAGTATCAGCAACCGTATCTGATTTTGAAATATCAATTTCAGATTCAATAACCGTAACGGAAAATGTTGCCCTTACGCTCCTTCTTGATATATCGAAGAACGAAACGGTTACACTGACCGAATCAACAACAATCAATCTCATTCTCAATCCAACTGTTAATGACACTGTTACTGTAACCGAATCAGTGAATAGAGACTTCTTTCTTGAGTTTAACGTGAATGACACGGTAACTGTTGCCGAGACGGTGAAGATCGAGCAATTATTGGACATTAATGTATCCGAAAGTGTCACCGTGTCTGAAAGCGTTGCGCTCCTTTTGATACTTGATATTTCTAAAAATGAAACGGTAACAGTTATGGAGGGCGTTACGCTTGATGTTATTAATCAACCGAGTGTATTTGATTCCGTCACTGTAACCGAATCAGTCAATCGAGACTTTCTCCTTGAGTTTAACATGAACGACACAATAACGGTTGCGGAAACGATTAAGATCGAGCAATTTCTTGATATCAGTAAATCAGAAAGCATTACTGTATCAGAAAACGTCTCAACCGATTTGATGCTTGATATTAATAAGTTTGAATCAATTACCGTATCGGAGAGTGTAACCGTTTCCCTTGTTTTAGACGTTATCGTCTCCGACTCAATAACAATCACTGAATCAGTCAATCGAGACTTTCTCCTTGAGTTTAATGTGAATGACACCGTAACGGTTTCGGAAAGCGTTGCGCTTAATAACATGCCGAATATCTCAGTGAGTGAAGCGATTACTGTCACAGAGAGCGTTACCGAAACATTATTCCTGGAACCATCAGTGAGTGATTCGATAACCGTAACGGAAAGCGTATCAATACAAATACCTCTTGATATAAGCGTAAATGAGGCGATTACCATTACCGAATCGGTTAATAGAGACTTCTTCCTTGAGTTTAATGTGAACGACACCGTAACTGTTTCGGAAAGTGTTGTGCTTAATCTTATCCTCAACCCGACCATAAATGATACAGTGACTGTTTCGGAAAGTGTTTCAATCGATCTTATTCTCAATCCGACAGTGAATGACTCAATAACGGTGACGGAGAATATCGGCATTGAAGAATTGATTGACATTAATAAGTCAGAAAGTATTACCGTATCAGAAAGCGTCTCACTTGATGCATTCCTTGGTGTTATTACTTCCGATACGGTGACAGTAGCTGAAAGCGTAACAATCAATCTCATCCTCAACCCAACGGTGAATGACACCGTAACGGTTTCGGAGAGCGTCTCTTTTACGTTATTCCTTGAGCCAATGGTTGCAGATACGGTTACTGTTGCTGAAACGATTAAGATGGAGCAAATCGTTGATATCAGTAAATCAGAAAGCATTACCGTATCTGAGAATGTTCAAACAGGAGGCATACTCGATATAAGCGTCAGTGATTCTGTTACAGTGAGTGAGAATGTGGCAAAGACGCTCTTTGTTGAGCCGCACATTGATGACTCAATAACGGTAACCGAGGGTATAACAATGTCAGGCCAACTCGCACTGGACGTTAATGATTCGGTAACGGCATCGGAGAGTAAAACTGTCCAAAGAGCTGCCGTACGGCGCGGAACGGTAGGTATGCGGTCAAAACAACAAAGCTACCCATTGGCAATGGATAGCAGAGACATAATATGATAGTATAACCATATATGATTACATCAGCGCTTATATCACAATGCCGAAGAGAATTCAATGATGTTCCAAAATCAACTGAATCTGCCCGGCTTGGTGATGGAACATCGACTGTGTTTAATGTCGGTAGATATCCGGTTATCGAAAACAGCTACAGCGTTTATTTCGATAGTGTCGGGAAAACGGAAACATCTGATTTTACGCTCGATAAGGATAGTGGAGACTTACAGACAGTCATGGCGCAATCGAATGGGGTTGAAATTCTCATGAATTTTAAATATGCAAATTTCAGGGACGCTCATTGGGTTGAAGCAATCAATCATGGTATACAATCACTTAATGCAAGAGGATTTTTCAGGCAGACAGTAAATGAATTAATCTATATATCGGCAAATTCACGGAGCTTTTCGGGACCAACTAATTGCGTTGATGCGTATCAGCTTACCTATGCCGCTACGTCCGGGACGTATCGTAAACTTCCATGGAATTGGTCATACCAGCAAGACGCGAATAAGTTTGTCATGGGAAGCGTCTCAAGCTCAAAACTTTCAGGACTCGTTTCTTATTTAAGAAATCTCAGAACATATACTGCCACATCGGCAACCCTTGATATTCTTGACGATTGGGTCGAGTTGGTGAAATTAAGAGCAGGGGAATATTATTTCAGACACATGGCGTCAAAGATTGCGACACAAGGCGCTGCAACGATTGATGAGGGGCATTTTTCTTTCACAAACATTCGTACCATGGCAAATGACATGGGAGGGTCATTCAGTGAAATGGCAACAAGAAAGAAGCCGACACGACCGGCGAAAGACGTGCAGTGGCATATACCAACAGGTGGTGTAACTTAGACTTTTATGGGAAGCGGTATCCGCAATAAGTATCACATTGGAATAAACAGTAATGGTTTCATGCTTCGCGGGACACCAGAAAATCCCGCATACATAAAATCCGATGCTCCTTCATTTATTCAAAATGCGAATATCAGCGATCCGCAATTCGCTCAATTTACCGGAGCTGGTTGGCAGAATATTGGACAAACAGATTGGTCGGGTGGATTTCAGCGATTGAAATTCAAAGACGATGCATCCTTTATGGATGGACAGGGAGTTGATACCATATCGGAATACGGCAATGTTTCCCTGCAACACAACTTTACCTCAGCCGCGCGCATCACAGGCTCTCATTCCTATGGAGCACATTTCGTGCATGACACCGATCTTTTATACGGGACGGTTAAGTCGGGAACGGCAAAGATTTTTAAACTCATCTCAGCGGGGACACTGACTCCTCTTTCGGCGTATGCGGGAATCAGTGCCGTGAATACAATGAGCAGATTCGGCAACGACACGCTTATCGGCCTTACGCGCACGTCAGGAACACTTAAAACGCTTATCGCATACCGTAATGGTGCAATATCGGCATTTCGCTCAACGAATCCCATTGTGCGCTCGGTAAAAGGAGTTGGCATACGGGCATACGTCGGGGAATATATTGCCGCCACTTCGGGAGACCGGCTTTCGTATGCGACGAATTTATCAGCATTCACTAGCGCCTATAACGCCGGAAAAAACAGGAAAATAAAACGTATTGAAGACCTAAACGGCTCTCCCTATTTTTTCATTGAAGAAGATCGTAAGGTAGAACTGTTCAGATGGGATGAATTCGGTGAACGAGCCTATTCCATTTATACCTTCGATGATCTCACCTCATGGGGTGTGACAAAATATATTTCATTGATCGTCATTACGGGAACGTCAAACGGAAGAAGTGTTGCATTCGCGTTTAATGGTGCTAGGTTGTGGCAGATATTCAATGATCAACTTTCAGATACATCATATAATTTTTCAAATCCATTTGTATATGATAATAATCTCCAGACAAAGGGAGCGTCATGGGACGGACAATTTTGGTTTCCGGGGCTTTATGGGAAATACGCGACAGTACAATATACTCCATTCGTTAATTTCGCAAATCGCGCATATGGATATGCCATAACCGGGACGCATATCAGACTCGGATATTACGATACGACAAAACGACAACTATCAGGAACTGTTGAGGGATCAGCGTTAGGATACGACCTTGCTTCGGTGGATAAGCTTCTTAATTGCGCGAATGTAAATTGCAAAGCACTTGCGACAGGGCAGATGATGGAAGTATCCTATTCTACTGATGACGGTTCAAATTATACTTCATTGGGAACATTGAAATTCGCTACAGAAGGCGCTCTTACCAATAAGAAAATATATTTCCCATCCGGCTTTGTTGCACGTACATGGAACTATAAGGTAACGCTTGTCGGAACTGGCACAACAACACCGACACTTCAAGATATTTCATTCGAATACCGACCCGTACCCTATACAAAACGACGATGGAACATATCGGTTGATGCCGGGAATAATGTGAAGCTTCTCAACGGACAAATCGAGGAACGTGACGGTAAGGCGATTATGTCGCAGCTGTGGCTTGAGAAAGAACAGAAGCGTACTGTCGTTTTTGAAGATGTCGACGCGATAAGCGCTAAATTCGTATCGGCAATGACATCGGCAAATACGTCCGCTCGTATCAATAACGCAAGAGGATTCCCGCCAAAGGGAAGAATTCGCGTAAGAAAAAGCGGAGTCATTGAGGAAATGCTGTATACCTCTGCCGATGGTGGGGCAATCAAGGGTATCACTCGAGGACAGAAAGGAACGAAAGCTCGGGCGTATACTTCCGCTGATTCATTTGATAATAATTACACTGTTTTAGTCACCGACATCAAAGAACGGATTAATAACACTGATCAAATAAAAACTGAAAGTGTTGCAACCATAACACTCTTGGAGGTATAGACTATGGCGAATCTTAATATTGATCTTTACAGCACCCAATCGGCGGATATTACGCTTGATATTTTGAGGCAGATGATTTTACAGCTTCGTGCGGAATTCGATAGCCATAATCATGACGGATCGAATTCGCGATCCTTACAGGAGCTGCATGTTGATACGCTCATAGCAGGTAATGTGGTTATTGCTTCGAATTCCTTGGTGATGAACGGGAAAACAATCAATCCGCTTATTGAAGGAAGCGGGGCGCAAGTGCGAAAAATAACAACGGACCAAACCATTACGACTGGAACGGCTACTGCAATTACATTTAATGACGAAATATACGATACTGATTCGTTTCACAGTAACACAATAAATCCATCTCGCTTAACAGCCCCTAAGGGGGGAACCTACCTCATAACAGGTAATATCTCTATCGACTCAACGGTCACGCAGTGGGTTGTTTATATTAATGTGAATGGAGTGAACAGGGTTAGTATTAATCCACCAGCATCGGTTGCAAAGCTCCATTTCGCAGCTCCGGTTGTTATAACTGCCGATCAATACATTGAAATAGAGGTCACTCAAAATTCAGGAATAGATAAAAAAATCTTTGCAGGTGCTAATGGAGAAACGTCAATTGCAATCACTCGTATAAGTTCGTAAAAAATGATATACTATTGAAATATGAGTATGGGACCTTCAAATGAGTACGGTGAGCAGAAAGTGAGTGTCATTTCACGGATTAAGCATGACGTGAAAAAGGCGATTCAAATATATTTTGACAAGCCATTACATTACATTTTTTATACATCACTAGCCCTCCTCATGATTGCATTACTTTTTGGGGTAAGAGTGCAATATCCTTATTTCATTATCCTCTCATTACTTGCAATAAAAGAACTTCATATTCTCACTTCAATTAAAAAGATGAAGGTATGGACGAAAAAGAAATAGAACAATTCGGTAAGGGCGCTCTCCACTCCATTGATAGTAGGGATTTTATTCCACTGGGAGGAGCAGATAAGCCATTTGATTGGAATAAGGCAACTGACTCCGATAATGAATGGGGAACGATAGAGAGTCAAGGATCAAGCCTATCGTGTACCGGGCAAACAACCGCGGGTATAACAGGATTCAAAGAGGGTAGGCGCGTGTCAGCCAGAGCGGTTTATTGTCAAACATACTTGCCGCAAGGAGGAGCATATGTACGCGATTCGATGGATGTAGGAGCAAAGCAAATCGCGCCATACGAGAATGATTTTCCATCATATCCGAACAGTGAGGATGATATGCGGAATAGTATCGGTCTTAAAAAAGAAATAAGAGAGAGAAATTGGGTATATGTCTCACTGCCACTTTCAATCGACTCACTTGCAATTTCCATTCAAAAATATACCTATATTTCATTAGCGTTTTTCGGATCGAATGACGGATGGGGTAGTCAAGATATTACATTCACAAGAAAGGATTGGGCGCATAATGTCATTGGTATACGGCCTGTATTGAGGGGTAATAAAAAAACAATCAAGATACGGAACTCTTGGGGTGCTGCATGGGGAGAAAAAGGGTTTGGATATATTGATGAAGAATATCTCTTGAAAGCGGGTATCTGCGCATATGCGTATGTGACTGAATTCATTAAACCGATTAAATATATTTTGAAGAATGGAAAAATAGCAAAAGCATTATGGTTTTTACCCGCGAATAAGGGATTTATCAATGCGCTCTATAAAGAGCGGTATGATCGAGATGCAACAATTCTTGAGCTTAAAAAGTTTGTCGGTATCCGCGTAAAGGATGCCGCAAATATAATTTTAGGAGCATGGCGCTCACCGTTTTATGGAAAAACAAATTGAACAAATCCAAAAACAAATTGATAAAATTATGGACAACGAACTTGTTCATCTTAAAACCGACATAGCGGGTGTTCGCGAGGAAGTGGGGATTATACGCACGAATGTCGAATGGCTTATGAAGATTTGGTGGATCGTTGCAGCTTCCTCAGTTGGAGGTCTCATTACCGGCATATTAAGCTTTATTCTTAAACGATAATTGTATGGAATACTTTGTCGGGATTCTTGTTTCACTCATCGTTGAAATTATCAAACAACGCTTCGGAACAGCTCAATTGGGGACATTTATCACTCTAGCGATCTTATCGCTCATAGCCTCAATAGCATATACATTACTTCTTCATACGGCATACGCTCCTACAATAATCGCAATCCTAACAACGGCCGGATCGTTCCACAATTTCATATTACGCCGAATGTAGTATATACTGGGTTTATTATTCTTAACATTAATGTCTATGATAGACGAAGAAAAGGAATTGGATGTTCCTTCAAGCGAAGAACCTCAGGAAGCTCCTGAGGCTAGCGAAGAAGGCGATACGCCAGCAGAGGATGCTTCATCAGAAGCATAACTAAAAACCGCTATCCCGCATTAAGAAGTAAGGGTTTTCATCTTTCCCTTACCGTTCTTTATGGATGGCGGTTTTTTGTTTTATCTTGTCGGTGCTTGGATGATATTGATTACTAAGAATCCCTGCTCCAACGCATCCTTATTCCATCCAATATCTTTTGAAAACACATCCTCTTGTCCATTCGCCTTTATATGTTTTCTGATTTTATGAAATAGGTTTTGAGTTGCTATCTGAAGATCTACTTCTTTCTCAGCGATAATTTTATTCAATAAGTCATTGAATTCTTTTTTTTGTTTCTCAATCTGCTTCGCTTCATCCTTGTATGCGTCAGGAATGAAATATGCCGTTCCTCTTGACTGTTCGACGTATTCGGTCCAAAACTGTAAAGGTGTTTTTTCATTTTCCATATATTATGTAATATGAATTATTTCGATTTCAACGAAATCGTTTTTAATCTTATTTTTTGACTTTAAAGGAATAGATTCAATAACCGATCTCCTCACATAGCGAGGAGAATCATCAATCAACACGCC
>Ga0208957_1000456_pt1 | contig 33327 bp, 34 predicted proteins | sample RifOxyA1_FD_184029 | JGI IMG/M metagenome (GOLD analysis project Ga0208957, IMG submission 184029) | Groundwater microbial communities from Rifle, Colorado - Rifle Oxygen_injection A1 (SPAdes) | ecosystem: Environmental > Aquatic > Deep subsurface > Groundwater | place: Rifle, Colorado, United... | reverse complement strand
GGTTTTCATCATCTTTTCAAAAACGATAAAAGTTAAACATTCTTTCATGGCCAGTTTTAAAGTCTCTAGCGTTTTTTTATCTCCCTTAATTTGCTCACAATATTTAACTCGCTCTTGTACCATTTTTTTTACATCCGGCATATTCTTGGAAATATCTCCCCGGTAGGTAATCACCCCTTCTTGATTCCTAATGATGGCTTCCCCAATCCACTTATTGTTATAAAAATTACCCTCCATAGCAATAATACCGTTTTCATAAAAGTGTTTAAAATATCCGGAAGAAATACCATTAATATAATAACCTTTTACTTTTGGTCTTTTATTTTCAAAAAAAATTCCATATGGCCCATTCCATCTTCCATCAGAATCTAGACAAACAATTTGTACGAGATGATTAGTCAGGTCTTGTCTTTTCATTTGTCCATCTGGTTGACAGCGAAAAGCACGTTCCGATTCGTCTACAAAACTAGTCTTTTTTCCCGCCATTTTCTCTTTAAACTCTTGCAAAACAATTTCTGCTTCTTTTTTGAGCAGTTCTTCGTCCTCTGGGTGCAAACGAGTTGCTTGGTAATTGACAGTCTTTAAAACACATTGCTCCACCTGAGCTTCCAGATTTTCAAACGAAATATCCATAGCACTTTTTTCTTTTTCACAATTCTTTAAAATTTGTTTCATCCCTTTAGTATAATATTGAGTAGGCTTATCCTCATAAGTCCCTTGGAAGGTAATTTCACCTTTTGGATCCCATCTGGTAACTACTTCTTGATTTAACCTAACTCCTTGCTTAAAGAAAGAGGTTTCCTTAATCTGTCCGCTCCCATAAAAAACTTTTTGTTCGCCCGTAAGCAGTTCATTTTCATAGTTAGAAATACTTACTAAATTATTATTATGATCAAAAACCAGGGAGGGGCCAGACCGCAATCCGTCCTCATATTCACAGTATATACTTAACAGATCACCTTCCTCATAAAGCCGTTTAACTACCAGTTTAGCATGTGGCGGACAATGAATTTCTTTCTTCCTTTTTTCCACTGACAATACAATTTCCCCCGTCAACTTTTTAACCACTTTTAAAATTTCTAAAAATTCTTTTTTACGGGGTCCTTTCAATTTTTCTTGGGCCTGTAATTTTAATTGTGATAATTGCTTTTCATCGGTCAGTTTCAACCCATAATGATTTTTCAGTGCCAATATAAGATGGTCAAAATAAGCATTAATAATTTTAAATTTATATTGGTCTCCCAGGAGCTTTTGATCATCTAGGATGTGATGGATCAGCCGACTGCACTTTAAAATCTCTGGTTTTAGACGGCAGATTTTATCAAGCTTATTGGTATTTTCCATCACCGTAGTTTCTAAAAAATCAGCACTAATCGTTTGAAATAGAAAAAAAACAAAAAGTGTTATAAAAGCTACCATCACCACTTTAATCTTTTGGTTCAAACGGCTTAACCTTCCTTGGTTTTGCCTAAAAAGTGCTAATAAGAAGAATATGCTCACTACCGCAAAGTAATATCCGACCAGAAAATTAAAAAAAACATGTCCCTCAGTTGTCAGAGGGCCATAATAGGTGTCTCTGGTTATAAACAGTAATTTCAGCAAATGAACGGCACCAATAATTACTGGAATAAGGTAATATATTTTGTTTATATTTTTATAATCCAAAGGTTTTTTAAGCCCTTCAATAAGTAACTTTACTAACCGTTCTTGTTTCACCATTTTAGTATTAATTTCACCATTTTGATCGAGAGATTCTGCCTGGATTTTGGGGACCGGATATGCTGATGTTGCTTGAAAGTGTAATTTTAAATCATTCACGTTATTAGTCAAAGAAAAGACAAATAATTGCTTCCCTACTTTTATAACATCATTATGATTTAATTCATGCAAAGTGGCCCTTTGGTCATTTACACTGATCCCGTTGGTGGTTTGGAGGTCTTTGACGGCAGCCTGGTCCCCCTCAATAATAAATTCCAGATGCCGTCTACTGAGCAGCTTATCATCTTCAAAAATCAGCTCACCTTGGGTTCTACCGATACAAAAACCATTTTTCAAAGAATGAAATTGCTTTTTCTTAATTTCGTATAAATAAAAACAGTAATCCTCGATTTTGCTTTTTTTGTCCTCGACCATTTTAAAATTATAACATAAAAACCTAAAAAAATACCCAAGGCGCACTAAGCCATTCACTGTCTAGAATTGTCTAATAACTTTAGGCCTTCCCCAATCTTTTTTTTTAAAAAAAACTATTTCAGATATATTTTTTTATACTTTCCTGTTAATATCCGACTATAACTAACGGTTAAAAATATATGATTCAAAGTAAAAACCTCCTTCCTCGCTGCAGACTACGTGATCTTGGAATATCGATAGGTAATTTTCCTACAGGTAAATTCAACGCCATCACTGATGTTAAGGGCGTTAAAGTAGGCCAAACCACTTTAATTCAAGGTGACGGCAGGATCACCGGAAAAAAAGCTGGTCCTATTCGCACGGGGGTCACTTGTATTCTGCCAGGTGAAAATATTTTTCAAGAATATATAACAGCAGGGTCTTTTATTCTAAACGGCGCCGGAGAAGTGTCAGGACTCACTCAAGTTACCGAATGGGGAACTTTAGAAACCCCCATCCTATTAACTAATACCTTTTCCGTTGGAACTTGCTCAAGCGCCATGATTCACCATTTAACTGAAAAATATCCCAGTCTAGGACTTGAACAAGATGTCATTATACCGATCGTCGGTGAATGTGATGATTCTTGGCTAAACAACATAGCTGGCAGCCATCTTAAACAAGAACATGTGATCAGCGCTATGGAAAGTGCCAAAACAGGCCCTGTTCAAGAAGGCAATGTCGGCGGTGGAACCGGTATGATCACCTGCGATTTTAAAGGTGGTATCGGGACATCTTCACGCAAAATTTCCATGGGAAACTCGTTTTACACCATGGGAATTTTAGTTTGCAGCAATTTTGGTGATCGCAAAGATTTAAGAATCGATGGTTTTCCGATTGGTGAACTGCTCGCCACTAAGTACAAGGATATTACATCGAGAAAAGATAATTATGGCAGTATAATTGCGGTTATTGCCACCGACTGCCCAATGTCCTCCCATCAGCTAAACCGTTTATGTAAGCGAGCAGCGCTTGGTATCGGGAAGGTTGGATCGTATGCCGCCCACGGTAGCGGGGAAATTATCTTGGCCTTTTCGACCGCCAACAAAACTCACCGTGATAACCGTGACAGCCTAGATAGAATTAAATCCATCCCAGATAAAAAGATGAATCTCTTCTACAGTTCCATAATTGAAGCAACCCAAGAAGCCATCATGAATGCCCTATGTATGGGGGAAGATATGTATGGAATTAATAATCACTTTAGTCCAGCGTTACCACTTGACGATGTTAAGCAGATCATGACCAAATATAATACTTTTAAAAATAGTCTTTACAATGATATGGTTAATTAAGGGAGAAAAAATGCGCAACCAAAAATCTGAAAAAGTTTTAATTATCCACAATAATGATTTTCCGGAACTAGAAACTGTCTGTTCCGAAGAGCCTCCTAGTCAGGAGGATAATTATCTGTCTGGCATTTCAGCCAGAGCAGGTGTCAAGATTGTCGCCCACCACATCCAAAATACTTTAAAAAATGCCGGTTTCCCTGATGTCCAAATTTACCCGGTAACCAAACTAGAAGAAATTCACGCCATCACTAAAAGCCCTCACCACGGCATCATCTTTAATCTCTGCGAATCACTTGATAGTGATCCCAATATGGAGATTGAAATTATAAAAATCTTGGAAAATGGAACTTGCAAATTTACCGGCAACAAAACCAAACCGCTGGCCAATTGCCTGGATAAATTTCGTTGCTCGTTTAACAATATAAGTGTCGGAGTAACTGTTCCTGATTGTTTTTATATTAAAGAAGAAAGTGATTTAGATACCATTGCAAACCCTTTTGAAACTCACAACAAATATATTGTTAAACCTAACGCCGAAGACGGTTCCACCGGGATTGACTTTAGTTCTGTAGTTACATCCAAAGAAGAACTGCATACCAAAGTTTGTGAATTACTAAAATCCACCAAATCTGGCGTTATTATTCAAGAATATATAGAAGGAAGAGAAATTAACCTGTCCGTGCTTGATATTAGTAAAAGCCTGTTTGGTTTTACGGAAATTGATTTTTCCAACCTCAATACCGAAAAACCAAGAATCTTAAATTATGCCTCTAAATGGTGCGCAGATACTGACGAATTTCACACTACACCCAGTATCATCACTTCTTTACAAAATAAATATAAAAAGAAAATTTTGGAATCGGCTAAACGGGCCTGTGAAGTGCTAGAAATTAATTCATATGCAAGGCTAGACTACCGAGTGTCTGAACAAGGCGTTCCCTATATTATCGATGTTAATCCCAACTGTGACCTCGACCCTACTTCGGGTTTTTCTAAGGCCTTTGGTTTTAGAAACATCTCATACGAAAAAATTATCACCAATATTGTAAAAAAGGCCCATACTCCGCAAAAGGCACCCGTCAGCGAAAGCCCATCGCCTTTTCTGTTTCCTTCCATGGCCTCAACCAATTTGAATTATGAATATACGACCAATTAAAATTGCTGATAAAGCAAAACTAGTCACATTATTAGATGACATCTCGCTTTTTACTTCTGATGAGCGCGCCGTAGCGCTTGAATTATTGGAAGATACCAGTCCTTCCAGTGATTACCATTTTTTGGGCACTTTCGAAAACGATGGGGCACTTTCCAGTTTCATTTGTTTTGGCCCCACCCCCATGACCCACGGAACCTATGATATGTACTGGGTAGGAACTGGAGATCAATTCCAACGCCGTGGGCTCGCCAGAACTTTAGTTAATGAAATGAAAAACGTTCTGCTTAAAAAGAAGGCCCGCATGATTCGTATCGAGACCTCTGGAAAAGATAATTACGTTTCTACCAGAGCTTTTTATGAAAACATTCAATTAACAGAAGAAGCCAGACTTCGGGACTTTTATAGTGTAGGTGACGATCTGATCGTCTATATGTTTAGGTTTTAAAATTTGGAGCGGCAGACGGGGTTCGAACCCGCGACCCCAACCTTGGGAAGGTCGTACTCTACCAACTGAGCTACTACCGCTTAAGATTTCCCTTTAATTTACCAAATTATTCGTTGTAGTTCAAAATAATTTTTCACTTTACGCAGCTACACGTTGGTTTCTTTTTTTAAAACAAATGGAAAAAATTGTCTGCAAGAGTAGTCAGGTACTCGTGCACCCTACCCTATAAATTTTTTATCTTAAGATGAACATTATTTAATTTTGAGTTTGGTTTTTACTCATAAACCATATGCTAATAGACCAAGTAATCAAGTGTTTAGTTTCCAAAATATAACAACGGGGAATTAATCATCATTAATTAAGATAGAATTTTATAAACATTCAAACAGGGAGAGTACTCTATGAACTTCAAATCACTTCTTTCAATTCTGATCCTAGGTCTATTTATTCCATTCACCTACGCCGATGACATTCGGTTGGGAATGGCCGGTTATGGCGGCACTGGCTGCCCCGCAGGTTCGGCGTCAGTAACTCTTAGCCCTGATTATAAAAGTTTGAGTCTTATTTTTGATTCCTACGTCGCTGAAGCCGGAGAATCATCTCGCCGATCAATCGATCGTAAAACATGTAGTGTAGCTATCCCTATTCACATACCACAAGGAATGAGTGTTTCTATTATTTCAGTTGACTATCGAGGCTATATAGCACTTCCAAACTCTCGTGCCACAGCTTCCTTTAACGCTGAATACTTTTTTGCAGGAAGCATGGGTCCTCGTTTTTCAAGAAATTGGCGTGGTGCTGCTGATACCAACTATCAATTTAATAACGGAATCTCCCTTACTGCTTTAGTGTGGTCACCTTGTGGAGAGTCAGTCAATATGAGAGTCAACACCAGCATGCTGGTAAGAAATCCCGTTTATAATAACGACGCTATGGCAAGCGTAGATAGCGCGGATTTTCGCACTGGTATCCTTTACCAACTTCAGTGGAGACAATGTAACTAGCTAATGCCTTAAACCCTTTCAATTATCAATGAAGGAATCACTTTAGTGGTTCCTTCATTTTCAAACATAAGGATTGTATGAGAAATATTTTTATAGTTATGATTTTTACATTTGCCCTGTTTAATTTTATAAGCTCTGGGGCCTATGCTGATAATATTCGTCTGGGTGATAGCCGTTATACCGGCAACGGCTGTTTGCCAGGTACTACATCAGTGACCCTGAGTCCTGACGGCAGATACATTAGTCTGATTTTTGATTCATATATGATCGAAGCCGGGTTGACCAATGGACGCCCAGTGGATCATAAAACCTGTAACTTTTTAATTCCAATTCATATTCCTGCGAATCATCGCTTATCCATTGTCGAAGTGGACTATCGCGGCTATGTCACTCTTCCCGATAACAAAGCCACGGCAAAACTCTCCGCTAAATATTTTTTAGCAGACGCAATGGGACCTCCCTTTGTTAAAGATTGGCAAGGGCCATTGGACAGTAATTACATATTTGAAAATCAACTAACTTTAGCCAACCGAGTGCACTCTAAGTGCGGGCAAGACGTAGATATGCAAGTAAGAACCCAAGTCACGGTTAAAAACCCTAAAAGAGCTGAAGATGCAATGGTAACCATTGACTCCGCAGATTTTGATGCAGGACTTAAATTTACTGTTGAATTAAATAAATGTAACTAGCTAGCTTAGAACAATAGTTTGAAAACAAAATTAGTTCTCAGATTTAAAGTGGTTAAGAATCTTCTAATATGAAAGTTCAAATGTATATCACATAGCTTAAGTATTTTTGCAATGCTAGATAAACATCACTCCCTATTGTGCTAATCCTATCAAAAAAACTGTAACTTTTTGAGTCGTATGCGAACTAATACTCAGAATAATTTTATCATAATAAGTCATCTCTGTGACAAGGAGTTAGAAATGAAATTATTATTTATTCCGGCAATATATTGCGCATTAATGTTGAATATAAATGCCTCAGCTTTTTACAATTCATCAACTGAAATTACGCCTGAAATGCGTGAAAGTGCGGCCCAAATTCATGAACAAATGGCTGCCTGTTTACGCATGGACAAACCTTTTATCGTTTGTCGCCAAGAAATGAAAAATGCTTGTATTAAATTAATGGGGCCTGGGCCATGTCAAATGAATGAAAATTGTAGCACTCAAGTGACGCCATCAAAGAAAACCAAGCTAAGCGATTCCTACAACGGTGGAATTGTAGAAGATGATGATGATTCTTCTTACGAAAGTGTTAGGAAATATTTCCCACTCAGAAATACCCATCAGCGCTTACTCAAGTAAGTAAGGCATGGACATACTGTTATAGGGCATCATCTCTAAAGTGAATACAATTGATGAGCTACGTTTTTAAAGTATGAAGATATTACTTTTAGGTCTTATAAATTTGAATCAAATTATGAACGTTTTTTAATAGTGTGTTGAATATTTCTTAATATGCATATGATAATTTCCACCTAACCAAGAATACAAAGTTATTTTTAAAAATCTAAGGAGAATTACTATGCGAAATCAATTAGCACAAGCAATAAGTTCATTCACACCACCTAGTTCATCTCATAATTCAAAGTTAGAACATGGTAAATTTCAAAGGCATCTTGCAGATAATGTTTATCAATTGGTAAGAGGGTCCGAAGGTGCTCAGATGGAGTTAGACGAAATCCCAGAAGCTCCAGAGGAAAACGTGGAAAATATTTTCAATAATGCATCTCATGTTTGGAATCATGCCTACTATATTAATTATCGAAATGCTCGCCCTAAACACGCTGAGAATGTGTGGAATCTAGTGAGTTAGGATTAGACACGAACATGGAGTTAGTATTGCAAGAAAACAAGAGGCTAATTGATACCTTGAACGCCCTCTTAACCAATGAGATGGTGGCCATCAATCAGTACATGACTCATTCGGAGATGCTGGCTGACTGGGGGTACGACAAGTTCTGTGAACGCGTCGAAAAAAGAGCGCTAGACGAAATGTTACACGCTGAAAAGGTCGTTAAGCGGATACTACTACTAAACGGTACACCAGAACTCAACAAGCTGAAAAAAATTAACATTGGATCGGATATCAATAGGCAGCTAATCAACGATCATGTCTCAGGACAAGAAACCATCGCCGTTTGTGATTCTGCGATTATTCTTGCCAATGCATTTAACGACACTACCACCAGAGAAATACTGGAACAAATCTTAACCGATGAAATTCGACATATTAACGACATTGAAGCTTGTCAAAATAAGATAAATCAAATGCCCTTAGCTGTTTATAATTAATCGAGGATATTATAATTATGAATGGTCTACTAAGCATTTTTGCTGTGCTACCGTTACGGCTCTTTTTTCATTTAAAACCGCACCATCTTTAACAAATTTTTTAAGTTCTTCCTTTTTATCACTAGTTTCAATAAGGTGGTCCTTTAATTGCAACCCGGTAAACTGCGGACAAATTTTTTGGACTCTTGCAGCCACTCTTGATACTTCCGCTGCTGAATAAGAGGTTGAATCCGCGAAAGTGGCAATTTCAACATATTTGGTGCTGTAAAAGGAGTATGCATCTAATTTTCCATTTTTATCTAAATTGGCAACGACCAAATGATTATCTTCTTTAAATTTAGCCGGATAAACGCTTGCAAATTCCAAGTCAGAAGAACGATCGCCAGAGTTATTTCCCGCAGCGGAAACAAATAAAGTGGTAGGGTATTTTTTAATTGCTTTATGAATATATTCACCTTGTTTTTCATCGGTACCAAATGACATATTCACTATTGGTGACCCAAAGGTTACCGCGTAATCTATAGCGTTTAAGTATTCCTCCCCACTACCTTCGGTCGGTCTCTTTAAATTAAGCACGGAGAGATCCTCACTGGATTTAAGCATACTTTTAGCGATGTCAGTGCCATGCTCAGTATGGTAGTAGCAATCATCGTCAATATGACAATTTTCAAAATCAGCTGGTAGATCATCTTTTTGGTCAAAATCATACCCTACAAATAACAGCTGTGATTTAATCTTATTGTCGAGCTCTGCCAAAAGTTTTTCTGCGCCACTTAGTAATTTATTTGTATCTTTAAGCTCTTCTTCTTCGCTGTAATATAACCAGCGTTTCAATTTATCCATCATACTAAGTTTAGCAATTTTTTCTTCTAAAATCTTTTTTCTCTTACGTAACTTTTCTATTTTGTCCTTTGTTGCAACTTTAGTTTTGGCTAAATACCAGGGCAGATCTTTTGGTATTCTCGCCAGATGTTTAGCAACTTCAGGGTCATTGTAATTGATTCCAGTATCTAGCAACGTTATTATAACCCGCATATTGTCCATGACATGTTTTTTTACTTCAGGCATATTGCCTGTACCACAATACAATTCTTCAAGTGGAATGATCTCTGGGTTATAAACTAAAGAACGCTCCACCTGTCCCATCGCATCTAAATAAAAGGCCCTAATTTTCTGCCCGTTTTCCCACTCATAAACCTTTACCTTTTTCAGCATACAATCTTCTGTGAAATACATATCTAAAATTTTTTCACTGTTATCGCCATCATCCGTTACTGATTTACGAACATGTAAGTCATTTCTGCTGCCAGATTTTAAGAAAAAATAACCTATGCTTAAATTTTTCCCATAAACATCTATGTCTAAAGCATATTCATTGGAAGCAATCTTAACTGTACTAGCTTTATCTACACCTAAAGATCTAAGATCTTCCTCAGTGGTTGCCGCCCCCCATTTGCATACGTTTGAAGCAATGGAAGCTATCAGTTTTTTTTCTTGATCGTCCAAATTTCTGGCTAACTTTACGGTATTATTAAGGGCCATTTGCAAAGCATTTTGCTGCATCTTTTTATATTCCGGATGATTGATACCTTCCTTGGTGAGCACCCCATACCAAAAACCTTTTTTGATGGGAATAGGAATCACCACTGTATCTTTACTGTATTCGTAAATTTGTCCAAAATTATCAACCATGAACGTTATCTTTTTTAACTTATTATTGGAAACCTCTGGCATCGCTTCAATTTCATTGATTGATTGTCTAAGGGCCGTTAAATACACATTGCGATTTAAAACCTCTCCCTGGGCACGAATTAATTCATGTAGCTTAATATCTACATTCACATTCAGTTTGTTTTTAAGTAAAGTTATTAAAGAAAGTTCTGTCTGTTTAACCTCTTGGTCTCTCATTACTTCCAAAAACTTTTTAAAATCCTGCTGCTCATCAAAGTACGACTTATTAGTCCAAACCAATGCTGTTTGAGTTGAATTTTCGGCCGCAAGATCTAAGGCCAAAATCAAAAATAAAAGAATAATGTATACCTTCATTACAAGAACTTATCGGATGCTATTTGCATTGAGTTAGTTGTTCAACCTTGACTCATTTAGTCTGTTACTGTAGACAACCCCATAAAAAAAGGGGCCCTTAAAGGCCCCTCAACACTTTTTCTAACAAATTTTTATGACTTTAATCTACCTTACTTTAGTACAAGACATAGGATATTGAGCTCCTTCGTAGTCAACATATGATTCAATCTGATCTGTGAAAAAGATTGAAACTATCATATTTTTTGTGGGTCGGCTTTCTAATACAACATATTCAATTCCACCAACTTTTTCATACTGACCAACCAAAGCCACATGGTCATTGTCATAAATTGGATTAGCACTTGACCCACCAATTCTAATATCGAGATTCCCTGTAGCTTCTCTGGCATAAGCGGGCAAATCTGTACGTTTTTTTAACTCAAGAATACCACTGACGTTTGCAGAATTTCCTGCAAAATTTGCGGGAGTGACACATTTAATTTCCAGAGTTTCAATTGAAGCCGCCCATGTTAAAGATGAAACAGCTATTAAGCAAATGGCGATAATCAAATTTTTCATAATTTTCTCCAATTTTTGTTAGCGATAAAAGCACTCATACGGATGAGTATGCGCGGCAAGCGTGAGTAAGCCTGAAACCACTTGATCAGAAGACATAGTCAGCACAAGTGAATTTTCGTTCCCTAAAAAATCTTGCCCTACGATTGTGATACTTTTATATGGAGACAATTTCTGCAAGTCTTTTGAATCATCACTAAACGACAATTTTTTTTCAAAAATATTACGTCGATACACCTCAACAACAGTCGCCTTATCATCTTGAAGTATTTTAATATAAGTGGTGTCTGAAAGTGCATTCTCAGCAATTACCGCAAAGCACGTTAAGTCAGCACTACCAGCAAACGCTGACAAACTAACCAATACACATAGAAAAAAGGTGCTTAATTTAATCATAAAATTCTCCAGGTTATTTGCAATATAAGTCTGAACGTCAGTATCCCCTTTTATGTGGAATCACTGTTTTTTGCTAAACTTTTGACAGTTATATAACGTTTTACAAAATAAACTCAATAAATTTTATAAGCTTTTGCAAATATTACCTAAGGTTCTGAGAAGATAACTTAAATAGCAAGATATCCCACGTTTCTAAGGGAACAATTGTTATCATCGTCACCATTTTTCGACAGGTTGCTTATTTCGCCTTCATTTTTAACCAGCTTCACCTGGAGAGCACCAACTTGATCTCCATAAGCTTCAATAGTTCCTGTGTTATATATCTTATCAATTTGATGGAACAAAATATCAGCATCTACTTCTTTACCGATTTTTAAAACCCCATTATTGATGATCACCAACTTATCAGATGCATATTTTAAATATGATGGAACCATTTCGAAGTCACCATCGTTAAACATATAATCCGTTTCATAAGTAACAAACGCTATATTGATATCTTTACATTTACTGCCGACAATGGTTCTTAAATTATTTTTACAAATAATCTCTTGTTTAAGGATTAAGGCCGAGATTTTTTTATCGAACAGATGGGTGTCAACATCTTTGTTAACTTCCAGTTTCCCGGCCACATATAAACTTCGAGCGTGCCCCCAAGCTTCCAGGGTGTTTTTATCCAATTTGAAATCATTATTAATATAATCATAACCCGTAGGAATTATCTCCAGTTTACCTGAGCATTCTTGATCTAAAATGGTATTTAAAATCTCCACTTGCTGTTCATGAACCATAATTTTATTGTCTACATAAATATATGCAATTTTATCTCGAACCAGTTCATTCTCTATATTTTTATCAAATGTAATATTTCCAAGCACTGAAATCCTACTCTTCGTTGCCAAACTTGCCAGAAAAGTAGTATTAATCGCAATATTTTTATCGAACAAAATGGAATTTTCTGGATAAGTACTTATCTTACCGGTTAATTTGATAATTTTTTCTTGAAGAGGCACTAAAATATTTTTTGGGCAGATTATTTTCCCTGTGATAATTAATTTTCCCACCATCTCCTTCACATCATCTGCCACCAAGGTATTAGATACTACAACTTTCCCGGTAATGATCAAATTAGATTTAGCCAAACTGGCCATACTGGATTTTTCCAGCAAAAGCTTGCCGGTAATCATTTTAAAATCCTCACCCTCTACTTCTATGGAACTCCCTAAATTACCCAAATTTAGCAGCGGCAACAAATGCGCTGTCTCTTTAGAGTATAAAACTACTCCAGCATTTTTTATTGAAGAGATTGCTTCAATTGATTTAGCCGTAGCATTTCTTAGATCCAGCACACCTATATTTCCAATATTTTTTTTCTTCTCCATTTTATGCCTCCAAGCATTCACCCATATTACTTTTTTAAAGTTGATAGGAGTACATAATTCGCATAGCTCAGAACAAATGTGCGTGTTGATTTCTACTACCGCGTACAGTCATCCGCTTGGTTTATCAAATCTGGATTTCGCATTATTTATAGATGGAAAATAACCTAGATTTAGATGTTCAAAATGCAAAGACATATTAGCTAAGTAAGTTTCAGAAGTTTAAAAAAAAAGGGTCAGCATAACACTGACCCTTTTGGTTTTATACCTTTAATTGGTTATTAAAAAATTAAAACATACACTTAATATCTGCTCTAGTTGACCAACCCCATAACAATCCCTTCTCTTCTTCAAGTACTGAGATGGAAATAAGAGCTCCGTCTTCATTCTTTTCGATGGTCGCAGTTGATCGAGTGTCACGTGAGTATTGCTCTTCGGCGTCATGAAATGTTTTTACAACTAATTCTTTATTTTCAGTATCGAAAATTTCCTCCAGCTCGTGTCCTAAACCGATCTGAAGTTTTGCGCTTTTACTTTCCGTAACATCGACCGCGACAATCGAAAACGCCAGGCTTGAGTAATTGGAAATATCCACTACACAACTACTACCTTCAAGAGTGGTACCCTGTAATTGAATACTATCACTTCCCACTGGTAATAATTCAATTAGCGAATTTGGAACTGACACTGCTTGACAGACAATTCCATACGCCAATAAAGATAATGCTAGAATTAATTTTTTCATATTTTCTCCTTTGCAAAAGCAAATCAGTTTAAGACTAAAATCTCCAACTTGATATATCATGGCATGACAGAAGCTTAATAAATTAATGCAGATTTTGAAAATTTTATAGATGTTTCCACAAAGAATGATTATTTTTAATAATTTGGTTACCCAAATTTAATCTTTAACATATTAAATCCATTTGCTGTAAATTACTGCTACTATCAATTACTTGGCTGCCCATCCCAGCCAGCAAGTCGTGCCATCATCCACCAGAAAGCCTTTGCTTTTTGCATACAGATTAATCCGTGAGAATGGGCACATGAGGGAAGATTGGAGCAATCGGATGGATGATTGGTACACCAGTTTGCACACCATGAGCAGGCATCAGTGGTTTGTGGATAATATCCTCCCGCTGGATCATACTGTTCGATATCTGCAAAATCAAAAAGAATCATATCATGATTTTGAGCAAAAGTTTTTATGCGATTATTATTTTGGGCAAGAACCGCACTTCCACCATCAGTATGACCGGTCATTAGTATGAAACGAGTATTTGGGAATTCTTGTTGAAAACCACTCATAGTGTTTAAGTAATTATCAATTTGCGTTTGAGAATAACTTGATGCCTGTCCACACCAAGTCCATGTTGAATATTTAAATAAACCAGTTTCCACCACTTGGCTGGTTCTTGAAATACCACCGCTGCTCTCCCAGTAATCCTCGGGCGTAATATAAGTTTCGGGAGGATTTCCTGCATACATTCTTAAAACGTTGGCGGTTGTTGGTAATGCAGGAGTGGAGGCACTCGTATTCACTGCAAAACCATAGTACGAATTCATGGAGTTTAGCCTGGACAATCCAGAGATGATCTGACTGCCATGCGATGTATGTGCGTAATGGATAGTGATCTTCTTGGCTTCATTTATCCAGTAGGCCGGAATTTGATTAACGTTAGTGTGTCTGTGATCAATAATTACCGCTTGACTCGCAGATCCAGATATCGTGCAGCTGGCATAACTATAAGTACCCGACCAATTACCCCAGACTCCATTATTACACGTGCGGGTTTGAGTTTGAGAAACGCACTGGCTGCCTGCGGGAACGGTGCTGGTTTGATACATGCTTCTACTTTGAGTTCCGTTATGAGCAACCCCATCACAACTTAAAGCCGCGGCCACACTACAAGTTAAAAAAGTGTAAGTGCCTGACCAATTACCCCAGACTCCATTATTACACGTGCGGGTTTGGGTTTGAGAAACGCACTGGCTGCCTGCGGGAACGGTGCTGGTTTGATACATGCTTCTACTTTGAGTTCCATTGTGAGCAACCCCGTCACAACTTAAAGCCGCGGCCACACTACAGGTTAAAAAAGTATAGGTGCCAGACCAATTACCCCAGACTCCATTATTACATGTTCGGGTTTGGGTTTGAGAAACGCACTGGCTGCCTGCTGGGACAGTGCTGGCTACATAAGCCGTTCTGGTTTCACTTTGACCACTTGAGGTATCCCCACAGTTATTTAATGCTTGGTTTGTGCAGTTTGCATATTGATAATTACCAGACCATTCACTCCATGTACCACTACTGCAAGTTTTGATTTGTACTTCACTTGTACAATTAGTCGATTGAGCATCTTTGTACATGATACGAGTTTCTTGTTTACCAGGTGTTGTACAACGGTTTTCTTTCAGATTTTTGGTTTCCACACAAGCAACCCAAACGAGTACTAAAATTAATAGTGTTAAATTTAAGTGAGTAGTTATTTTCATATTTAATCCTGCAAGCAAGGTTGTTTTTCTATTTTCATTATAAGTTAGCAATTCCTTTCCACCTATATGAGAAATTTTTTCTATGGGTAACACCTTGAAATTATTTGACATTAATTTAAAAGACAGTATCAACTGTTTAGGTTTTAGTGGCAAAAAAATGTGGTTAAAGATGATCAGAAAGTGTTACCTGACCTACCCGACTGAGTGAGATCTAATAGCTTCTAACCATCTTTAAAAACTTAAATCGATACCAATGAAATTGCAATAAACGACAAAATTAAACCAATGATCTGTTTGATAGTTAGTATCTCTTTATAAAAAATTCTTGAAAGAATGACTGTCACTACAGGATATAGCGAGGATAAAACGACTGCTATATCCAGTCTCGTATTTTCTTTAGCAAACAAGTAAAGCACATTTGAAAATGCATCAATTACACCAGACAGAATGGCAATTTTTGCTATTTTTATTGAGGGGATTGTTTTGCCATTTGATTTTAGTAAAACAAGCGCAGCGAGAAATGATCCTACTTTGGCAATTAATAATCCTGAAAATATATTTGTAGTATTGGCCTGAGCAATCAGAATAAAAAACAACCCGAAGGAAAGGCCGGCAAGAGTGCCATACTTCAAATCTTTAAAACCAGCGTCTCCATGCTTGTTTTGCTGAGAAACCAACCAGATACTAGTCAGTCCAATCGCAAAACCAATTCCTTGAACGATAGTGGGCATGGTAATAAACATGCTTGAAAATGCTAAAGGTATAATTGCGCCGACTACCCCGGCCGTTGGAGAGACAATACAGGCCGTCCCTTCACTTAAACCTTTAAAGAGAAATGCTAATCCCAAAGCACCAAAGACTCCTCCCCAAAACATAATCATTGAATCTTGAAATGAAGGAAAACTTTGCTTAAGAATTAATGCGATGACACCTACACTTATAATTCCAAAAAATGTTGTATAGATTAAAACTTGAAATTGATGCATTTTTTTAGAGGCATAGCCACCAGCGAAATCGGCCATCCCAAACATCAAAGCAGCAAGCAGTGCAAAACTAACACCCAATATATGTAAATGCATTCAACGTTATCCAAATTTTGTAAAAAATAATTTGAAGCAATTATATGTTGCGAATTTGTGAAATTCAATACAAGTTTTGTAACAGGATTTAAGTACCCTCTAATTCACTTATAGCATCAATAAAAAGTTTTCCATATCTTTTTAACTTTTTTGGCCCGACTCCATAAATATCTTCAAGCTCGTGGAGCTCTGTGGGACGGCGCTCAACCATTTCCATTAGAGTTTTATCCGGAAATATTTTAAAAACCTGGGTGCGTCTTTGTTTGGCCAAGTTTGTTCTAAATATTTTAAGATTTTCTAAAAGAGTATTATCGGTACCGTCAAAGGCCTTATATTCTTTGGGCCCGCTTGATTTCTTTTTTGCCTTTTTACTCGTAGTTGATTTAATAACTCTTTTCATGGGGGCAGATTTTTGACCAACGGTTTTTTTATAATCAGCCCTAAGCCAAACTTCGCTTCTTCCCTCTAAAACTTCAATAGCATTTCGCGTAAGTTTCAATTGACTCTTACCATCCATAACCATTTTCAAGTGACCAAGAGCAATGAGCTGTCTAAACACCGAATACCAAATTGCTTCTTCTTGATCAAAACCGGCCTTAAAACTTTGGCATTTATCATAATTATATTGTTTTATAGAAAGAGTTAAATTACCCCTTAAAACATCTACCATATAATGCACATTAAACTGTTGCTTGGTTTCATAAACACAGGTTAAGGCAGTTATCGCAAGCTTTGTGGCATTAATTGGATTGGTACTTGGAGCATCACAAGTATCACAATTTTCACAAGGACCTTTATAATTATCGTCAAAATAATTTAATAAGACTTCTCTTCGACATTTAGTCGTTTCACAAAATCCGAGCATGGCATCGAGCTTTTCTTCATTCACTCTTCTTCTAGCAGCGCTGCGGATGCCTTTACTGGTAATACTTTTTAAAAGAATAAGATCTCTCATCCCGTATAACATCCATGCATTGGCGGGAAGGCCATCGCGGCCGGCGCGGCCGGTTTCTTGATAATAAGATTCTAAACACTTGGGTAAATCCATATGAGCAACAAATCGTACATCTGGCTTGTCTATCCCCATTCCAAAAGCAATGGTAGCAACGACGATTGAACTTTTCTTTTTCAGAAATCTATCTTGAACTTTCTCTCTTTGTTTTTGGGAAAGTCCGGCATGATAAGCAAATGCTATATATCCGGCCTGCTTTAAATAGGCAGCTATTTCGGCAGTGCTCTTTCTTGATAAGCAATAAACAATTCCTGAATCAGCTGGATGAAATGAATTGATAAAGTTGATCAGTTTTGTAATATTTTCAGTTTTAGTGGTTTTCTTTGAAATTGAGTATTTAATATTCGGTCTATCAAATGACCCCACAAAAACTTTGGCATTATTTAGCTCCAAGCATTTAATTATTTCTTCTCTGGTAGAAGCTCCTGCGGTCGCCGTTAAGGCAATACGGGGAACTTTGTTAAAACGCTCTGCTAAAATACTCAGTTCCATATATTCTGGCCTGAAGTCATGGCCCCACTGAGAAACACAATGGGCCTCATCGATAGCAAACAAAGCAATCTTCACTTTTTGAATCAAATTTAAAAAATAGGGATTCATCAGTCTTTCAGGCGAAACATATAAGATTTTAATATTTCCAGCAATCAGTGATCGTTGTATTTCATTTTGTTCGCTAAGACTAATTGAAGAATTTAAAAAAGAAGCCGCGACTCCTTTAGCTCTTAACGCATCTACTTGATCTTTCATTAGAGCTATCAAGGGGGAAATAACAATGGCCGTTCCTTCCATTATTAAAGCAGGAACTTGATAGCAAAGAGACTTTCCACCACTTGTAGGCATTAAAACCAGAGCATTATTTCCAGCGACAACTGAATCAATAATCTCTTTTTGATCACCTCTAAATGAATCGTAACCAAAAATTTCTTTTAAAATTATCTGTGCGTTATCCATGGGCCATAGTACCCCTTGCTAAAGGATAAAACCATGTTATATTATTTAGTATTAAATATTTTTCAAAAATAATAACTTTTTAACAAAGGACAAGTTATGGCAAAGGGACAAGATAAGGGCGGTAAAGATAAAGTAAAAAACAAAGAAAAAAAGAAGCTTTCAATCCAAGAAAAGAAAAAAAAGAAAGAAGAAAAAAAGGCTAAGAAAGGATAAATCCCTCTTGCAGTGTTTTTACCATCAATTGCAGTTGGGATTAGAAGAATGCACGACGCTGGTAAAAACGGATGGTTTTTATTAATTCCATTTTATAATTTCGTGTTACTTGTGAGTGATGGAAATCAAGGGGATCATAAGTATGGCCATGACCCTAAAGCCAATGTCTCCTCCACCAACAGACCTGCCTTGACCTAATTAAGTCAGGCTAGTCAATCCTCCTGTAACATTTCAGTGAACCTTAAAATCAATAAAATTATGCATTAATTCGTTGGTTTAATTATATCAATTTGAACTTCTTCTTCCGGAAGAAGTCGTTCTTCAATTATTTCTCTCATGGTTTTGCTTTTAATGGCGTTAGGATCAAGTTGATGAAGTTTCGCTAAATATTCATAAAACAGGCCTTCTTGACTATTACCTTCATTATCAACAGAACTAATACTATGTGAAATTGTTCCAAACACTTTGCTATTTTCTAATGTACTTACAATAGGGAGAATGCCTTCCAATCCATTTCGCGTTGTAATCTTAGCATGATTTAGCCATTTTCTTTCTATTCCATTAACTTTAGCTTTTAAAATAAATTCATTAATTCCTATCTCTGTTGGTGATACGATGTAATTCCCTTTATTTTTGTATTGAGTAGAGTATCCAGAACAAGCATTGTAAATAATTTGATCTGTCATAACTCTTTTATCAGTTTCTTCATTCAAGCATCCAGAAATCATATCTTGGTCCATGGTTTTTAATTCTGCCATAAAATCATCCAGATCTCCAAGAAACAGACGATCTGCAGGGATTGCTGCTGCGGTATAGGTATCTTTCCACATAAATCTAGGAAGATTTGTATATCCATCCCATGCATTATGATAAATGCTGTGGTGGTGGGCAGCTATTTCATGTCCGCTTTGTTTCCACTTAAGAATCTCCTCTCCTGACAAATATTTTGCGTATTGAGGAGTAAACATTAAAGTTAGTTTAATATTATACTCATCAGCTTTAGCAACCATTCTTTTGAGTGTCTTGATGAAATCTAAAATAATAAATTCTGGTCCTGGTTCATTATGAATGGCAATGAAGTAGTAAGGAGACAAGTTATAAATGATCGAAGCAGCAACAACAATAGAGATCGAAGCAGGAGAAGCATCCGCTAATCCTTTAGAATCTTTTACGGTTAGTGTTACCAAGTATGTTCCAGGGTTGTTAAAAACCTTAGCTCCAGCATTACAGGAAGCCGAGCTTAGTATTCCCGAATTTGTTCCAAAGTTCCAAATACAGCTGATACTATCTCCGTCAAGGTCTGTGCCACTTCCACTGAAAGAAACCGTGGTACCCTGGACAATGTTTAAGGTTGAAGTTGTTGGCGCAGAGATTGTACCATTAGGAGCGCGATTAGATATAGCGACAGGATTACAACTAGTATAACTATAGTTATTAGGACTCCAATTAGCACAATTGCCATTTGAACAAATCAGTTTTTGTATTTCAAAGGCACAGGTTTGCCCTGAAGCAACGCTGCTAGTACTGTATCTTGTCCTAGATTTTGTGCAAGAAAAATTTTGGTAAATTCCGTCCCAATTTCCAAAAGTCCCATTATCACATACACTGCTTTGAAATTGATACTTACATTCTGTGCTTTCATCAACCATGGAATCCAAATACATGATCCTTGTCTTATATGATCCATGTGGTGTATTTTCACAGCTAATATTATTTACAACAGAGCAACTACTATATGTGTAATTATTCGGTGTCCATACGCTACTACAAAGGCCATCTGAACATAATTGCTTTTGGATTTCAGATTGACATGAATTAGGAGTAGAAACTTTATCCGAAGCGTATTTTATGCGAGTTTGTTCACAAGTCTCATAAGCAAAACCGCTGCCTGACCAAGTTACTATTCTATTCTTGCACGAGCTGGTCTGTGTTTCAGAAATACACATTGCATTTTCCACTGCCTTAAAAGAACTATAGCGAACTCTACTTTCTGAAGGCATCCCTTCTTTACATTTCTTGGAAGCTTCATTTTGAAATACACACGAACTAAGTATGATAAAAGAAAGAAGTATGATGTAGTTAATTTTCATAAGATATTCCTTATTTGTTAAGCGCCCCTCTTTTGTTAAATAAGATGAACCATCAGGGTAAAAGGTTGCATATAACTAAAGGGCCACAACTGTAGTTCTTAAAAAAGATCAATATTCTAGTGCACCTTTCCTAACTTGAAGCTGTGTTTTTATATAACACCTTGTTATCATTAATATTTATCGTACTTTCCCTTTATGAAACTGCTGACATTCTTTAGAAAAAGAATTCATATTAGTTTCAATACAATTAATAAATTCTTTGTTATCTTTCATTGATAATTTTTTACATACTTTATTACTTTCTTCAAAACATTTATTATTGGGCTTCATCCTATTTCTATTTTCTTTATGTGCTGCTTGCTTTTGTTTATGAAATTCCAAACATTCACTTGATAAGTTTTGTTGTTTTTTATCCATGCAACTAATGAAAGTCTCAACTCCAACTTGATGGGGAATGCCACATAGATTCTTAATTTCGTCCATACATTTATTATTGGGTTTCATCCAATTTCTATTTTCACTATGTGTCGCTTGTTTTTGCTCATGATAGAGTTTTTGACCTTCATAAAAATTTTTACAAGTTAAAGCAAGATTGGATGAATTTTGGTCTCCGCAAGAAAACAGAGTAAATAAAATAACGACTAGAATGATTTTTTTTATTTTTTTCATATATTCCTCCCGCAAGTGAATGTTTCGATAAATAAGATGAAATAGTCATCAATAAGGTTGCACTTGGGGTAACCATATAGAATTTATGAGGTTTATTTTTTCAATTTATGCAGTATAATAAAATGCATGAATGACAGAGATATTACCATTGACGATAATCTTTTTAATAAAATATATGCTGACTATTCTAAGTTAATTTTTAGTGTTTGTTACCATATTTTATTATCAAAAGCTGAAGCAGAAGAAGCTGTACAAGAAGTTTTCATAAGATTTAGTCAAAATTATAAAACCATTGAAAAGCCAAAATATTGGCTTGTTAAAGTTGCAAATAATTATTGCAATGAACAATATAACAGAAAAAAATGTCATCAAAACTATCTGGCCAGAACTATGAATCACGCTAAAACTCTTATGAAAACTATGACCATGTTTTTTTCAAACAGCGATGAACTGCAAAAAGTATTTATTTGCCTAGATAAAAAAGAGAGATTTTTACTCACGCTTAAGATTGGTTATGATTATAAGCATGAAGAGATAGCAGAAATTTTAGAAGTGCCTGTTGGGACAGTAAAATCATCGTTGTCTAGATTATTAAAAAAAATTAAAGGTGAACTATGAATGATGATGAACTTGAAAAATTAATCAAAAGATCTGTGAAAGAAGAGGAGCAAACCTGGACTGAGACTATTCAAAATCCATCCCTTGATATAATTAACGAAACCATTAGTTGTCGTCCTATTATGCAAAAAAATGAAAAACCGATTAGGTTAGTTTCAAAGGTCAAGAGCAATACCCGTGAAAGAAAAAAAGATTATTCATGGATGTATTTAATCTCACTAATGCTTTTTTTAAGTGGACTCTATTTTTTATTCTTAAAATATTATTGATTTTTTTGACTTCGATGGCATCTGCTGCTTTCATGGTCATCAACTATCCCATCTCCATTATTATCACAATTTTTTTCATTCAGTTCAGACTGAGATTTTTTACGATCTGGTAACATAGTATTTCTTTGATTAGGGCGAGGATGGCCTGGCGGTTCGTTCATGGGATCAAGAAGAAAAATCTGGCATTCTTTAGAAAATTTTTCTAAGTTTTCCATGGGACAACCTGGCACAAACCCTGGTGCACTTCGAGGGCCGCAAATTTTAAATATTTCCCTTGGGCAATCATTCCCAGTTACTTGTTTTTTAGGCATTTGAGTATTTTGCGTAAGAGTGGTGGTTTTTTCTTTGTTTATTGTGGTAATTTTTTTTTCATTGGTGTTTAGATAAAAGATCAAACTTCCTATACAAAATAAAATGGTAAAAATAAATATTTTCCAGGGCGGAGCATTTGATTGTTTTGCTCTGATTTTTAATTCATTTCGATATTTTTTTAAATCAATCATAAGTTTTGTGCAATTTTGGTATCTTTGTTTTGGATCTTGCACCATAAGCTTTGATAAAATTTTTTTTAAACTGCGATCAAATTGCTTAAAATTTTTATCTTGAGTTATTTTAAATTTCATGACATTTGAAATAGTCTCGACCAGATTTTCACCGTAATAAGGGTTCTCTCCGGTAATAAGTTCATAAATGATGGTACCCAGCGAAAATAGATCTGCGGTTTTTGCAAGTTTTTTACAAGTTATTTGCTCAGGCGACATAAAGCAGGGAGTGCCAATGATTTCTTGAGATTGTGTGCTTGATACATCACTCGTTAAATCTTTAATAATACCAAAATCCATTATCTTAACAGTATCTTTACTATCAAGCATAATGTTTGCAGGCTTCAAATCCCTATGAATTAATCCAGCAATATGTACTGCTTTAAGCCCTTCTGTTATTTTGATTATATAATCTATCTTTTTTATTAAACTTATTTTTTTATAATCTTTAATGATTTCTACAAATGATTTGCCATCCACAAACTCCATAGTAATAAATGGTGGACTGGAATTGGGAGAAATGTCAAAAATTCTAATAATATTTGGATGATTAAGTTTAGCAAGAACCTGGGCCTCCACCAAAAATCTTTCAAAAGCAGCACGGTAGCCTGAACCTACAAGATCAGGAGCGATTGTTTTGATTGCCATGTCACATTTTAAATAGGGATCATATGCGAGATACACACGCCCCATTCCGCCACGACCAATTTCTTTTTTTAATTCGTAACGTCCAATATTATTCATCTAACTTTTTCCTACGTGTTAGTCTGATTGATAATTTATTTGATAACTTATTGATTTATCGGTAGAAATAAATAATAAAACAATTTTACTGCAATTTTACTGTTACTCGAAAAGATTTGTACTATTTTGCCTAGTTAGCAAAAAAGCTTATCAGATCCTTTCTCCAATGTCTGATTTTAAATAGGCAATAAGTTATAGAACTTTTCTTTCTCCACTTTAAGACTTATTTGGCATCTTAAAATATACTTTGTCGAAATTTTATCAACAGACGGTTGAACGAATAGATTCTAAATATAAAACCCAATATTTATATACAGCACTCTTTCTTGATTTTTTCTTTAACTAATTAATTTTTTGAGCTTTACCTTGACAAGTAGAGGTCGACAGTCCGAACCTTCCACACCAAGAAAATATTATAACCGACCTGTTAGATACAAGAAGATAATAATCAGTAGAATTATACCTAATCCACTACTTGGATAATAACCCCACTCTCGACTATGAGGCCATGTGGGAATTGTCCCAAGCAGCATTAGGATCACCAAGATGATCAAAATTGTTCCTAGCATATTAGCTCCTTTTTTATCTTGTACAAGTTAGTGACAGCTGGCCAAACCTCATAAATGGGCCAGATCATAACGACACATATAGGTAGCATATATTTATGAAAAAAAACCAAACTTAATATGAATTTATATTCATGCTGATTTTTTAGGCAAGATTACTCAGAGGGTTTTCAATCATGGTTGCACTTCTGTCTGAGCAGCACAAAGGCAGGCCCCGAAAATTAAAATACATCCTGAAAGATAAATCCACAACTGTAATGCCATGATTCCGCCAAACGCCCCGTAGACAACATTAAATGTGGCAAATTTTTTGAGGTAAATAATAAATAAACTTTCGGCCATCTGCAAGAGGACCGTCGCAGATAAGGCACCGACCCAGACTTCCGTAAATCGAGTGGCGCGGTGATGGGCCAATCCATAAAACAGACACAGACTGAAAAACACCACCAACAGGGAAATAAAATAGATTCCTATGGCATAGGCCCAAGAGCTCACCTCACCCACTGGAAATAACAAATCCCTCGCCATTTTCGTAAACACAGACGCCGCCATACCAATAATGACTGCACATACGACGATACCGAGTAAGAGCAAGCCTTTTAGTGGTAGTCGCCACCAATTAAAGGCCTCAGTACCCCAGGCCCGATTGGTGGCACGGATAAGGGTCGTAAAGCATAATGAAGAGGTCCAGATCAGAATAAGTAACGCCAGCACTCCCGCCTGTTTTCGTGCTTCGATCACTCCGGTAATCGTGCCCCAAATATACTGTTGCGTTTCACCACTGATCGGAACGTAATTTTCTATGTAGGTAATAACGTCTGTGGTGGCACGATCACGATCAACAAAATTGGATGCAATCGTGACAAGGAGAACGATTAAAGGAAACAGTGAGAAGAACGCATCAAACGCAAACACACCTGCGCACTGTACGCCATCAATAAAAAAGAATTTTTTTACGGCAAGACCTATGATCATCCGTTGTTTGTGAATGGCCCGTGAGACAAGTGAAATTAGATATACTTTTTTCAATTAACAAACCTCTCTCAAAGCAGTAAAAAACACTAGCAGAACGTTGTTAATTAATCTTAAATACAAGGTGAAATATTGTTCATCAAATAGATGATTTTAAAAATAAGGGAAAGAGTAGACAAAATCTATAATTTGGATGAATATCCGACTCTCAGCCTTTGTGACTGCGATCAATTTTTTGCACGATAGTTTAATTTTGTTGTAAAGAATAATTAATAGATGAATATTATTTCATGTCGTGTTGGATATTTCTTCATAAATTTTATGTTATATCCCGCTAAACAGTTTTTTAAGGTGTAACACTAATCGAAATATTCAATAACATTTCCAAGAGGATATAAAAATAAATTCTTGATTAATGTATGATGGGGAAAAAAATGAGTTAAAGTTATAACTCAGTAGTGGTGGTGACCTAAGGTGGAATTTAGGTGGTGACCATCAAGTGGGAATCTACACTACCCAATAAAGCTCAGCAAGATCACTATCAAGCATGACTTTTTAAACATAATTTTGGAGAAACCAAAAGAAATTTACCGGGGTTGACCAAAATTCATTTGCGATTTTGTACTTTGGACGAAACCATCGTTTTAAAACCACCCCATATCATTCGCTTCCCATCGAAAGGCATGTCATTCATAAAACTTTCGAGCCGAGTATCGCTCATCACCTTTTTCATAACTTGATCTCTGTGTTTTCGAGATTTGTAAACTATCCAAGAGAAAAAAACTATCTCTGTAGATTTCAACTTTACGCTTCTAGGAAATGAAGTCCATTTTCCTTTTTTAACATCGTCTGCCTGGCACTCATAATATTCAAGGGCACCATGTTCCTTCCACATCTTACAACCTAATTTAGCCATTTTCAGATAGGCCTTTAGTTTTTTCTTTGGTACCGGAACTATAAATCCATCTACATATTTTCCCATAAACATTTTCCTTACTTTGAAGATTCAACTCTGTTTTTAAGTTTAGTGTCCTTACTGATACATCTTTTACATAATATTTGTCCTTACAGTAAAGAATGTCTCCGGTACGGACCCGTCTAAAAGATGAAGGCCCATGCTTAACTGTAGCTGTCGGCAGTTCGAGCCTGCCAGTGCCCACCAATAGATACGAAATAGTTTATTTGGAAAGACGGGTAAAATTTCCTGGTGCAGCCAGTGAAGAGGGAGTTGGTGGAATATTTTCTGAGCTTGTTGCTGGATTTGCGTAGGATAGAGTGATTGCTGGGGAAAAATCCTCTCGTATTAAAGTTGAACTGGCGCCGTTATTATCATGTAATCGATAATTATAGCTATATTCGTTCCCGGATTTTGTGCCAAAATAAACGTTGACCGTCTCCTTTCCAGATGGATGAAGATTAATGGAATCAATAGAGGCGCCACCAGCAAAAGTATTATCTACAAATCGAGCCGTTTGGGTGCCATATCCTCCTTGATTCCCTGAAATTGTGAAGTAGTCGGGATTATTGCCTGTTCGGATGAGATGGTTGTTGGCAAATAAGGGAAACCCATGTGTACCGGCGTAAGTGTCTTCAAGAACAATATGTCTATGGGGAGTAGAGATTGTATTACCGATTATGAATAGAGCATCCGATTTATTCGAAGACGGAGCTATGCCTAAAGCGACACCATCTCCGCTGAGGGTAATAATATTTTCTGAAAAGGTGGCGGTTTCATTTTCATTGATACCAATAAAGAGACCTTTGCCTCTTGAATGAATAGTTACCGGGGCGTTATTACGTGCGTAAGTGCCGCTGAAGCTGGCGGCAGTTTTGATATCGATTTGGTTTTTATAAAATTTGATATTATTCCCCCCCCAAGTGGTACGAAATCCTGAGGCATACATTTCATCCCCGTACTCTTGGCCCATTTTGGTAATTTGTAAATCGATGAGGTTGTCATATATTTCTATGTTATTGGTACCTTCTGATACAAAACTGATACCAAGGGCATGGACGCCGCGACCTATTATTGTATTGCTATAAACTTTGCAATCGGTTGCCTTATAACCTCCAATGCCAGAGGAGTTTGTATCTAGTGAGACATATGATAAGTGGTTGTTATGAACTTCAGTCCCTTTTTCAATTCCGATTGCGATATGCCTTGCTCCAACGATTGTGTTGTGACGGATAATTGAATTACTTCCTCTTGTGTTGTTTATGGCCTTGATAGCGTGTTGTCTATTTTTCAAGGTACCAACGCTGTAAGTATCCTTCACCGTTGTTTGTTCAATTATTAAGTTTCCATTCCAGGTAAACTCTAGTCCGTTGATATCTCTTCCACCGTATTCAACATAAATATTTCCAATATACATAGAATTGATTGCCCGATTGCCAGCGAGGGCAGAATTGTAGTTACCAATTGGATTATTACCCACACCGTTTGAGGCACCTTCTGATTTAGCGGCTCCTTGAATAACGGAACCGTTGATAACAGCGACGTTAGAGAGTCCATAATTGCCAGAAGTAATTCCCTCTCCCGGCACAGACTGGTTGTAGGTCACAATGTGTCTATTTAGATCAATAATAACATTACTAGCGTTAATGATTATCGCGATACCATTAGCAGTCATATTTCCCTGTAACACATATCTGGTGTTTGCTTGGCCCGCCACAAAGGGGGAGGGGTAGTTTCCCGCGGGGATGTTAGCAGTTTTGGTTACGGATGCTGCAAAGGGTACGCTCGTCAGGCTACAACTTCCCCAGTTTGTCGTAGCGGGGGTGCATGTGGCCCCTGACCCACCGATAGCGTGGCCCAAGTTGGGGCGGTTAAGTAGCATTAAAAAAAAGAGGATTGGGAGTAGTGATAGCATAGCTGGTTTTTGCATACATATTTCCTTGAAAATAGTGTCATGAGTATTGGTTTAATTATAATCTATTCTCAAATGATAATGAATCAAACGTTTGAATATTTTCATATTCAGAGGGGTACCCCAACTACAATTATGTCAAATCAGCAAGGCAAGATGGTTTTTTTGGGAAGAAAAAAAGTTCGCTAAATTTATTTTTTGGAAATTTTAGATCAAGTATGTGCCAATAATTTGTGTCCTTTCGGCAACCCAGGTGGTTATAGGCGGTCTTCTCGGTAAACAGTGGATGGCAGTGAATCACACCTAACAAGACGAAGCCAAAGCAGCCCTTAAATCGATTGCGTTCACCCGATCAAAACAGCAATCCCCTCATTTTGAGATTTTACCAAGAGATTGTTCAAAATTCTTGAGAAGCATCGTCCTCCGAAACACAATTTCTTTGATCACAGCAGGGCTGTGTCTTTGGTTCAGCAGTGTTCTGATTTGTTTTTCAGTAAGGCGGAACTTCAAATTTCGATAGAAAGGCATCTGACTCGGTCCAATCGCATTATTGAAAGGACCCATAGGACCAAAAGGACGGAATCGCCCCACTTGGGCATATTTTTTCAAGAAAGATGCGCCATGATCGATTGCAACTACCCGATCGTTAAATGAAAAATGATTTGAAAACTGACCCCGGTCTTGATTATGGATTAAATAATCAAAAAGGCGCATGTCCACAACAGAGGGATCATCCGAAAAAACGTTAGATTCGCCATGTTCTACCTTTATTTGAAATGAACCGGGCACGCCGTTGTTCCTCAACTCCAAGGTCATGGGAACGATATCCAATTCGAGCTGCCGATCGAACACATAAGCATCCACTTCCGCGTTGATCGAACTCAAATCACCTGTTTGAGAAGCTTTCACAAGCTTCCAATTGTCCGGATGCGGCTTCCAATAACCTTGTATTCCGTTATCAAGAGTTACAAAATAGGTTTCCGTTAATCCCTCTTCAGCTCTTTTTGAATCAATGAATTTTGCATTTTTGATGGAGTGTTCCAGAAATTCCTCGACCTGCGTTGCAAGCGAACTCTTTTTTTCAAGACGGAGCGCCCAAATCGCCTCTTGAAACATATTGTCTTTAATATATGCTCTGATTTTTGGTTGTTTTATCTCAGATAATATTTTTGCTCTGCGGGCAGCGAAGCTAGTTGTTTGGGAGGCAACCGTAGAAGGAGTTTCAGCCGCAGTTTTTGCAAAAAGACTCGCGGGGATCGCTTCACTTGATTCTGAACTTGTTTTTTGTACTATAGATTGTAAACAATTCGTTAAAGTCGCGCGCGCAGAAGTCCAGGAAAATGCAATCGCTGTCCCTATTAAGATAACGAAAAAAAATTTCTTCCAACATGGCCGTACCATAGTGACCTCAATAAAAACTGGTGGAAAAATGACGGAAGTTTCTTTCAAAATCCAGTCGTTCCATAAAGTTAACTGACCGTTAAGCACGAGTCAGCATACCATTTTGCCACATAATTGAACAACGAATTTTTATTATTTAGAAGAAAAGAAACCGATCATTTTTTATCAAAAACAAATCTTGCCCACTCACCATCATCATTTTCTGGATCTCTTTTAAACTGAGAACGTTCTAGGGTTTTATAAGCAGAAATATTTGTAAATTTTGTTCCTGCTGTGATTTGCTTGTCAGTATCAATTTTTTTTAATTCATCACAATGAATATTTAAAAATTTTACCATCAATCCTTTTCTACGAAATTCTGGATTAAGATAAAAACCAACATTTATTCTCAGTGATTCTTCACGATGAATAATGGTAAGCCATCCTGCATAATCGTTCCCAATGTATGCAGCTCTAAAAAACCTTTTCATATTTATGAACAAACGTTTCTGCTTTTCCTCATCACACTCATAGTATGATTCAGCACTCAGATCTTCTTCATTTCGATAAGTCTCATACATTTCAGGAATAATTTCATCTGGCGGAATAATTACTTTTAATTGATCTTCCATTTAAAAAACCTTTCTTAAAAAAGTAAGTTTTAATTTTACTCTATCATAAACACTAAGTTTTTTAGCCATTTGATTTAACTTATCGTCATGATAACATTTTTTTGTTATTATGATCATTTCTTAAGATCAATATCAATAATATTAAGAATTTGCCAGAGCATACTCTCTAAAAATTCTATTGGCCGGTTCGTAAGAGCAGCCTATTTTCTTTGCGATCTGATAAGGGTTATTAATGCCATTTTCAATTGCGGTTATAATATCAGCACGCCAGGATGGCCCAAAGATATAACGATTTTTATATTGTAAATTATTGTCGATCAGTTCTTTTTGAGTCAGCACATCACGCTCTCTGATTCTTAGAGATGAACTCGCCATCATGATATTTATTTTTTCAAAATAAGGAATAGCACCTTTTATCGCGATAAGGCCTTCAACGCTTTCTTTATCCCCCAAATAAACAATTTCTTTTTCTGGTTTTACCCACTTGGTAAATTTATGAGAACACTCCAAAGCAGCAAATGCAAGTAAGGCATTAAACCAAGGTGATTCCCCTTTAGTCTTTGAAGTAATTTTATATAACTTAATCAGCTTTTCTGAAATAAGATAATTGCCATGAACTTTTACCCAGCTAAGTACTAGCGAAAATAATCTGGTGTCGCTTGGCATTTCATAACATGCCTCAATCAAGGTTTGCTCGATATCCACCCATTCACTTTTCTCTTTTTGAGTTTTCTTTGTAAAATCACCTGTTATTCGTATTCCAATAGCATACAGTGATTTATTCAAACTATGATTCATACCCTAGCCCCTTTCTTATTTTATTAAAAACTGTTTCAACATGTCTGGCCCAGTTCGGTTCAATAAGCATGTAATCCTTTTTGAACTTCTAAGCAGCTAACTTAATAACTTTTTTAGGTAGAGTTGAGCGAGCATTAAGATCAAAGAATTTAACCTCAAGTTCAAGCTCTAGCATATCATTAATAAAAGTTCTAACCGCAAGCTCATTCACAAGACTTAATCTTTTATCATCTTCTTTTTCCCACTTTAAAATTGCAGCACTTGAAAAGTCAAAATTACGAGCAAATTTTTCCATCGATAGACCTAAAACTTTTCTTAAAAATTTAACCTCACGTCCTCTTATTGGAATTTTTTCTTCTATAATAGTTCTGGCCACCATTTTTTCAATATCAGCTATATCCATGTCGATAACTTCAATTTCTTCTTTTCCAACAATTTCTGTGCGGATAGGAACTTCAACGTCGATATACTCAAAACCATAATAGTTATTAATTAGCTTTTTACTTTTCATAAATCACCTCGAAACACTGTTATGATAAGAACATTTCCTTGAAGTGTACAAACCACGCTCAAAGAATCTCCATCTACATCCTGTCCCTCTATTAACCACGATCCATGTTCTTGTTTTTTTGTTAAAGTATAAAATTTCCCCACATGCATAATATCCATCTTGGTAATAAATCTTTCTTGCATTCTAAGTTCTGCATGAAAAGAAACGAAGAAGTCACCATCACTAATCATATTTAAAATTTGCTTCAGTTCTGCTTGGATTTCTTCTTTCATCACATTCCCTATTATAAACATATTCATTTACTTTGTCAATGAATATGTTTATGTATAACTATCAACTCAATTGTGATTATAGGTGGTTATAGGATTTGCAACCCCAAATTGCGACCGCAAATCTTTCAAGTCGTTGAAATCACATTTAATCAAAAAGTCCACTGGAAAACGAGACATATTGCGTTTAACTTGTTCATTTAGCCTTTTTGTTTCCACCCCATAAAGCTCAGCAAGATCACTATCCAACATCACTTTTTGGCCTCTTAAAATATAAATCAATTTTTCAATTTTTGAGATAATTACTTCCTGATTCATATTTTATCTCCCTTATTGAATTTAATAAAATTTCGTTATCAAAAATTTAATTTATTTTCTTAAACTATAATTGATTAGATTATTTTAAAAGTATGTTCCAACGGTAGGCTTAACTTTTTCAAGCTTGAATTATAAAATCGAGCAACATATTCTGGCCGAGTTCACACTAACTCTTTGCTGAGATGCCTTTTTCAAAAGCTCCTTCAAACCTTCTTCCTTTTCCTTGCACCATTTTCTTTTGTAAATTTCTGCTGGTGTGGCACCGTTAAAAGCATTATGTGAAATTGTGTAATTATGTTCCTTAAAATAAAACTCAAGTTTTCTTTTTACATCATCATAATTTCGTAAAAGATGTTTATTAAGATAATTTTGTTTCAAGGATCTAAAAAATGCTTCAATTATTGAATTTGACCAGTGTACATCCACTTTTGAAATAACTCTTTTAACCCGTTTATGAACCAATAATCTCCTTACACATTTATTAACATTCTCAGTCCCTCCATCCATCATCAATCCCTCTGGTCTTTTTTTTAATGAATCAACCGCATTCATAATGGTCTTTCTGGTTTTTACAGCAGAAACTCTTTCTAATAGTTGCCAAGAGACAACATACCTGGAGTAATTATCCATAATAGTTTGAAGATAAATTTTTTTACCACCTAACATTTTTATCTGGGTAACATCAATATGCCATATTTGATCTACCCGATTTGCTCTGACTCCTATTTTATATATTTTATCTTCCTTAACACTTCCAGGCCTTTTTAAGTTAAAACGATGGATATACTTATACCAGGTTTCCATGGAACAAATTAAAAGGTTGTTTTTTATTGCATAATAATGCAAGGCCCGAACAGACATATGAGCAAAACGCGAAGATACGAAGAGCTTCTTAAGCATAGTTTGCTCATGATAAGTCACCTGTCTGTCCGAATTTTACAACCAGATACTTATACATAAAACTCTTTCTTGATTTTTTCTTTAACTAATTGATTTTTTTTGAGCACTACCTTGACATGGTAGGGGTCGGCAGTTCGTGCCGGCCAGGGCCCACCATATCTGATGCTGGTCGAACTAGCGTCCATTAAGAGTGAAGATCCAGAAAATAAAACAATTCTACAATGCCGCGATGGAAAGAAATAAGCACGACAACTAAAAACGCTTCTCCCATTGCAAAATAAGATTAGTCTGTTCATTTTGTCCAACGCCCGCTGGCAACCATGCAGCATGTGTTAGGTATACTACTATCCTGAATGCAAATAAGCACCTATAAATTTTTTAAAATTATGGAACAAAAAAACTAGCAACATATTAGAAATCAATCGAAATAAAATTTAAAATTTTCTTAGACAATAAAATAAATAGTCCAATATACGTTTATCTATTCGTAGGCAAAGTCATCCCCCTCCCCCAATTGGATGCCTTCGAATCTTGAATCAGATAAAACTGTGCCAGTCTGACAATATTTAAAATCTGTGGCAACTTGCCGGATGAAACGGCCATGATAGCGAGAATGGTTGCGATTTGAATTAATTTTGTGATGCCCATAGCACCTCCTCAATTTGTTTTGGATTTTTTTTATG
>Ga0208957_1000452_pt1 | contig 33417 bp, 48 predicted proteins | sample RifOxyA1_FD_184029 | JGI IMG/M metagenome (GOLD analysis project Ga0208957, IMG submission 184029) | Groundwater microbial communities from Rifle, Colorado - Rifle Oxygen_injection A1 (SPAdes) | ecosystem: Environmental > Aquatic > Deep subsurface > Groundwater | place: Rifle, Colorado, United... | reverse complement strand
GCAGCAGGAGGCGGGACAGAAGGCTTACGAAACCTTGCGGGCAGCGGCAAAAGCCGAATCTGCGGACAAGTCTGATGAGGCCATGAAGCTGATAGACAAGACCATTGATAATTTCGTGAATCGCGCCGGTCTTGAAAAGCTGGAACTAGATGCCATAGAAGCCGGCGGCGCTGACTGGTTCAAACTCCAAGTCGCCGATAACCGAGCTATGGAGTTTGGTATTGCTGCTCGTGTCATAGCTCAGATCGGCTTGCGCCAAGAAGATACGATCACGGCGCTTGGCAAGGCCGGCTTCCCGACCGCCGCCAGCCGCGAGCAGTTTTTGAAGCGTATCAATGATGGTGGTATCTCGGTGATGAATGTCATTGATGGAGTCAATGATGAAGCGTTCCGAGTATGGGATAGGTTCAGGGATGCAACGTGGGATTTGTCGAAGGCACTCAAAGGCGGGGCGGTCAACACGGACGAGTTATGGATGGCTTATGCGCTGAAATATCCAGAAGCCGCAACGCTATCCGGCGCTGCTCCTAGTCCCGATCTGCTCTGGCGCAATTACTTCGGAAAACGTCAAGGCTACCATCGTAAGCGTATTGACGCCATCATTGACGCGGTTAACAATAACTTCCTGAAACTCGATGCCGATGAACTTCGTGTCATCCTACCCAAGCCTAGTGAGTTTGTGCAGATGTGGAACGAGTGGTTAGATGTGTGGGAGAATATGGCGAAGGAAGCGGCGGCTATTCCACCTACCACAAGACGAAAAGCTATCCGCCAGTTCTGGACGGATGCCGTTGCTCAGACTTCACGGGTCTTTAGGGATGCGGGCAGCGAGGCCGCCCTGCAAAATGCGAAGATTCAGAACTTTGCCTCTCAGATGGGGATGGACAGAGCACGTCAGATCATGAACATTGGCGAGCGCGAACTAAACATAGACCGCATCATGAAAACGGTCTCTCCCTTCTGGTTTTTCCCATCTCGTGCTCACCCCTTCTACGTGGGAACCGCACTACGCAAGCCCTGGACGTTGAACGTCTTGGCGCGGTGGTTCGATGAGACACAACCAAAAGAACCGGGAACCTCGCCTCGCTTCACCGGCATGCTAAATATGGGCTTCGCCGAGCCGCTAATTCCCGGCGCGAAGAATATATGGGTCAATCCGTTCCGCTTTATGGGGATCGTGCAGTTTTACCAGGAGCGTCCTAGCGAGATTTATTCTGCTACTGATCCCACCGGCCAGCGCGCCATTGATATTCTCGGACAAGTAGGCGTTGGATTACAGCCGGCCATAACGCAATCCCTGCCGCGTATCAGCCGTGCCTACCGAGGCATGACTGATACCCCACTATTTGACGAGAACGCCAGAGATTTAATCCCACAGATAAGGTGGGTGCGCGGAACGGTCAATCACTTCGCTCGGTCAATATTCCACTCTGAGACCTTCTGGGATACCTACAAAGAACAGGGCTATGACATACCAAAGGGCATTCTGGAAAATGTTCCACTCATGGGAGAACCGGGCGAACTTTGGAGCTACAACGTAGGCAAGGAGATGGCAGGCCGCTTCCAGGGACGGGTGCAAGCCTTCGAGGAAGCAACCGGGCGTCCTATCAAGCCTTCTGAGGGCGCCGCACTAATGGAACAAGTCAAGACTGAGGAGGGCGCAGAGGCTCGCAGTAAAGTGGATATTGAATCGGTTCTTGGCGCGATGTTTGGCTTCAAAGTGGAATATCCAGGTGAAATAGAGCGCCGCACCTCACGGGCTGAAATCCTACGCGATCAGTACGGCATATCCTTTGAGACGCAGATGGAGTACGCAAAGAAGGGCGCTCCGCTGCTGGAACTACTGAATAACGAGCAGCGAGCGGACTTATTCAAGAAGCACCCGGAATGGGCCGGCTGGTCAAAGCTGATACCACCTGAATCCAATCCAGTCGTGCGTCGGGTCTACGTGGACACCGCCGATTACCGGCTTGCCAGTGAAGCCGCTCGCCAGGAAGCCGTACAAAAGCTAATCCCGATCAACTTAAAAGTCGCCAGTCTCGATCTGTCGGGCAATCGCTACCGTGATCTACGCGAGGAAATCCTGGGCAAGTATCGAACGACAGTTGAGAATCTACATACCGGCGAGAATCCGACCTACCCCTACGCCCTGGTAACGAACGAGGAACGAGCGGCTTTCAAACAGAAGATCGGCCAGGAAGTCTTGCCGGCCCATCCCGAAGACATAGCCCTGGACACCTATTGGAGCATCACCCCTGACCAGTTCAAAGACGAGCAGGGTAACACCAACTGGCGCGGTTACTTCGGCGCTCAGGAACAATACCTGGCTGCACAGTCCCCGGATATTCGCGCCTATATCGAGCGGTACGAGTCGCGCTGGCTTTCGGACTTGAAAGCAGAAAGTCCGAAGGCGGCTGAGGTGGAGCTTGCTTATCGTCAGTCCCGCAAGGACTATCAGACCTATCAGAGCATTCCGAAGTATATGGGATTCTCGCCAGAACAAGGCGACGCCATAGACAAGTTGCTGGTGAACGTCGCGGATTGGCGAGGGCGTCTGCCCTATGGAGCGCGAACCACCAAGAACGCGATCGCGATGATGATGGTAGAGAATCCGCAGATGGCGTCACAAGCGATGGTTGCCGTCCAGATCGCCCAGAAGTTACGGAATCCAGCCCGGACAATCTACTGGGGACAGAGCACCAGCTTGCAGCTATTCTTTAGCGATACAGCGGGCGAGGATTGGCCGGCAATACTCAGACCAACCATAGCCGAGATTTTAGCCGGAAGATAATGTACAACTTGCACAAGGCGATTTGACAATTTGCACAACAGAGACTATGTTTCTAGGCGGGAGCAACGATGACTGACGAGATCAACCTATCACCCAATGGCGACACGCCCTCTGAGCCTGCCGCGCCGGCTGATGGTCTTGACCTCTCGAAAATATCGCTAGAAGCACTGCTCAATCACCCAAGCGTTAAGAAGGCTATTGATGACGAGGCTCACAAGCGGGCGGGAACGCATCGCCAGAGTCAAATCGAAGAAGCCGTCGCAAAGCGTGTGGCTACCGAGCTTGCTAGGCGAGATCAAGAGGCCGAGACTACACGGTATCTCAACGCTTCCGATGAACAGGTGGGTCAAGCTGTAAAGAGTCAAGCCAAGATGCAACCTATTCTCCAAAAGATGAGAGATGACGGTGTAGAGCTTGGCAGTCGGCAGACGCATGAAGGCTATCTCAATTCACTGGGCAATCGTGCCGCTAGATTAGGAGTTGATAAGGAATTTCAAGGCTTGCGCGAGCGCAGGTGGAGTTCCTTTGACGACTTTATTGAGGCTTACGAGAAGTTAATTGTTCCCAGGATAGCCGAATCCGATCCTGCCTTACTAGATTTGATACAGAAGAAGAAACTGGCCGAAGCTCGGAAGCTAGAGCAATCTCCCGAAACCAGCCGTCCGTCCGGGCCGGCTGGAAAGAAGATGCCCAAAGACATGACGGACGAAGAGTTCGATGCGCATTGGGCGTCTCAGTATAAAACGGGAAAGTGGTCTACCCAACCGACCCGTTAGATCGGCGAGGTTTACATGGCAGAATTTGAACGGCAAGGCGTAGGTGGCCTTACCGTCGAGCAGCGCCAGACGTTTGATCGCCGTCTGCTGACTCGACTTAGGCCAGTCTGGAATTACAACAAGTTTGGCTTAAAGCGATCAATCCCCGCTGGCGGTAGCAACTCCATCCAAGTACGGCGCATGCAGGTCATAGCAGGTTCAACTACCGCCCTCACCGAAGGCACACCAGGTGCGTCCATACGCGCTACCTGGGTCAGCGTCGCAGCCACCGTTTCACAGTACGGCCAGTATATTATGTTCAGCGAAATCTCGACGAAGCAAGCCTTCGACCAGATTTTGCCTGAGACGATAGACAACCTGGGTGAAGCGATGGCGGATTCGCTGGATTTACTGACACGCAACCAAATTCGTGGGGGCACGAATATCCAGTATGCGTCAACGGCTGGTTCACGAGGTGAAGTGGGTTCTGGTATGTTGCTGTCCTCAGCGGAAATCCGCGAGGCAGTTGCGACGATGAAGACTAACAACGTAAAACCCGTCGAGGATGGGTTCTTTGTGGCTTTCATCCATCCTAACACCTGGCGCGACTTCATGGGCGATAGTAACGTCGTCAATGCCCTGCAATACGCCGCTGCTCGTGGCTCGGAAAACAATCTGTTCACGGGCAAGATACCCGACTATCTCGGAGTGCGATTCTACGAAAGCTCTAATGCTTCCGTGCAATCGTCTCTCGGCTTGTCAGGCGCGGACGTGTACCAGACCATCATCATAGGTATGGAATCGTATATGGTGGTGGACTACGAGGCTATACCCCCGCGAACCATCGTGCATCCGCCCGGTACTGGCGGCCCGTTCGATCCACTGGATCAAGTGTCAAGCGTGGGCTACAAGTGCGCTCACGCCGCAGTGATCCTCGATCAAAACCGGCTGCTCTCTATCGAGCATATCACAACGGCGTCTCAGGCGGCCTAACATAATGGAGGAGGGTTAACCCCCTCCTCCAAAGGAGAAAACATGACCTACACCAAAGAACAGCGGCAAGAGAATCTAGCAAAGGCGCGGGCGGAAAAAGCCGCCAATCCGCCGGAAACCATGCCCGTTGAAGAAATCCCGGAGATTGTCGAGCCGCTATCGAGTGCCGACGAGAAAATCCTTGCAAGTCTTACCAGTGTTCTCGATCAACTAGGCTCTAGCGAGAACGCAGAACGTACGGCGCTAGTGACGAATAAGATTATCGGTGGTCTGCATGAGATGTCGTTGGCCGCCCGAATCGAGCTAACAAATCATCCCCTGATTCGGGAAGCCCTTGACGCACAGGCAAAGACCGTAGCCGCCAATACCGACTTGCCGCCAGGCACAATTATTCCTGGTGGGCCGGGTTGGGAGGAAGGGAAAGACCCCAAGAAATATCCCTGGACTAAAGTGCCCTGGACGCGCAAAAAGCAAATTGAAATCTATGGTCTATGCGAATACGAGCCGCCCTATTCGCAGGAGATCATAGTCAATAACATTCATTGGTACTTGGTGGGGCAAGAGATCAATCGAGTTCCAACGATTGTACGCGACGTGTTCCGCCAGAGTTTGGCAGATAAGCGCCGCGCATCCGCCGAATTTCAAACGCAGTTGGATAGCGGGGCGCTAGGCGGATTCCCTGGAACCTTTCGCCCTGGTATCGGCTGGAATCCCGACGAACCCGGCTTTGAAAAGTTGGGTGCATAGTGGAGACAATCTCCGTAGCTATAATCGCCCGTAATGCTGGCGGCGCCCTCGAAGAGTGCCTGAAAAGCATCCGACCCCATGTAGATGAAATCGTCGTCGTTCTTGGCGGTGAATCCACTGATAACACCGAAGAGATTGCCCGCAAGTACGCTGACATCGTTCAGCCGTTTGTCTGGGTAAACGACTTCTCCGCCGCTCGCCAATATAGTTTTAGCCTCTGCACTAAGGACTGGATTCTGTGGCTGGACTCCGATGACATACTGCGCGGCGGTGAACGTCTACGCAAGATTGTCAAAGAATGCCCTGAGCCGGTCGTTGGCTATTGGTTAGCCTACGAATACGGGCATGACGATCTTGGGAACTGCACAACCGTCTTCGACCGCGAGCGGCTAGTCAAGCGCAAGGTCGGTTGGCAATGGCTATATCGCATCCACGAGGTTCTGAAATGTCAGCAGGACGGCGCAAAGTGGCTGCGTGAGGACAAGATCGCAGTGATTCACAAGGGGCACGACGCCGCTAGTTCGATTCAGCGCAACATAAACTACCTGATGACCGATGAGTACGCCCGTAATCCCAACGATCCACGAACGATTGAATATCTGGGCAATCAATTCTTCGCGCTTGGTCAGTTCGGCGATGCTATCCACTATTGGGAGCGGTGGCAAAATGTCCAGAACGAGAATGCTCCCTACCGCCAGTGGTGGGTTTGGCTCTACATGGGACACGCCTACCGCGAGCTAGGCGATTGGGATCATGCCAACCGCTGCTACTTTTGTGCCCTGGATTGCTGTCCAGACTACGCTGAAACCTACTATGGCTTGGCCGAAGTCTACCTAAACATGGGGGAACTAGAGCGGGCACTGCACTGGATTAAAGAAGGGCGCAATCAGAAGAATCGCCCCCCAAGTTGGCTGTTCCTCAATCCAATGGATTTAACTTACCGCCATCATGTCATCGCCGAGCAGATTTACTTTCGCATGGGACAGCTAGACAAGGCGATTGGCGAAGTAAAAGCCCGCCAGAAAATACGCGACACTGAGGAGGTACGCTCCAACGCCAAGTCATTCCTTGAAGGCAAGCAACGCCTGGCATACGCCGACCGCTATATGAAGCGAACCCAGAAGAAAACCCCGGCTGAAGTTCTTGCCGTTCCCCTACCGGACTATATGCGGGCGTTGCCAGGTATCCAACTTCGACACGGTAGCGCCCTACACGCGACCAAGGCGAAGAAGGAAAGGCGTATCGCATTCATGTGCGGACGCTCAATTGAAGACTGGTATCCTCGGAAGATTGAGGACGGTGGTATTGGCGGTTCGGAGACGGCGGTTATTGAGATTGCCAGGCGCTTTGCTGCTGCTGGCTGGCGGGTAGATGTGTACAACCAGCCCTACCGTTTCTATGGCGACAATGAAGGCGTCAACTACTGGCCTTACCCCTTGTGGAATCCTGACGAGCATGCCGATGTCTTTGTGGCTTGGCGGGGGCCGGAGTATATCCTGAACCGGGTCAACGCTGGCAAGAAGATTCTCTGGTTGCACGATCTAAACATCTCCGAGCGGTTGACAAAAGACCTTGCTGATAGGTTTGACGTAATCGCTGGTGTCTCGGAGTGGCATGCTGAATACTTGAAGAAGTGCTACCCATTCCTGAAAGATGTGACCTATTTCCCGAACGGCGTCAACCTTGAACGATTTACACCGCCCGAAGGTGTCCAGCGTGAGTCCCATCGCTGCGTTTATCTGTCCAGTCCAGACCGGGGCCTGGACGTGCTCTTGCAGATGTGGCCGCGTATTTTGAAGGTACAAGGTGGAGCAGAGCTTCATATTTACTACGGTTGGCAGGGAGTAGACTTCGCAATAGCTCAGGGTGACACGAAGATGCTCAACCTCAAAGCCCACATGAGTAACTGGATGAATCAACCCAACGTGTTCTGGCATGGACGAGTTGACCAACAGACGCTAGTAACGGAGCTTTACAAGTCAAGCCTGTGGCTTTACCCGGCGCACTTCCCGGAGACCTTCTGCATCTCGGCGGTTGAAGTGATGGCCGCCGGTGTAGTCCCTGTCACGGCAGACATCGGGGCGTTGCGAACCACGATAGGCGAAGCTGGCCTGCTACTGCCCGGCGAATCCCGAAATCCCTTGTGGATTGACAAATATTTGAGTCTTATCTGGGCGCTGATGTTCGATCCGACGATTCGAGAGCCATACAGGGAGAAGGGGATCGAGCGAGCTAAACTCTGGACTTGGGATAAATCGTTTGAGAACCATTGGCTACCAGCAGTTCAAGCTAAGAAGCCGGTGGAGGTAGCCGCGTGATACGGTTCATATATAAGATAGGTGATACTCGTGAGATTTATTTAGGACAGTATCGCATTATCAATGAGAGAGCGGGGGATGATGGAGAGCTAGATGATAGTCAACTTATGGTTAATTTGATTCGCTCGTTGTATGGGGTAAAACCATCGCCCATAAAGATATACGGAAGTTTTCCTTGCGGTTTCTTCAACGATGAAGACGTGCTAGATCAAGCCGGTGGCTTTTTAATTAACTGCAAAGAACATAACAAAGTGAGAGTGGCAGCGTGAACGGTACTTTGGAGCGCAGTCATCTCCGCGACGTTTCGTTCAACTATGTCTATACTGGCGATCCATCGTCTCGCACCACGATGATTGATGAAATAGACATTCGCTCGGAGCTTTGGGAGCCGAAGAAAGACGATGTGGTATTTGACGTAGGTGCGGCTTATGGGTCATACAGTCTGCCGGCGGCAGCGGCAGGGGCAGACGTGTATGCCTTCGAGCCATTTCCTGAGCTAATAGAAGGACTGCAACAGAACATAGAGGCCAACGGTTTTCAGAATATCCATGTCTGCCCCTTCGCTCTAGGCGCCGAGTCGGGTAAGAAGCTGGTAGACATCTACCGCCCGAAGCCGCCAATCGAAATGCAAGTTGAGGCGCTGGACGGCGTATTCGACGGTTTGAAACTCAAACGTCTGGACTGGGTAAAGGTGGATACCGAGGGGATGGAGATGGACGTGTTGGCGGGTGGATTCAAAACGATCAAACGCTACCACCCAACACTCATCTTAGAGATTCACACCTTCATGCCAGGGATTGCGTTAGGGGAGGCAATCGAGGCTATGATGGACTTTGGATACCAGGAAATCAAGCAGCGAGATCGGAATATCTGCCGTATGCTTTATGCGAGGATGCTGGGTTGAAAATAGGAATTGACGCTAGCGCCTACCCTCTGATTTCTGTGCCAACCAAGTGGCATGGTACGGAGAGGGCGCTTGCCGGTCTTGCTAAACGATTACCGGCAGTCTTCATAGACGACCTACAAACAACCTGGTGGGATGCCGCCATCGTCTGTGAGAGATCATCCGGCTTGATGGATACCAGGGCACGGAGGCGAATATTCACGACCTCGATGAGCTACTTTGACCCCAGCGGTCTTTCGCTGGCGGATCGTTGCGTCTTTGTCAGCGATCACCACAAGCAGCATGCTCTTAAAACCTATTCCGAAGGCTTAAAAGAAGAACGGTGTGCAGTGATTCCCTACGCCACCGATGCCAAGCCGGTAGCGCCCAAAGTTCCAGGCCGTCTTCTATGGGGTAGTTCACCAGACCGGGGGCTACATCACGCTCTGCGTATATTCAAGAAAGCCCGCGAGAAGATGCCCGATCTGACACTGGAGGTCACCTACGCCCTAAAGAATCTCCACGCCGTTAGGTGGGAACACTCGCCAAACGGCCTGCGGATGGTGGAGATTGAATCGTTACTTGGTCAAGAAGGTGTGATTTTCCAAGATCATATCGAACGTCAGGATATGCTCAGGGCAATCTCAGAAGCGGAGATTCTGCTTTATCCCTTCGATCCGATCATTCCAACAGAGTTCTTCGGCCTCATCGTTTTGGAGTGTATGGCCTGTGGAACGATTCCCCTACTCAGCCAAGCGGACTGCTTTGCCGAGTTATGGGGAGACCACGCGCCGATCTTGGGATGGCCGATAAAAGACGATGAGTGGATAGCGGCTATCGAGTGGCTACGTGACCCGAAGGTAGGCGATGAATACCGCGCCAAAGGGTATGAGCGGGCAGCGCAGCATAGTTGGAAGGCCATTGTGAAACAGTGGCGGGAGGTCTTACATGCCAGTTAGCATCAGGGATTTGATCTTCACCAACGACCCGAACAACCGGCCTGAGACTGCCCTTCCGGTGATTGGTGGCGCATCCTCGCTTACTGTCTATCAGCAAATTCACAATGAAGTTCTCTCACCGACCGCACTCACAATCGAGTTTGCATCCGGTTCGCCCCAGACTATCACCAGAGACGCCATTGGTGTAACATCCACTGATGGTCTAATTCTAATCAACAACACTGCCGCCGCCGCCGCCGCTCAGCAATGGTCGCCGCGCTTGCGCTTCACCGGCCGGGGCTGGAAAACCAACGCCACTGCCGCTAGCCAAACGGTTGATTGGATTATCGAGACCGTCCCGGTAGAAGGAGCGGCTAACCCCACTGTTGATCTAACCTTTTCCTCCCAGGTAAATGCCGGCGGATATACCAGCAGGATGCGCCTGATCTCGACTGGCGAAATGGCCTTGACCGGCCCCCTAACCGTTACCGGGACTGGGGCAAACACGATGGCAGGAATTGTCAATGTTACTGTTGCCGATACCAGTGCTTTGGCGGTAGGACGCACGGGCGCGTGGGCGCTGCAGGTAGACACCAACACCGCCAGTTCAGTGACTGGCTTGAAAGTTACAGCCGCCGCTCTTACTAACGGTCTAGCTCTGGCTGTGATCGGTGGAACAAACGAGAACCTAACCCTTGACGCTCAGGGTAGCGGGACAATCACCTTCAATGGAACAGCCACCGGCGCTGTCATCTTTGGTCAAAATATCCAGATGAACCAGGCAGCCTCAACCATACGACCTGGCGCAACCTCATTTGCCCTCCGTAACAATGCTGACAATGCTGATAACCTGCTAGTCACAGACGCCGGCGTCGTCACTGCCAGGTCAACTCTAACCGCGACTTCTGGCCTTGTGATGAACGCAGGAAGCATTTCACTCAAACAGTCTGGGAACATTAACGGCGTTTGGATGAACTCCGACACAGCGTCCTTCAACTCTGACGTAATGCGTCTTTCTAGCCGGATGGCTTCTGGAACTGGTTTCAATCTGCTGGCAGTGATGAACGCAGCGGATGCTAATGGATTCGGAACAGTCGTAGTTTCAATACGTGGTGATGGGCTTATTACCTGCGCGGGGCTTAGTATCACTGATGCGAAGGACGTTGCGCTTGGAACAACCACCGGCACGAAGATCGGTACAGCCACTACGCAGAAGCTCGGCTTGTATAACGCAACTCCAATCGTGCAGGGGGCAGCGGTAGCCGACGCCAGTGGTGGTGCCACCATAGATGCAGAGGCTAGAACAGCGATAAATACCTTGTTAACTAGGGTGCGATTACTAGGAGTTATAGCAACCTAGTGTCCAGACTGAGATCGCTCAAACGCCAAATAAAAAGAGAAGGGGCAAAAATGGAGTTCAAGTCAATCATCCTCAAACCATCGGAGGCTAAGATGCTAGCCGATGTGCTAGACACACCGAAGAATCTTGGTTGGACGCCGCAAGGCCAGCCGATGACCGAAGGGGTCAACACTGACACCTCGCGGCGCATCAAAACCTTGCGGGATGCCATCCGTGCTGAGATCAAAGACTACCTGGCGTCCTATGACGCCACTGACCTAGTCGCGCTAGAAGCAAGTGAGGCGGAAACTGTCTCAATCATCGTACCAGAGAGCGACCGCATGTTCATATCAGATCGTTTTGATAATCGGACTGACCTGATCGTATCTGGCGGTATGCGGGACATGGTAGTTGCCATTAGCGATGCCATAAGAGATGCGAAGCCGGTTGAGGTTCAGCCGGTCTCCAAGTCACCGGATAACGGCAAGGTCGTTGAACTACATCCCGCAAAGGTATAGCTATGGCGCTGTCTTCTCTAGCGACACTTTCACAAGACCTCGCCAAGCGGTTAGGCGGCTACGCCAGCGGCACGACAGACGCCGGCGCTATCGGCACGTCTGACCTGATAGACACGTCCGGTGATTCGCCATTCAGCCCAAGTGATACCTCCAACCGCCTTCGTAACGCCTGGGCGCTGGTAACATCCGGCTCATCCAACAATGATCTGCGAGCCATCGGCACGTACAACGCAGGCACCGGATTTGCCAGCCAACGAGCCTTCTCCGCCAGCATCATCAGCGGCATCACCTATGAGCTTTACACCGTGCTTCCGCCGTCCTACTTCGGGATGGCTGAGGGCTTGGACTACTGCATAAACTCCACACTGAGGGCGCTAGAAGATTGGCGCATGATCCCCCTCAGCATGATTCCCGATGGAGACATGGCGGCTACGGGTGTGGCAGACTGGGGAAGCCTAAACGGTGGGCAACGTGCGAAGGTGCAGGCTAGCTATGGAAGCATAACGGCTAGTTACAGTGTATGGTCAGGACGACAAACTCTTTCCGTAAGTGCTTCCGGTATTAACCAGGGCGTTCAAACAGGTGTTCGGATTCCCATAGATGACGCTAGCACCTATATTTTGGATTTCGTTGCTAGGGCGCAGAATGGGCAGACTTTAGGATTTGTCGTCAATAACGGCAGTGACGTTGCTTACGCAGATACTAGGGGTACGATTCCGTTTGAAGTTTTCACGCAGTATAATGTTGAATTTAGTCCACCCGATGGTTTGGCACAAAGCGATAGGACGGCCCGGATTATTTTCACCGGCTATGCTGGTATTCAAGGTGGAGGCTTTGTTGACCACGTACAACTATGCCGTCTTGACCAAGAACGCTATGCTCTACCGCCCTGGGTCGTGAACAAAGCGCAGATTGCTGAAGTCTTCAAAATGGAGCATCGCGGCGAACCGGCGGATCGTCTCCGCTTCGTTCCGGTATACAAGTGGGACGCTATCATTAACCCACAGGGCGGCTCGCCGATGACACTGATAGTCGGCCCCCAGGTTGGCGGCCTGCTGGACGATGTGGGTAAGAATCTCTGGATTAACGCTCGCGCTCCGGCTGACACCCTGGCACAACGCAGCGATGTTACTTCGGTTGATTCCGACTTGATTCTGGCAGGCGCCGCGGCCAGAGCCTATGAGCATCTGGCAAGGCAAGCCAATGGCGACGACCGGAAGCGGTATCAGCAGATGCAAAAGAACGCGATGATCGAGTTCTACCGCCGGCGCAAGTCAGTCCAGAATAAGCCGTCCTGGAAGATACAGGAAACGAGTGGATGGACGGCGGTGTGGTAGATGCCGAACCCGGCTGGCGACATCGAAATCAACGGCCTGCCCTATATGTTGGCGCGTTCCCCCGACGCGCCAGGCCGCCGGCTATGGCGTTCATTTGCTATCTCCACGCAAACTACGAGGCGGACTGAGGTTGATGCAAAATACGGCGTAGCTGCCCCAGAGATTCAATACCCCTTCGCCTGGGAAGATTTGTCGGAGGGATATGGTGATAGTGAATTTATCAGACCGGGTGGCTATCTCTACGCCGTCAACCACGATGCAAGCCGTAAACATCAGGTTGTTCCCGGCCCCGGCGACACAACAATTGTACTCAATGCTTCACTTGCCGGGCTAAACGCCACCTATAATACTGGCCCGGTGGTGGAATATCAAAGTAATCTTCATAGCTTTCTAGGCTATCGTGGTTTTCGTATTTCTCCGGCGGAGGTAGTCACAGAACTAGCCGCGTTCGGGAGCGCAACCTGGGTTGAAAATGCCGTAGTCTTTGGAACTTATATGTATCTATCAGTGTGGGGATCGGGCTATGTACAAAACGCTTTTTATCAAATGAATACAGGGGGGACTTTTACTCAAGCCACTACAAGTCTTCCAGCCACCCATTTCGTTGTAGAAAAAGAACGTTTATGGCGAGGATTTATCGGTACGGCCAGCGGCCGTACCGATGAGCAAGCCTGGGTGGTCTCGAATGTAGCGATGGGCTCAGATCCAATGGCCTTTGCCAACTGGTCAGCAAACTACGCGGTTGGAGAATCATCCGCCCCTATTACGAGGATGGCGCGACATGATGGGATTTTATTGGTAGCAAAAGCTGACGGCTTATATTTCTATGATGACACTGAGAATCGTTTTGAAAATGTACTGCCCTTTGTTGCGATTGCACCAGATCGTCAAAATGGAATTTGCTTATATAGTTGGAATGGACTTATCTTCTACAACACGCAAGATGCTCTGTACGCCTTACGGTTTGAAGGGAATACTGTTTATCCCCAACGCTACAACATCACGCCGGGGTACAACCGCAGTAATGATTCACCAATCGCCGGCACAGTGATTGCCTTAACCAATGCAGGAGATATGCTCTATGCAATTTTAGATGATCGCGGCACATCAGGAGTCAGGAATTATTGGCTTTTGAAAGGCCGGCTAAATGAAGGCCAGTCAAACAAGGAATTGATTATTTGGGACTCACTACGCCAAATAGGATCAGAACGAATAATTTCCCTAGTAGAAAGTGGGCTCGTAACGCGACGGCGTCTCTATTGGACACCACGTAGAACGGCATTGCCAAGCCGAATTTATTGGATTCCATTGCCCCCTGGTGATGGGAACCCGCTACAAGACATTGATTATATCTGGCAGAGTGAATATGCCGCTGGCAATCCATCCTTTTATCTCCCCCATCATGATGCAGGAGCCCCAACTACCTTAAAGGCATGGCGCTCGATTTCAGCAGAAGTTGATCCAATAACATTTGTGACCAGTGGGAACGCTGGTTCGGTGCAGCTTTGGTATCGCATTGATACTGCAACGTGGGCTAGTTTGGGATGGATAACAAATGCCAATGATCCGGTTGCGACGTTCCGTTTGCCAGACAGCAATAGTTCGGGCTATCGCATTCAACTAGGCTTCACCGTGACTCGTCTAAATGCTTCTCTTTCCCCCGTATTGAAGAAGATATGGGGCCTCGCTACCGCCCGCCCGGAGAACATGCGAGGCTATGAAGCCTACATTCGGTTGGCGAATACGCTGCGCCTCCCCAATGGCGGTTATGACCCTCGCGACGCTGCCCAAGTCTCCACTGACTTGTATGGGCTGAGAGCCACCGGGCCGGTGAATCTGGTTACGCCGTTAGGCGATAGTCGGAACGTGCTCATCCTGAATAGCATCGAAGAGCAAGAAGTCAGCCAGTACAACATAGACAACCCGGAGATGGTGGCCAAAGTCACGATGATAGATTGGAGCTAGAGATGGCAGAAACAGAGCAAGCAGATCGAGGAGGACTAGCCGTTCAACACCGGCAGTCAATGGGCGGGAAGAAACCGCCGGCTAAAAATAACGCTGCGCTGCGGCTGAAACCCGCAAGGAACAGCAAAGAAGCCGAGTAAGAAGTGAAAGTCTGTCTCATCATCCCCCCGTCACCATTCCTGGCGGATGAACGAGTATTTCCATTCCTCGGAATACTCAAGGTCGCCGCTGTCCTGCGCGAGCGGGGGGTTGATGTAGACGTACTGGACTTGTCGGGAATCGCCAACTGTACGGAAGTCGTCACGGATTATCTCAACGATAACCGTCCCGACCTTTGGGGATTGACGGCAACGACGCCGCAGTTCCCTAACGCCGTGAAGGTAGCGGAGACCATCCGGCGCTATGACTATCATCCGATCATCCTGGGCGGATCACACGCGACGGTGGTTGGTTCAGCCTATCAACTAGACCACAAGCGGGGGCGTATTGGGCGCGGAATGCTGGCCTTTGAGCAAATGACTGGCATCTTCGATTGCTGTGTCATCGGCGATGGCGAAGAAGCAATCGTGGCCGCCCTCAGCGCCAAGCCGCTGCCGCCTGTGATAGACGCCAGCGAGCTAAACAGTCCGTTCTTCTTGCAGCGTGGAACGCTCGAACAGTACCCTTTCCCCGCCCGCGACCTGATAGACCTGCCTAGCTATCACTATGAGATTGACGGCAAACCCGCTCAGTCTATGATCGCCCAACTTGGCTGCCCGATGGAGTGCGGGTTTTGCTGCGGACGCCACACGCCGGCGCTTCGGGTTGCTCGCTTCCGTTCTATCCCCAGCGTCATTGCGGAAATGGATAGCTTGGTGAAGCTAGGCTACCGAGGCATCATGTTCTACGACGATGAAATGAACATCAACAACAAGGCTTGCCTAGATCTGATGGAAGCGATTTACCGATACCAAGTAGACAACCGGCTAGAACTTCGGCTACGGGGATTCGTCAAGGCGGAGCTATTCACCCTTGAACAAGCTCACGCGATGTACAAAGCGGGCTTCCGCATTATGCTCTCAGGTGTAGAGAGCGGTGATGACTTTAGTCTAAAGGTAATGCGGAAGCACACCACCGCCGCGATCAACACTCGCTGGTTGCGTTATTCGCATGAGGCGGGCTTGAAGGTTAAGGCGCTTATGTCCATAGGGCATCCGGGCGAGACGATTCAGTCTGTCTCTAATAGCATGCGATGGGTTTTAGAAAACCGGCCTGACGACGTAGACTGGACTATTATCACGCAGTATCCCGGTTCGCCTTACTTCGATTTCTCTGAACCCCACCCGGATAAGCCCGGTGTGTGGGTCTACACTGAACCTAAGACTGGCGCAGTCCTATACAGCCAGGACGTGAACTATGCAGAGAAGGCCGAGTATTATAAGGGCATACCGGGGGACTATACTAGCCACGTCTGGACGGATGAATTAAGCAAGGAAAACCTGGTCTTTGCCCGCGAGTTTGCCGAGCAGAGCACCAGGCCATTTCTAGGATTGCCGCCGATTGTTGCAGTGGCGGCGAAGCAGTTTGAGCACTCAATGGGAATGGGCAGGTTGCCCGATTCGATCTTGCGCAGTACGCAGAAGGAAAAATCTATGTCCCCGCTTAAAAAGGGTTCAGCCGACAAGACGCGGCAAGAAAATATCCACGAGATGATCCATTCTGGCCATCCGGTCAAACAGGCGGTTGCTGCTGCCTACAAACAACAGCGCGAGTCCAAGAGGGGCGAAAAGTAACCATCCCTTAACCCTGCCCACAAGGAGCGTAATCTACAATGAACCTAGACCTCACTCAGCATCAAATAGACCAACTATTCAACGGATTGCGCGATGCTAGTGGAAAGCTGGATCACTTGCACGAGTGCATAGACGATATGAAGCCTCGCATCGCCGTGATGGAAAAGCAGGTGGGGCAATTCGGGACAAAATTGGACAATGGATTGAATGCCCGCGTTCGTAGATTGGAAATAGGGATAGCCGTAGTGATCGCCCTCAGTTCGATTCCACCGGGTAGTATGTTAGTGGGTTGGGTCGCTAGTTTGATTCGATGAGCCGTTACCTGGCCTACGCCATTTGCGGCGCGATGGTGCTCTGGACGGTTGGCGTGCTGGTCATCATCGCGTGCTTCGGGTGATATAATAAGTTTCGCGGGCGATGGTGTAGCGACGCACACCCAGCGTTCCTGTTGGTAGGGGCGGTACATTGACGTAACCGCAGACCCGTTTAAGCAAGGAGGACTGATGAGGTACGAGTTCAAGTTCTGGCAAGAAATCCTTTGGGCGGTCATTGTCGGAGCGGTGATTGCTGCGCTTACGATGCTTGTGGATTTCCGTCCAGAGGCGATTCAAGACTGGCGCACTTGGGCTATTGCCTTCGGCGGCGCAATAGCAAGGGGGGCTGCTGCGGTAGCCCTGAGCAAGATCACGGATTTGCTGCGCGGTGGTTCCAATGAATAAGTGGGGTATCCATCCTCCAAACGGCGATATTCAAGACGAGTCCATTTTTGATCTCGGTGTGAGCCACTTCACGCTGCTGCATTTCCAGGACAAATATCTAGCGCGTCTTCGCAATGTTTCACCGGATGGGATAATCCTCGTCCGCTTCTTCCTCCCGAATTGGTCTGACCGTGACCCACGCGAGTGGGCGCGAGAATGTGCTTCCATTTACAACCAGCGTGGATATGCTCAACTCAGAGTCCACGTCACGCCCGCCAATGAGATGAACCTGCCCGGCGAGGGTGGCGGTTGGTCGGCAGAGGACTACCGGCGTATCAACGTCTGGTTATTGGCCTGGATAGACGAGTTCCAGCTTCTCACCGGCTGCCCCACTGAGCGGACTCATTGGCCGGCTCTTGCCTACGGCCACTCTGATGACCAGGATGATTACGGCTACGTGGGAATGGAAATCTGCCGGCCTTCAATCGAGCGGTACGGCATCCTCGACGTTCATCCGTACTGGTCTGGGCCGGGGCAAATTCAAGACGGGTTCTATGGGCATCGCTTCATCTTGGCACACAAGTTATTTCCAGATAAGCTGATCTTTTGCTCGGAAACAGGGAACTTCGCGGTGGATAGAGACTCTGCGCCGGATGAGATCATACAGTGGTTTGAATCGCTCTATAGCTTCGACTACATTCTCGGCGGGACTCCCTTCATCTGGGAAGACCCGACCGGCGCTCATCCTAGTAATGACTGGTCACGTAATCCGAAGATAAAAGAGGCCGTTAGGAATGCTTTCAAGGGACCGGCGACGTGGCCGCAAGCGGGGGTGACTCCTTCCCCCGTTCCACCGCCGGCGCCTATTCCGGGAGGAACGATGCCAACGCTCTATGAGGAATGGTTCAACACGCCGGGGAATGTCGGACCGCGTACAGGGCCGGAGGGTTACGAGCGGTTCAAGGAACACGCTGGCAGAGTGGCACCGGGGCGTGATCCCTTTGCCCTGGGCTTTCCGCGCTTCGGGGAGAATCTGGCGACTCAGAAGATAGACGAGATTCAGCAGATGCTTAATGAGCTACGGGGATTAGTTCAGTGACCTCAATCCAGCACGGCGTAGACATGATCGCAGTGGAGTGGCGCGATGCGATGTACGACCCTGGCTGGTGGGACTTAGACCAGCCGATTCCAAACACGAAGTATGTTGTGACCACCTCCGGCTATTTCACCCACGAGACGGATGAGGTAATCGTGGTGAGTCTCGATTGGGAGGAAAGGATGAATCGCCATCGCCACTGGACGGTCATTCCCAAAGTCAACATCATTCGTCAGAAGCGGTGGAAACTGAGGATGCCGGCGGAGAAAATACACCCTCTGCAAACTCAATCCGATACTCAAAAGGTTTAGCACAGTCCCTGCAGACCATGCCTGTGTCCCCAGCGAAATAGCGGATGACGCAGTACTGGCCTTCCACCGCCTGCGGCAAAGGCGCCCCGCATTTGGTACACACCCATGGTTCCAATGGTAGCTGATCAGCATAGAAACGAACCGAACCCCCGATAATACTCATCGTGGCCGCCACTGCTGAATCAACAGAATTGCCAAGCCAACCGCGACGATAGCAATTACTATGCCAACATACGGGAGGCCTTCTACGCAGACCCACTCTCCATCAATGCGGATAGGACATATTTCAATCATCGTGGCTTCTCCAAAAGCTGTCTGGCCTGCATCATCGCCAGGCGATAGCGGTCTACATGGCCGGCGTATTTAGTCCACCAATAGCTGTCATAAGCGGGGAAATGCCCTGCATTGTAGACAATCAACACCGCCAGGCCGATGTTGCCATCTACCCGCCGCAAGTCTCCGCCATTTTCCAGCGACGCCCTCACCTGATGGATATTCCCTAGCAACCACTTGCCCATCTCATACAGATCGCGCTCCGGATGGGCGAACACCCGCTGGCGCACATAGGCGATGTTGGCCGGCGTGTTGGACCCGTCCCCGGCCCAATGCCAGGCTACGGCGCGCTGGCTGGGGCCGAAACTCACATCCGGCCAGACGCCGTACCGCTCTGCGTAGGGATTGAGATGGGACTCAGCAATGACGCCGGACAGGATAAGGTGCATGGTCAAGTCGGGGTCGGTGTGGCCGCCCCGGTGTAGCTCGGCCATCGCCCAGATCAGCCAGGGCAGGATGTCAGGCATAAACGTAGTCCAACAACGCCTCATCTAATTCGTATTCGTCTGTCGTGACACTCCAACCAGGCTCCGGGCTGCCCCGCTTGCGTAGGGTGTCGGCTATTTCACGGGCCCGCTCCTCGGTCGTGAAAATGCCGCGAATCTTGCTCCACTCATAACCGCTTACTTCGACTACCCATACCGTCACTTGGTGCCTCCCTGCACGAACTTGGCGCATCCGCAATAGACGCATCGTAGGTAAGGCGTTGGTGATTCCGGGTTCAGCCACCAGTCGCGGGCGAACAGGCTACCACCACACCGGGCGCAGACCCAGGCTGGCTGTGCCCTCATACGGTCACACCCGCAAAGGCGAATAAATCAGCGCGTTCCGCTTGTGCTACTTGTCTTAGGTTGGATAACGCCATCTGGTAATACTCCCGCTTCAACTCGATTCCAACAAAGCGCCGCCCCCATCGTAGCGCCTCATGGCCGGTCGAGCCAATGCCGGCGAACGGATCACAGATGAGCTCACCCTTGTTGCTGTACAGGCGGATGCAGCGTTCGATTGTCCCTAGTTGGAGCGGGCAGATATGTTTCTCATCCTCCGCGCCCCTCGCCCCGGCGTAACGCAAGGTATCGGACTCGCTGATGCCGAGCCAGATGCCGTGCGCCCACTCAATCCAGGTCTCATTATCCATCTCCCCGTTCTCCACCGGCGTAACCGGCATGGCATTCTCGCCCGGTTTCTTGAATAGAAGAATCTGGTCAATCAGCGCCGGCCTGGAATCAGCGGAGTCCTTGCGTAGTTGGACAAACAGCAGGGCCTTGCTTTTTGTCCGTATGGCCTGGCTCTGTGGATTCTTTTGTATAAAGGCGCGGCCAACGAAGAGCCAGCCTTCGCGCTCATGCGCCCGGATGACCTCGCCCGGAAAATCCTTAATGCCGATCCATCCATCCCTACTAGCCATCGCCGGAATATCGCTGACGTGGACGCAGGAGAGACGGCCCGGCTTCGTGATCCGTAGCATTCCCCGAATGATGAACCCGTAATGCTCATAAAACTGGCCGGCGCTTCGGCTGTTGCCGAGGTCGCGGTCGCTGGCGGAATAGGTAAAGAGATCAACGAAGGGCGGCGAATACACCGATAGGTCAACTGAATCATCCGGTATCTCCGCTAGCCGCTCACAGGAATCGCCGAGCATCAAGCGCCAATTGTCGCCGCTGTCTTCGGTGGGCTGATACGGCTCGGTTATCCGGGTATCCCGCCCAAGTTCCGCTAGTTCGTGCTTAGTCATGGCCTTTATCAATCCTTCCTTTAGCCGTCGGGCCAATGCTTCCTTCCGTATGATATTGGTGTAGATTGGCTGCTCCAACTCAGACAAGATAATATGCACGTCAACCGGATGAGTCTGTCCGTAGCGCCACTGCCGGCGGATACATTGATAGTATGTCTCCCATGAGTCACTCAAGCCAAAAAAGGCCATTTTAGAACTGTTTTGCAGATTCAGGCCGAACCCCCCTATCCGGCCCTTAGTTACCAGAATCTGATGCTGGCCGTCCTGGAATTCCTCGAATGTCCTGGCCTTGTATTCCGGGCCATCGCTACCCTTGACTTCTACAGCCGCCCCTGGAAACGCCTCGATCACGGCCCGACTCTCCTCATCGAGGCCAACCCAGGTGATCCACTGATTCCCGTCGTCAACGATTGCTTTAAGCACGTCAAGTCTTGCCGGCAGTCCCTCACGCCGGACGTCTGCCCGATGCGCCAGGCCGTGCAGTCCCATATGAAAAAGCGTCCCGTTCGATTTATACTCGATGGGTACGAAGGTCGGGTGAATGTTCAGCGCAGGCAGGATAAAGCCGTCATCGTCATATCCGAGGTCGCTAGGCTTAGTCATCGTCATCGCCCAGGAAGAGAGCCATTCAAAGAATCGGGCTTCGGCATGTTTCTTCAAGCGCCATTCCTGGCCGCCCTTATTCGATCCTTTGCGCTCGTACATTTTATCGCCCACGATCACGGCCTGCTGCTTGTTGGCGTTGACGAAGAACGTGCCGAGCATCTCTGCCGTTGTAGCAACGCCAAGAAAATGGGCATGGTTGCCTAACTCGGTGTAGTCGTTAGGAGCCGGCGTCGCCGTGCAACAGAGACGATACGGCACCGCGCCGAACATTGATATCAGTTTGGAGCGGGTCTTGCCGCTGAGGGCCTTCAAAATACTGCTCTCGTCCAGTACGACAGAGCCAAAGGTGGCGGGATCGAACTGCTCGACCATCTCATAGTTGGTGATGTTGATGCCGTCAACTAGGTCATCGCCCGAACGGGTGTAGTGCGCAGCGATGTCAATTTTGCGAGCTTCCCGGACGGTTTGCCGGGCGACAGATAGGGGCGCGATTATCAAAGAACGTCCACCAATCAAGCGCGCCCATTCCAATTGGATGAATGTCTTGCCTAATCCGGTATCCAGCCAGACCGCCGCCCGTCCCTTGCGAAGCGCCCATCGCGTCACATCACGTTGGAAGGGAAACAGCAGGGGGTGAATTGCATCTGGCTCAACCGCACACCCCAGATCGGTTGAGTGGGATTGTTTACTGGCAAGGAAATGGTCGTAGGCCGGCGTGTCCACAATCACGTCAGCATCTCCGCCGTGATCTGGCGTGGCAGAACCGGAGGCGGCGTAGGCGGCCAACCATACCGGCCTGGGTCTGTCCAGTCGCCGCCGATTCCCTGCACGTGCAGGAGGAAGTCAAAGAAGGCGAACGAATCTTCGTTGATTCCTAACCGTTCGAGCGCCCAGATGGGATAAGTCTGGCGTTCAGCGATTGTTCCGGGTTGCGTCATCTTCTACTCCTCGATGCCAGGATAGCCCCTGTAGACCAGCCATTCTTGCTGTACTGTTCATCACCGGCTATTGCTAGTGTACCGGGTCGCAGGGCTTGTGTACGCCTCTAGCACAGACTTATCACTGGCAGTGCGCCGACCTCACCAGAGGCAGGGGTCTCACCTGCGACCTCCGGGTCTCTAGCCCGTTGCTCTAACTAGGCTGAGCTACCCCAGCCAGGCCGGCGGGTTCACGAGCGCCTACTGCGATAGTGAGCCCGGCATAGAGCAGCGCCGGCCTGGGCAATCCCAAGAGCGCGGCGACTAGTTGTAGGACTAGAATCAATCATGGCCTGGCGATGGGCTGCTTCCGACTCAAACCACTGCCGGCGCTTGCTTGGCTTTCCTGATAGATCGTCGTCTTGCATAATCATCCCTACAAAATAAACATTTGGATACTTTGTGAAATTTCGTGGTCTGTCTATCGCAATGTTCGCATCGGCCTGCCCCATCGCAATTGTATGGGTGCATATCGCTTGAAAAACAAATATTGATATTAGTCATGCCGGCTCCTCCTCCGGCGTCCGGTCTAGGATCGCCTTGATTCGCTCCTGGCAAGCCCCAAGTTGTTCCCTTGCTTTCAAATCTACCGATTGACGCTTCGACCGCTTGATTGACAACAGAAGCTCCTCCAACTCCCGGCACAGGTCAGCGCCGGCCTGGGCAATCCTCTGTTCCCGCTCGCGGTCGGGATGCCAATCGGGTATTTGTCCCTCAAACCACTGCCGGCGCTTGCTTGGTTCTGTCATCGGCCTGCCCCTTTCCGGCATAAGGCAGTCCTAATTGATGTTCGAGCCGGCGGAGTGAATCGCGCCGGCGACATGCAGGAAAATAAATCTGTGCCCACGCCGATAGGCTACCGATGAACAAGAAGCCAACTGCGACGATCTGCATATCGGTCATCCTATTTCTCCCCTGCCGGCCTCGGCACGAGAAGCATTCAATAAGCCGTTGCGATATATTTTCAGCGATCCCCATAACTCATCGCCGGCGGGGAATACGAGCGAGAATCGCGGGGCAACACCGCGTACTGGATCACCCTGCTCGTAAGTCCTCCCGCTTTCGTCAACAACCCGGCAGAGCAAAGCGTCTGCAATCGCCAGCCGGCACCTCAGCTCGGCGTTTTGTTTTTGTAGCTCTTGGTAGGTGGGCGAAGGGGGATGCAGGCACCAGCGCGGTCCATAGCCATCGCCGTCCGGCCCCTCTGTCCACTGCTGATAATGTTCAATCCGTGCCGGATTATCGCATTCACTACAAACAGTGTCGTCCCACAATTCAGGAGATTGTCTCTTGTCTTTCATTTGAATTGCCTCTCGCACTCCTTACACCGCTTGCCTGCCTCGGTCTGCACTAGGGATGCGAGACTATACCCATCCCATCCGTTAGGCCGGCAGAGACGTACACGCCAGCTTATGTCATAGCTATTTTCAATGGCCACCCACCGATGTAAAACCGCTCGCCTGCCCTGCTGTTTGATCTTAGCCCACATCATGGCTATCTCCAATGGCATATTCCGCAACGTACCAGGCCGGCGTAATGAAGAATAGCGCCACGTGTTGGCGCCAATCATCAGCGAGAATCCAATCAGCCTGAGTCAAGCCAAGCCAATCTGCAACGGGACAAATAAAAGCAATGACATAATCCAATAATGATGGTTGGGGCATCTAAGCCACCTTTCCCCGCCGGCGTTCCTGGGCAGCGCAAGCGAAACATACGGGCACGGCATCAGCGATGGCATCCCCTTCCTCAACATAGACGTAGGGGATCAACCTGCCGCAGTGGGTGCAAACGAAAGAACCATAGACCTTCACTCGTTTCATTCAGGCCTCCATCGCCCGCCTGATCTGGTCAGCCGCCATTCCCGATTTCACCATACTGGCCGTAAACCGGAGCACGATAAAGCCCAAGATCGCGGCTTCGTTGTATTTGATGGCATCTGGTGTGAACCGTTGCGCCTGATGCTTGCCGGCTTCCTTGTTATGTTTCCAGGCGAACTCACCACCTTCAAACTCGATCAAAATCGTCGGCAGATTCGGTGCGAAAGATTCCAGCGGCGCTATCGCCCAATCTGCCCGCCACCTTCTAGGCTTGCCGAAATAAAACTCCTCGCGCATAAGCCAGCCGGCGCCGGTGATCTGTATCCAGAGATCGCGCTGTAATTCGGTCTTCTCTGCTGACTCCGTATCGCCTGACGAGCGCCTTGTATTCCCGGCCTTCGGCAACAGCCCGGCGGCTTTGGCTTCCGCGACGGTGTATGTCTGACGATCTTCACTCACCCGGCGTCTCCTGCATCAATGCGCGGAGTTCTACCAGCGCATAGTACATCCTTTGTTTTGCCCACCTCTCTGCCAGCTCATCTAGCTTCCGGGAAAAGCAGAACCAGTTGCCATATATATGGCGCTCCTCACGCTTGGGATGATAAGCCTCAATTTTATCAATTAGCCACTTTGTTAGCGGGCTTGCCGGCGCAACCTCTACCGGCTCATAATGCTGCGTCCCCTCGTCCGAGCCGACAACCCGGACGACGCCGCCACAGGTGGGGCAATGCTCAGTTATTGCGGTAGTCATCGCTTGCTCACCTCATTTAGCAATTCCACCAGAACATCCCCGTGACATGGGCCGGGCTTACACCAACAGGCAAGAATTTTGCCACGCATACTCTCCAAATCCAGCCTTAGATGCGGATTGTAGAGAAAGTCTTTCCGCAACATTGCTCTATATTTCTCGATACATTGTTCGACTGTCCCATCTTTTGGCGACTTGAAAGGATTACCCCAGTAGGAACCGGCCAATCCTTTCCGCGGTACAGCCCGCCCGATATAGATGTCATAGGCCGCGCCAGTCCTGATATTGATTACCCGTGTCTCACTCATCGCTTCCCAACCTCGGCGCTAATATTTGCAAGATCAGCACCTATTGATGGAGTAGTCGGATCGAGGATGCGGTCATAGGCCGATTTAAGCATTTGATCCTTCCGCTCGCAGGCCGCCAAAAGCCGTTGGATCGTATCTATGTCGGCGCGATATTCTGTCTCCGGTTTACCTAGAATCTCGATCTCCGTTTGCAGCTTGGCTACTGCCAGCTTCTGGCGGATTTCGGCGGCCTGCGTCATTTCTAACTGATCGGTAAGAACCTCGATGTCTTGAATCGCTTCTTCAATCGTTCCTGACTCGTTATACAACCAGCGATTCTTTATCTCCTCTAACTGCTCTTGCTTAATCACCTTAGCCACTTCCCACCTCCCGGAGTACATCCGTGGCTATTGCGTGATGGGTGAGGCTTTCTATGATCTTCATCGCCTCGATCAGCTTCTGGCGGTCAGCCCGCAGCCGGCGGATTTCGGCTACCATTTCCTGTGTCATTGGTAGTGGGTCTCTGGCAAGATGATTCAACCGTATTTCTGTCATCTGGCCTGGAGGATTTACGTCATCCGCCCCCTCTGGCTCGACCCGCAAATGAATTCGCTTACTCACCGCTTCACCTGCTTTCGCGGCACATCAATCATTAAACTCGTATCTCAACCGTCGCCCTTCTTTGTGCTTTACCAATAAACCTTGCCTTATCAACCGATTCACGTGATAGTCAACCACAGGAGGTGAGACATCTAACGCCTCTGCAATCTCTCTGACCGACGGGGCAGTAGTTATGATCTTCTGGTTTTCCCTGATATAGTCGAGTACTCTTCGCCTGGTTGTCTTTGCTTCCATACTCACTATTTTAGACTAACGTTAGTAAGCCTGTCAATCGCTTATGCCTATGGCTGCTATAGGCGGTGGCTATGGCTTCTTCCCCCTATGTGACCACGCCTTGTTTCTGCCCCGAAGCGCGCCGACCGCATCCAGTACATCCCCCAGGGTCACGTAGCCCCTGCGGTAGAACGTGCCTGATAGGGCGGTTGTCAGCGCCTCGCGCTGATCTGGCTTGAGGTTGAACTTGCCGGCGTATTCCAAGCCGCCGGGGATGGTACAGCGTTCGTCCAGGTCAATCACCGTTGTTGTGTTCGCGCCAATCATGGAATAGCTTCCAGCCGGCCGTCTTGATGTACATGTATCCCGATTGTGACCATCGTTGTAGTCCTATCTCAGCAAGCCTTTTCCAGATCGGATCGTCTATCCCAGTTGAACCACGCAGCGCCCATGCGAATGCTTCCGCCGCTTCTTGGCGATTCTTCGCGTTGCGAAAATCCCCAATTATTTCCTCCGGCAACATCAGAGCCAGCATCACCTACACCACCTTTCTCGCAGTATCTCGACTAGCGCCTTGCGGCAAAAATAGGCGGACACTATATATAGCCATGAATTGTCCCCCTATTCTTTCAAACTGAATAGGGGGATACATAGGAGGACATAGGAGGACATGTCCTCCTATGTCTAAGCCGAACGAAGCGACCATAAATATGGGTCTCCTTTCACTCCCTTGCCTGATTTGTTAAGATCAGACATGCGTCGCAAGGTGCGGCCAACGGTTTCATCATTTACTTCTGTTATCTCGGATAATTCAACGCTGGACAATTGACCTCGCTGGCCAAGTATCTTTCTGATGCGGTACGGCAAACCGAGGGAACTGGCCAGGTCTGGCACCTTCAATACATCTGTTTCTGAAAACAAACAGCGGTTTTTATCGTCTTCAAATGTCAAACGTAAGCCGATAGGGTCTTTCCACCAGCGGTAATTCGTCTTCGTTAGCACCATGCTAATATTAGGATTGTCGTTGTCATCAGCCCTCACCTGCCAATTACTACGCCCCAGGTAGTCGTATAATGTCGAACCTATGATTTTCGTTTTGCCTCTCGACGACTGATCTGCCTTACTAATTTGAGCGATAACAATTCGAGTGCAGTCGAAGGTGTGCAAGGATTCCAGGAAGGGGGTTGCTTCTTTAGCTTCGTTGATGTCTCCGCCAACTGCCAGGCCGAGACTATCAACAAGAATCAAGGCCGGCATGATGCGCAAATATTCCCGCCTGATACTTGGTAAATCTTCGACAAAGCGGCGACGCGGCTGTAGATAATGAATCTTGGGCATCGGTATTCCTAAACCCCTACTGAGCATAGCTAGTCGCCGGTGCATGGCAACTGGATTAGTTTCATAATCTATGTACAATGCCGGGCCGGTGATCCGGGCTTTGAACGTGCGGGCTATTGGGATGCCAGTGTCAACCGCCACACATGCGGCGAGGCCAAGCCAACTCTTACACGAAGCCTTATCGCCATAAAAAAACGATGTGTCATTCAAGGGGCAAAGTTTATCGAGAAGATATTGGGTCTCTAACGGGGCAATAACCGAGTCCAACTCTACGGCTGGCTCTAAATGGCGGAAACGGTCGGCTGCGGTTAAGCATGCGTAATGAATCGCTACTTCCCAGTCTACGCCGTTGTACTTCTCCTGCAACCGGCTGGCAGCCTTCTTCCGTTTTTGATCGGAGTATAAGTTGATCGAATCCTGATAGAGCGTGCTGATCTTCTTGCCGGTGGTTTGTTCGATGCGCTCTACCCACAATTCCCCCCTGAATCCCCCCTCACGGTCTTCTCTAAGTTGGTCAAGGCTTATGATGTACCCAGCTTTTTGCCATGTGAATACGAAACAGTTAAAGGATTGCGAGACTTCGGGAAGCTCATTCGCGGACAATGGGTATGTCTTTGATGGATGTCGGCTTCGCTTTCTCGATTATTTGCTTGGTGTCCGCTGGCCATTCAGCCATTTCTTTGTTGATGAGATTGTTCACATGGCGGCATAGCTTCTGAATTAGAACCAGGTCTTTGACGGTTTGATTTCGGGCAGTCTTCGCCATGTCGCGGTATTCAAGGGGCGTGTATTTCTGGTCGGGGCGTTCTGGGCTCCGGCTGAGAAGCTCATAGGCGTTGCCGTTGAGGGCGCTGTGGTCGTACCACCAGATCATATCGCCGAGTGCTTTTAGGTGGGCGGGCAGGTCGTTGGGGTCATTAAAAGTGGTTGCTTGCTGGTTACTCATTTCCCTCTACTCTTAATTAAGGGTAGCAGGCTCTGTTAAGAGCCAGACTTGGGCCGAGCGGCTTTCGACGGGGGATCAGCCCGTACCTGCCATCCTCATCATAGCCGCCCGCTGTCAGGTTGTCAATACGCATTGTTCCTGGGATTCGCTTTTGCTCAGGGGGTCTCTCATGTGTGATGGCTCGCTTGCGACGGCTGGGTCTCTCATTCTAACTGGCTCGCTTATCTTCGTTGGTTCCCTCACTTATTCTGGCTCGCTTGCGGTTGATGGTTCTCTTACTGATTCAGGCTCGCTTTTTTTTCCTGGTTCTCTTCAACTACTTGGCTACCAGCCGAAATCCTCTGGCGGAATATGCCGATGCGCTTGCGCCCATTCGGGATTGCTAAACGCCCAGGGCGCAACTACCGATAGCCCCTCCTGCTTTCGCCACACTTCCCAAAGGTGCGATAAGAATAGCTTTATCATCTTACGCTGCGCCGCTAGGTGGCAATGTAGCTTTGTCCAGTCAGGGTGCGCTAGAGCGTACTTGGGTTTTGCCTCCTCATACACTCTGGCGTAAGGCGAGTTCGCTTTGAGGAACTGGCCGGCCAGCAGATACATGCCCGTCTTCAGGCGGGCGTTGTAGTGCAGCTTCTCGCCCTTTACCGGCTTCTCTCGCTCCCCATTGACCACGCCGTAGCCGGCATAACGCCAAAGCGCCGACACCGTGTCGGCTTTTTCGATGTCTATGAAGGCTATGAGGTACGCCGCCATCATCGGCCCCACGCCCTTGATCTTTGAGGCTCGCTTGTAGATCGGCTTGGCCTTGACTAGTTTGGTAATGTGGTTGGTGATCTGAGTTTCGAGGTCGGCAAAGGCGCCAAGGTAAAAGCGCACGATCTCTTCTTGGCTATCGCTAGCCTCATCCGCCCCGCGTTCGATTGCAGATGTCCGGTTGCCGAATTGGATGCGGGCCTTCTGAATCTGCCGGGATCGTAAATCAACTAACGTTGCGATCAATGATGCTGGCTTATGTCCATTGGCTTTAGTCTCCGACTCAGTGTCGGTTGGTATTTCGCGTTGCTCTACTCTCCGTGGTGCCATTGGAATATCCTTTCTTTCGCTTGTGAATCATGGGTCTCTCGTTCATTCTGGCTCGCTTGTGAATCATGGGTCTCTCGTTCATTCTGGCTCGCTTTTGAACCATGGTTCTCTCGTTCTTCCTGGCTCGCTTACTCTTCCTGGGTCTCTTGGTGTCATTGGCTCGCTATCAACTGGCAATCTACCTCGCCTGTCCTGGTTGGCGTATGGAGTCACCCGCCCCCAGGTCTCTGAGTCCCTTCCGATGCGGCATTCCCCAGCCAGAGAGACTGGGTGCGCACAGGGACGCCGGCGGGTTGCTTACGTCCGCTGCGACGGTGGCTTGGGAGCCGGGTTGAGTAGGCCGCGATCTTGTAAAATAAAATACACCCGGCTTCGCGCCTCACTAGCATCGTTAAAATCTCTCGTTATCTCAGCCTCGGCTGCAAGCGCCTTGCATAAAAGATCGAGTGCTTCATAGGCCATCCTCGCGTGTTGCTCAATCGCCATCTGCGTAGCCGTCGTCGGATGCTGGGCTGGTGGACTCATTGCGTCTGCTCCTTCTGAGGTTCGCCTACGTCTCTGATATGGATTTCCACTGGCTGGATCGCTTCGGCTAATTGATCGGCGAGCAGAGCTACTAATCGCCGTCTTTCGAGAAACGGCCCTGATTGTATGTGCTCCATCATAGACCGCAAGGTGGGAATCAATAAAGCAATCTCTACCCCAGTTAAAACAAATCGCATTATGTCTACTCCTGCTGTGCGCCGAGTTTCTGTTCCAGGAACGCCGTTGCTTCTGCCACCTTCGCCGCGTCCTTGCGGCTTTGCTGGGGCAAACCGGCTATGGGTAGATGCGCAGCCCTCGCTTGGGTTAGTAAGTCGTCATAGTAGACAAGCCGGCCATCGTCGGCTGGCGGCGCATCGGGGTGATCGCTATCGTCCATAGTTGCCATAGGTAATGTTGTCGTCTCCGTCAATGATCTCTTCTGTCCATGCTCGTCGGCTGCCGACTCTAAAGGGCGGCTGTCATCCTGTGGTTTAGCAGGTGGCTTTACCTTGCGTTCCTCGTCGGCGGCTTTCTGATTCTCTGCTAAATCTTCCATGTCTTGCGTAAATAGACGGGCTACGCCGCTAACATTCATTGCGGCGGCGACGTGTGCTCTTTTCACGGCCATCTTTAGAATTGTGTTGGCTAGATCGGCCAGGTCTGGATTCACAACTTGGCCTAGCGGCTGATTGATAATGGTAGGATCGCCGGATTTGAATTGAGCGCCGCAACCTCCGCGCTTGTTGAAGCAGTACCAACCCTTATCGCCAGTATTCTTATCAGCGAATTTACTACGCAGGATTGCTTCGGCGTCGCACTTGGGGCATTTGCGTTTGGCATCACGCCAGTGATATTTGCTCTCATTGCTATTGCAGCTACCCAGGCCGGAACTTTCGATCTCGCCATTATCCAATCGAATAAGATCAACGCGCACCTCGTAATTAAAGAAAGGGGTATCGAAGTCACGCACGCTATCTGGTAGCACAATAGGATCAGGGCGGAGACCGATCATCTTGTCAATGGCCTGAGCACCAACCTGATACAGTGTGGGCTTGGGCGTACCAGGAATCGTGCCGTAGTCTTCGTCCTCAACCATAACTTCTCGTTGAAGTTGCCTGATAGCCTCGATTCTGATTTTGGTAAGCTGGATTTCCAACTGCCATTTTTGTCGCTGCTGTTCTATGGTTTGCTCTAAAGACATTTGCTGTGGTCGTTCGATTACCGTTACTGCTGTTTGTTCACTTGCCATCAGTTGTTACCCCTTAACTATTTTGCCAAGATCAGTTGCGATTGTTGCGGTGGGCTTCTCGGTTATTACCGCTATCTCTGTGGGAACAGAACCGCCAATTACTAGCTTTTCAAACGCCTTGCGATCTAATGCCAGAGCTAGTCGGTGATCGAATGCCCAAGTCAGAGCATCCGAATCCTTGTAATCAACTTCTTTTACTACTTTGATACTGACGCCTGGCGTCAATGCGCGGTCGCCAGTCTCGCCGTAGTATTCGAGGACGGATTGCCTGAGTGCATCTTCGCACTCTTGCTGCTCTGCCTTCCGGTCTATCATTGCCGTTATCAGATCGGTATGTTCTGATTCCCACTGCGATTGCGCCTCTTGATAGGCGGCTTTAGCGTCAGTCATTGCTAGTCTGGCCTGATGGGTGTGGGCTATAAGGTATTTGATATGGTCAATTCCCATCGGTTACTCCTTCTGTGCTCTGAGATTCGGCGCTTAACGGCCTGTCACCCAAGCGCCCGTCGGACTCTCGACCGTGACTGTATCTTCGGGTATGCTACGCTGTACCGCCTGCCGATGCTGGCAATTCGCGCGGAAGACGCAGGCAGCTAGCGCCATTCCCCGAAAGTCATTGTGCCATACCTCGACCGGGTCTCGGTCGTTGTGCTCGTGGCCGCAGCAATCACATTTCATTGGGTTCACCCGGCCATTCTGGATTATCAGTCTCACTCGCTGGAAACATCGGGTCGCCAATAGCCTTGCGTAGTAGGCGGTAGGCGATGGAGGCGTTCAGTAAGACTTGCTTTGCCAGCTCTAAGCCGTCTTTGCAAGTCAAGATGCGCGTACCGGGTAAGCTCTGTACGGTTGCAATTAGTAATCGCTGGCTGTCCAACGTTACTTTTTCAAGCGCATCGAGAAATTCTTGAACATCATCGCCTATTCGCAGGGAGTCCCACTTATCGGCGTTCTCCACCACCGTACCGCCGCCGATGGCAGCAATGCCGGCGTCAACTATTTGTTGGTGGTTCATCGGGTACTCCTCGTTGAATATTGTTTAAGGCTCGTAGTTCCCCTGCGATCACGCGCAGACTTTGGGCTATGTCAATCGTGGCGCAGAGGAGTTTCGAGAGCGCTGCCACAATCATGATGGTGTCATTAGTGACCGGATAGTCCCAGTCGTCGGTGATTCCCTGCGCTACTGCGAGGTAGTCAATTGGTTTTTGATCTGGTATCATTGGCTTGTCCTAATCTATCCTTTCTCGCTGTTGCCCCGCCGGTCTTGACCCTGCCGGCGGGGCGCTGTTTTTATTGACCGGTTTGGGTCATACGTTGTCGGGTCTATTGCGATCACCCTCTTCTTACGCCCGGACTAACCGGCGCTGATTATTCCCCAGGAACCGGGGGGAAGCAGCAACGGGAGGAATCGAACCTGCCGATCTCCAGCTTGCGACGCTGGTATCTATCCATCAAACGTCGTTGCAATTGTCCCCTTGCCATTGCGCGTTATCCACCTCCGCTGCTAGTCTGTCCACTCAGAGCGCCTGTGCGGTTACTCCCCTCGGCATAATCGGTTCGCGCCTCACTAAGCGCCCTGAGTAGATGGACTAGCCGATGGTACCTGATCGCGGCAAGGTATCATATCCGCCGGCTGATGGGACTTTGGTATCATTGGTCACATTTACGCTGATGACCCGCCAATGCTCTCTACCGCCGGTGATTGTAGATTTGATGCCCTGCATCCTGAGCTTGGCCTGTTCCCATCGCGCTTGCGCCCGTGTACTCCATTCAACAGTCCCTTCGAGCGCCGCGAACCAATCCTCAAAGATTTGCTTGATTAGTTCCTTGCGTCCCATACCCGTGCGGGCTTGCCATCGCTCGAACCTCTCAGCCAACGCTACGGGCACTCTGGCTTGTATTAGGGTGTTGATACTGCCTTGCGTCAATGCAACTCCCTCCGTTGATTCTGGACGTTGTAACAAGCGTAACACTTTCAAGGCGAACTGTCAACCGTCGTCTTTTTGGCAAGAAGCTGCTCGATCAATCTACGTATGATCGTGGTGACTGATAGTTTGTGCTCGGCGGCATAAGCGGTAAGAGCCTCGGCCTGCTCTATTGGCAGGCGGACGGTGGTAGAGACAGAGCGGGTGCCGTCCCGTCTCTGGATATAGGTGCGCTTTATATCGGTCATGCTTTGTTCTCCTGGCGGGCGTGGTCAATTAGCTCTTGGAATCGCTGGCGTTGGCGTTTAATCTCGGCGTCGGTCTCAAAGGCGGCGTAGCTGGCCGCGTAGGCGGCGTCAAGGGCGGCGGTGCGGGCGTCGTAGGCGGCGGTGCGGGCGTCGTAGGCGGCGATGCGGGCGCCGTGAAGGGCGGCGGTGCGGGCGTCAAGGAAGGCAAGGGCGGCGTCGCGGGCATCAAGGGAGGCAAGGGCGGCGTCGCGGGCGTCAAGGGCGTCAAGAGCGGCGTGAAGGGCGGCGGTGCGGGCGTCGGCGGT
>Ga0208957_1000451_pt1 | contig 33442 bp, 49 predicted proteins | sample RifOxyA1_FD_184029 | JGI IMG/M metagenome (GOLD analysis project Ga0208957, IMG submission 184029) | Groundwater microbial communities from Rifle, Colorado - Rifle Oxygen_injection A1 (SPAdes) | ecosystem: Environmental > Aquatic > Deep subsurface > Groundwater | place: Rifle, Colorado, United... | reverse complement strand
AATTTGGCGCACGTCTTCCTGTGTGGTGGGGAGCAGGTCGAACGATGAGAATGAACTGGCCTGCGTGCGGTTGCTCACGATGAGCGCCTGGGTTATCTGACGACCCCCAGACCACGGGCGAGCGGTTGCACGAAGGCGTGCGAATAGGGTGTTGCCTGTATACGCATTGTCAACGGCTTTGTTGAAAAACCGCTGGCGAGTCGTAGTCGAGACAAAGTTCCCGAGTGGTATAGCCATTTAAGTTAGGTGGTTATCCCACGAAGCTTATTTTTTGAGCAGTTTGTCTTTCTCCTCTTTCAGTATGTCCCACATACTCTTTTTAGAGTCATCGGGTTTTGCCTTGTCCTCGTCGGATGCGGAAGCCCTTTTTGCTTTTGGCATATTCGGCTTCTTTTCCTTCGGGTCTTTGTTCTGTTTTTGGAGAATCCTGAGAGCGGTCTTCGGCTCTACTTCGTATTCCTCTATGGTGTCGAGGAGTTCGTCCTCGGCCACGTCAGGGTTATCGTCGAGTAGAGTCTGCACCTGGTCTTCAAAGGTTGCTAATTCCTTAGCCTCCTCCTTGGCCTTCTCAAGCTGAAGCTCCTTATACGTTTCGCGGGCTTGCTGACGGATGTAATCCTGCGCGGCACGCTCCTTATCGTCATCAGGCTTCTTAACTGCCCCTTTCAGCTTCGTAAGCTCGTCTTCTAATTCCTGAACCTTGGTCGAAGCGTTTTTTGCCTTCTCCCGCCAGTATTTCTTCTGCGCTATCGCAGACTTGCGGTTACTCGGCTTGTCCTTGGATTCCTCCTCGGACCCTTCTTCCGGTTCATCTTCGGCTTTTTCAGGAGCGTCCCCCTCCTCCTCGTCTTTAAAGACATCGAGGTCGTCTTTCGGTTCATCAGCCATATAACTTCATTTTAGAGACTTTTAGTGTCTTATTAACTTTTAACTATCTAAAGTATAGCACCTACTTTTTCTTTGCTTTTTTCATCTTCTTCGCCATAGCAGCCATCTTCTTTCCTTTCGGACTGTACGCGAAGTGTTTTCCATCAACAACTGGCATTATAGTTTCGGAGCTTCTGGAAGAGTGGCGACACCTCCGCCAAGACTTGCCGTAGCTCTCTGCATTACGTTCATCGGGGATTCGACCTTCTTCCCCGTTTCTCCCATTGGAGTCGCTATTTCTGTGGCGGCTTTTGCCTGTGCGCCATATTGCGCTCCTGCCGCTATTTCCGCTATCTTTGCCTGTGTTTCCTGCGTCAATTGTCCCGCCTTCCATGCCATCAAACGCTCGGCGGTCTTGGCCGGATTGGGAAACTCAAGTCTTTCAAAAAGCGTTACAGGGTCAAGTACACCGAGTTGCCAAAGCTGGACTGCTTCAATTCGTAGTGAAACTTTGTCCATCGGAAGAACCTCGCCTGACTTAACGATGATTTCGATATAGTCCTCGATGTCGTCTTTATTCAAACGCACAAACTCCACCGCACCCTCTTCCCCAAGGATTTTCACCACCTGGGTTTCGGTGTAGTACATCTTCATCAACTGCACCAAGCCTATAGCCAACTTCGACACGCCCCGGTTTAACACTCTGGTAATAAGGTCGATGCGGGTGAAATCCTGTTGTCGTGAGATAATGTCTTGACCGAGAGTGCCCGCTTGAGCATTTCCACGGGTTGCTCCGTGTACTCCCATCAGGTTATCAAACACTGTTTCGGAGTGTTGGAGATTTGAGAAGTGAGCGTTCGGAAGTTGCGTCCCCGGCTCCCTTTTTATCTTCCCCTGCGACGCAATTCCCTCCCCACGGATAACCAGCCCCACCTCGTCGGTGATGTTTTGCGCCTCTTCCTCCGACATAGCGTCGGAGTCGAGATACACCTGTCCGTTGCCCATCCTGCGGAGGTTGTCTATAATCGCCCGCTTCTGTCGGTTGATTGCGTCTTGGATAGGGATGGCAACTTCTACGAGAGATACGGAACCGAATGGTTCGTCGCCTACTTCGTAGGAGGAAAAGAACACATAAGGGTCGGTTGGGCGGTCAAATACGTTTGAAAATACCAACTTCTTCCCTATCTTCGCTCCGGCTTTTGTTTTTTGGAGATAGGACTTCTCGGTTCCCGCGAAGTCATAGTAGGGGTTGGCTTTCTTTTCGAGCACCTTGCCCGAGCAGAACCACACCACCACCTCTCCGTAGGCCCACACCTCGTACACCCTATACGGTTTTTTCTTTACATCACCCTTTGAGTCAGTGCCTGTATCTATGTTTGACTCTGGAGAAAGTTCGTCAATTTTTGCCTTCGGCCAGTACTCCTCCATTTCCCGCTTGATGTATTCCTGAATCTCAATCTTGTAGGGGAGATCGTGCGGGTCGCACCGCATTTTTGGGACTAGGATAAGACGGGGGTCTAGTTTGCGTGCGTCAATGTCGTTTTTCTCATACCCCCATTCCCACTTCATTACCCCAAAGCGGTAGAGCATGAAGTCCCTCGTCACCCCTTCCAACTTGCGCTGTATCTCTAGTGTTTCGTATTTTCTAGTTAGAACTTTTTGGGTTTTGTTCGCCCGTTCTACGGAAGATTCCTCTTCGGAGCCAGGGAGAATGACAAACTGATGGGCTTTAGCGGTAGCCACGGGTACAATGGTTTCAATGGCCTCAAAAATGCGGTTCTCTACCGTGTTGGTGTTATGAGCCGGTACTTGGTCGCGTTCTGTCTGGTTTCCTTCGTAGTATTCCTGTGAAATCTTCTGAGATTTCAGGAGATAGTCGTGATAGGTTTGGGAGTCTTTCAGCCACGACTGAAAAGTCTCTATGAGTTTGTCGTCTTTCGTGTCTATTGAGAATTCTTCTATTGGGATTTCCATGATGATGTCTTTTCTCTTTCTATTGCCAACGAGGGTATGTGCAATTTGCCGTTCCTGATAATTATATCACTCCTTCCTTGTTTCTCTTTGACGACACCGCCCGCAAACACCGGCCCCTTCTTCCAAAAAGACAGGAGGAGGGAAATAACCCGATCGTCGTGGAAGCCCCCCTCCGCCCCCATACCCTGTTTCTTCGCGTCGTCGGTGTAGACAAAGGACTTGAACTGCTCCAGGGTTCTTTTAGAACGGATTTTCGGGTTACGGAGGCGCAAAAGTTCTTGGAAGTGAGAAACCAGCAGGGGTTTGGTTTGGCGGTTGGTGCGCCACCCCTCCCGTTCGCTTTTTAACCCCGTCTTTTTGTCGAACGTCTCCTGGCGGTAGATGCGGATGTAATCAGACGGCTCACGATTGAGACGATTCACCAACGCAAGCCCTATCGAATTCATTTCCGGCACCATTTTTATGGGAAACTTCTTGGTCGCGTAGTATTTTGCAAACAGAATTGCCTTCTCGGCGACAATGTCTGGGGGTAACCGCCCCGACCACGAGGCCACCTCCTCTTCAAGCGTCAGGTCGGTGATGGTAATGACCGATTCGTCTGACTTCTGTCGTTCCTGCGCCACCCCCTCCTGCACGATACCCTCCGAAACGTCTATCCCCATCTGGTATTCGCGTCCCTCGTTAAACTTGGCGAAGATTTCCAACCCTTCTTTTGTTTCAATAGGCTCCATAGTGTAGACGGCGAGCTTGGCAAGGTACTCCCGGTCAAATACTACCCTATCCGAAAGCAAATTCTCATCCCAAATGCCATAGACATACTGTTTTTTGTACGCTTCGGGGTATTTGAGGAGGTCTTCAACGTATCCTTTGGGTAGATTCTTCTCATTCTCCAACGTAGAGGCCTCAATAACCTCGTATTCCGGCTGGGGGTGTTGTTTAAACTCCGCAAACAACCACGTCAAGGCGGGGTTGCAGGACATAAATATCTGGCGGGCTTCGTCGGGGATACCCTCCCGGCGCAAGCGACCCCGCAAACCTTCCACCACCTCCTTGCTAATATCCTCCGCTTGGTCAATAAAAGCAGAACCGAGGTTCATGGAGCGTATTTCCGAAGCCGCCATAGTATCCAAATGCCTAAACACAATTTCCGACTTGTTATGAAAGATGATACGACCCTCTGCTTTGAGGTAATCCTTGATAAGGGCATCCGGACAAATGGTAAAGAACTCCTTGAGGAGGGTGTCCCGCAGTTCCGGGTAGGTGCGCCGCCCCATGAGGATGTAGTTGTTCGGATAGGTGAGGGCGTGGTTGATGGCCTTCAGGGTGAGCATAAGGCTCTTCCCGCACCCGTACCCCCCAGAAAACAACACGAACTTCTTCTTGGAATTCCAAAACTTCTCCTGCGAGGGGTTTAAATCCCACGGTCCGCACAACACCTCTCCCTCAGAGGTAGAGAACTTGATTATCATAGCCGTTTAGACTTCCAGTCTGTACCCTGTCCTGTTCTCTGTCTTTGTTCAAATTCCTGCCGCTCTTTGGTCATCGCCCACATCTCTTTACTTCTACGTTCGTCTTGCTCTCTCTTGAGCTTGTTAGCGTCAAATACCTTGCCCCAGTGCTTTTTAAACTCCGGGTCGCCCGGCTGCAACAAATCTATCCGGTACTTCTCCTTAGCCTTTTCAATGATTTTGCGCCCCTCGTGGGTTTTAGAGAGCTTCTCCGCCCCATACTTGCGCAGATACCGGTTGGCATCATTAGTGTTCATGGTTGTTATTATACACTCCAAATAGTTATCCACAGCCCCCTGTTGACAACCGTAGCCCTTATTTTTAGCCATATCCTATAAATTCAAAGTACCGTACCTACAAGAAAAGCCCGTTCTAATAATTACCCCACCCCCTATATATAATTAAATATATGCAACATTTATCTTGTTTGCTGTCAAGTTGGGTTCGGGGGAGGGTTATTGTGTGAGGATTGATATGTTACTCCTCCCGATATGGCGGGGGTTGTTCCTCTCCCCCACCCCTTCCTATCTACACACGCGTACAATAAACATTGTGCGACACGTTTATAGGCGTTGCTACATAAGGGTTCTTTACCTATTGACAAATGAGTGCATAAACAATAAATACAATATCCCTTTGTTAAGCCATATTATAGCTGTTTGTCGTGTGTTGTAGTGTTGCCGTCTATTACCATATTTACTTGTACGTTGGTGCTGTTGTTGTCCTTGAGCTTGCCCCTAAGCTGTAAGTCAGTAACAAGGAATTTGTGCAGGTCTTTGTAAGGCAAAATCTCTTCACGTTCAGCCGCGTAGACTTCTTTAAACACCTTCATCGTTTCCTCTTCAGAGGGCAATAACGCTTCAATACCTTTCTGCACACTAGCTTTTGACAACAGTCGTGTTGCACTAACAGTTGCTACCTTTGCATTCTTTGTCTTCTTAATGCTTTGATATGCTTTGGTGCCGTTTAATCCATTATCAATATATGCTTTTGGAAAAGCCCTCTCTAAGTACATTCTGCCTGTTTTAATCCTTTTGGGCGGTTTTTGACGCTCTACAATCGTTTGTGGCGCGTTTGAATCTGCTTGGTTGATGGTTGGTGTGTCCATAATCATTTAGTAAGCTCTTTTTCTACTTCCAGCATTGTTTTGAGTTTTGTTGGTGAAATGAAACTGACCTTTGAATGTATAAGTTGTTTAACTTTTGTTAGTGTGCCGGCCACTGTTTTGGTATCTGTTAGTGCGGCGAATATGAGCCACAGTATAAATACCGTTAGTGCTTGAAATACTACAGAAATAATACTGATTATTGTCAAGAATAGTACCATATATAGCCTATTATACCATTATTTTGAGTTGTCCACAGTGGTATATTTTCTTCACTGTACAATCAAGCAGGTTGGTATATAGTATATGAGGGTTTATCAGTTCATTTTGAAATATGATTAAAACAATCCTGGCCGTTCTGGTGTTGATCCCGCTTGGTGCGTGGTATATAGGCTTCACCAGTGAGGTTGATGAGGCCCAGGCCGTGAGGGCGCAACAATACGGCGAGTGCATAAAATATGAGTACGGCGTAAATCCTACCTATTACTACGATATGCACGGAGTATGGCCGGAGTGTAAGAGTTCTGCTAGTTGGTATCACTAGTGTATCTTCTGTGGCGCTTTAGGGCGCTACAGGGGGCTACAGTAGCCCATGACTTGTACTTTGAAATAGGGGCGCGGGACACAGTGTTAAGAGCCAGTAAGCCCGCTACCCTATTCCAGCGTATAAGCTGGTGCCGTATAGCTTGCGGTGCGGTTCATTGATAATTGAATAACAGATGATACAGCATATAAACTTCAGTCAGTTCTGTGATGCGTTCTGGGATACTTACAAAAATAACTTTACCTATGATGGTAAGCGAGCTTTGTTTGACTATCTAGAACAATTGGAGAATGAGACCGGAGAAAAAATAGAACTTGATATAGTAGCCCTTTGTTGCGAGTATACCGAGTATAAAGACCTAAAAGAAGTTCAAGAACAATACCCAAAAATACAAACAATAGAGGAACTGCAAGACAACACCACGGTCATAGAGTTTGATAGCGGTTTAATTATCGCAAATTATTAAACTTTATGAAACTCTACGCTACAGTAACGAGTGAGAGGGCGCAAAAATCGCAAGGTGGCAATCTGTTTGTTGAGGTACAGGTGCGCGGAGAGGATAGGGAAACTATCCTTGCGGCATTAAGAGTATACTATAATCAAGCGGGCAAGTTAGAAATAACCTATGCACCGCACGAAAGGTGTGCCGATTGTCGAGAGCCTATGTACACCATAGTACAGGCGCATCACCACACTGAAAACGGAAGGGATGTAACAAAAGGCGAAAAGCAAAAAGGTGAAGTGTGTAGCTATAAGCATCCGCATAATGGCGAATGTTTGATACATAACTAAAAGCCAAAAAGCAAAAGGCCACACAATTACGCAAGCATGTGTGGTTTTTTTGTTTGTCTGGGGGGCTAGGCTAGGCCGAGCTAGTAGTGCAGGGCTTTTTTGTTAAACATCAGGGCGTACAGCTACACTTTGGGTGAGGCGGGGCAAACTTTACAAAAATCTCAAGAACTTGTACGCTTGTAAACATATTGTGATAGGTTTTCGTTGATAAACTGTTCCAATTCCTTTTGATATTGGGAGTTTTCGTATGCCTCTTTCGCTATGGGGTGGCCGTCCAGCAGGGGGAGCCAAGTATCGTGGAAAATTAGCATTGAGCTATTACTTGCGCCGCCTTTTTCTATGTTCTTTTTGTCCCACGGCTTGTTGACCAGCAGGTCGTTAAAGGTACACACCCTCCTAGACGCGATATATACCCTATCCTGCGCTGTTTCCCGCTTAGCCTCCTCTAACATCATATCCAGCACTTCCTTGCGTCCACGGCGCAGGTGGTTGATGTAGGTGCGTTCTAGCCACCCATCTGCTCCTAAAGCATGACCCATATTGAATACATTGTGGATATAGTCGTCGTGGTTGTAGGAATATCCTCTTGATGAGGCGAGGTGATAGCCCACCGCTCGCGGCTCGCATACCACGCTTGAGCCAAACATCCACCATTTCATGTTGGTGTAAAACTCCCCGCCTCCATAGGTTCGGTGTATTTCAGGGTAGCCGCCAAAGTCTAAAAACTGGGTCCGTTTCACGAATAACGAGCAGTGGCCTTGGGCGGCGATATAAAACCACCCTTTGCTGTTATCCCACGGCCTATAGGTTGCCCATGTGCCTTTGATTTCCTCTCCTAGCTTGATGGTGTATTGCGTTCCAACGCTTGTGGGGTGTTGTGGATAGCCGCCCATCCACGCTATGCCCATGTGGGCTATGCCTCCGCTTTCCTCACACGCTTGGATGCCGTACCTGAACGCGCCGGGCGCGTAGGACATGTGTGCGTCGCTAAAGAAAAGGAATTTACCTCGTGCAATTCGTGCCCCCTTGTTCCGTGCAGAGTGGTTGCCAGCAATAGGGTCGTACAAGACGCGCAGTATACGCGAATGGTAAATCCCTCGGGGCATGAGATGTTCTGTTGTTCCTCGGTCGCCAGGCTTGCTGTGGTCGTATTTTGGGTCATTGAAGTCTGTTGAGCAATTATTTACCACGATTATTTCTATTTGGTCGTGAGTAAATCCATCGCCCTCCCAACAATTAAGGATACTATGGATGGTATGGACGATGTTTGGAAATTCGTTCCGCGCGGGGATGATAACTGACAACAAGAGGTCATCTTTTGTTTCGGCCACGCCACCTTCATTATCCAAATACTCTTGGAAGTGATTTGACTGCTCAAATACCGCTTTGAGTTTGTCTATCGTGTTGGCTACTCGGTCTTTACTTCGGGACATGGGCTTAGATTTCCACTTTTGTCGTAAACACTACACCATGCGGCACACACACAAACACAAGAGTTTTGTAGCTAGGGTCTGTTTCAGTATCTACTAACTGAAGATGATGAGCGGTTATATCGTCATTATGAGGACATTTACCGATTTCTTTAATTTCCATATTATTTAATTTAACGGATAAGCACACTTAGTGAATAGTTTTTCATGTAAATAATACTATTGCTACTAGCCCAACAACTAAGACTACAAGAGCAAGCACCTGGAGAGTTCCATCAGACAATGTACTCAAAAAACAATCTATAGGACGGAAAAGTTTTTCTAACATAGAGGCCAACTGCACTTAGCGAATATAATTTGGTGGTCGGAATCGTCAGGTACCGGCTCACCCTTGTCATTCATAAGCTCGACCTGCTCAAAGTGCTTGAGCAATAACGCTTTGAATTCTTGAGAAGTCCACTCGCGTACATGAAATACGTTCTCTGGCCTGTCTTTGCGTATCTTTGCACTATTTCTATTGGGGGTGGAGATAAAGAACTCTGTGCCTTGGTCTTTGATGACGGCTCCTCTTTTGTCACGCTTGGTAAATCGTTTTAGTTGGGTGAGATAGCCGTGTATGTCGGCAATATGCTCTGCTACTTCAATGGATACCACCACATCAAACGCCATAAACTGCCGGTTATCGTTCATCAGGTCTATCTCATCAAACGTAACTTGGCTTGAGTAGTAGATGCCATTCTTTTCCCTCGTAAACGCTTCTTTGGCGAACTCAATGGAGAATGAATTTTTGTCTATGCCCCACACCATGTCGGCTTCGAGGGAGAGGATGTTGGAGCCGACACCCGAACCGCATCCCACGTCCACTATCTTTGGCTTCCAAATGTACTTAGGGTATTGCGGGTGGCTAACCGCTTTCTTCATGCAGTAATTCTTGACGAAGTTGTACATATTCCTCTGTGGATAATAGAGGAGGATGCCGTGTTTTCTTCCTTTGGGGTGTTCCTTGTCCCGATGCGTATAAATAAATTGCGCTAGGTTCGCAAGCACTTGGTCTTTGTCATCTTGCTCGGGGTTTTCTTTGTAGTTGGGGTCTAGTATTCCACAGTTAGAGTGGTCGCAAGCCACTTGTTCCTGCTCCGGCAGGGTCGCAGTTACCGCACCGACCGGTGGCACTTCTCCCGGGGCAGGATTAAGAGGCTCCACCACTTCGGGGTGGGTCGGACTTTCGGGGTTTTTTAACAATTCAGCCTCCATTTGGATTTTTCTCTCAGTGTTCAGTTTGGCAGTTTCTTCTTCGAGGGCGGTGTAGTGTTCAAAACAAAGGAGGTTACCAAAGTCGTCCGGCAACGGAGCACCGCAACGTTCGCATTTTTTATTCAGTTCGTATGTCATACGTTTTTCTTTATAAACTCCTCGTTTGAGTGTAACACCTGCCGTAACAGCTCCGCCTTGTATCCTTTTTGGGCGGCGGCGTGGAGTATCGCGGCCACATCCTTCGGAAAGCATTTCCCTCCGAAGCCTCGTTTATCAGAAAGCACCATGGTGTGCATCCTCTCCACCCGGGGGTCGGCCGTCCACCCCTCCCGCACCTTTTGGAAGTCAGCGCCATATGCTTTGCAGATTTCGTAGAACTCATTGGCGAAGGTAACCTTGGTCGCCCCCCAACTATTCTCGATATACTTTGTTATTTCAGCCTCCACCGCAGACATCTTGTGTACCTTGGTGTCGGGTCCCATCACTTTGAGTATGTACTCGGTAATTCTCCCCGTGGCCAGTTCTGGACCGCCCACCACAAAGAATCCGTGGGAGGTACTGTCTGTGGGGTCAGGATATTTCCAAAAGGGCGTGAAGTACTTCCCTTCCCCCGCGTACTCCGGTGATACGGCAAACCGAAGGCCGTACTGCGCATTGAGTTTGTCTGTCGTGCCGGGGACTACCGCAGATTTGATGAGGACAAGGGGGCACGACACCTCTTTCGCCATCTTCTCCACGACCGAGGTATCGCAAGAGCCGTCCTCTCTCGAGATGGTGGGCAGACAGAACACCGCCAACTCACACTCGTTTATCTTTGATAGGTTAGAGTATTCTGGATACGCGGGGTCGTAGATTTCTACCTCGAAGCTGGTCTTGAAGAAACGCTCAAAGACCTTACCGACATATCCGTAGCCAACTATTCCGACCTTCTTTACTCCCATAGGACTCGTTCTATTTGCTGATAAATGGTGTCGTAGTTGAACTTCTGCAACGCCCTACGTTTTACTTGGAGCGCTTTGTCGTTCTCGAACTGGGACGCGAGGATTTTGGCGAGGTCGAGATAGTATGCTTCATTTTTTTCTTTGGGTTCTCGGTAAGAGAAGTCGAAGTATAAAGCACCCTCTCCAGCGTGTTCTCTAAGCGTTCCAACTGCCGCATTAAGTACCAAAAGGTTGCCCGACAGCATGGCTTCGAGGAGGACGAGGCTAGAGTTTTCCGATACTGTGGGGAAGATAAAGATGTTGCTAATACGGAACAGGTCGGACACGACTTTCGGCGGGACACCAAGTTCGTACTCTTTGCCGAACTGCGAGGTAAATATAATTTCGTTGTTTTCGACCCCCTGCTCCGCCGCCCAGACCTTGAGTTCGCTGATACTCCTCTGCTCCGGCTGGGCATTGGCGTGTGCGTTAGGGACAATGAGTCGCGTCTTATATCCCAACTGTTTAAGTTTGCCATGTAATTTAATAACTTTGTCCAGCCCTTTCCCCGACACCATTCTTGGAGTGGAGAGAGGGTAGACGCTGATAATATCGACCTCAAAGAGTTTGTGTTCGTTCACTATTCTTTGTACAAGCGGGTCAAGCCCCCAGAACGTGCGCGGGTCCCGGGAATTATGTACCACCCGCACGTCCTTGTCCCACGCACCATACATTTCCGCGAGCGCCGTTACTTTATCGTGGTTAAGATATACCAACTTTGTACGAGGAGGTAGGACGTACCTATTAGCATGAGGGTTATTTTCAAGAGAAGGGCGGTCGGAGGGGGCAGAATGAGTCCACGCGTATATCTTGCAATTAAGAACAGACTCCCGAAGAGCAATGTTATAAGGAAGATAAGTATCAATGAAAAAGATGTCATGACAAATGAGGTCGGTTATATCTTGTAAATTAAGTTCAAACAGCTTCTTTGTTTTCTCAACATCTTCTTTCCAGTGGGCGGGAAACCCAAGCCCCTTATACGGTTCGAGAATAAGTTGCGGAACAATTTTGCGTACCTCAACACCCGCCGGGAGTAGCGCTTCGTCTTTGAATGTGGGAAGAGTAAACAGAACTGGTTTGTGTCCATGTGCCACTAACGCTGTAAGTTGGTCAACTACAACAGCGCAAAGCGAATAGCCAGAATCCAATTTATAAAAAGTAGTTAAAACTCCGATTTTCTTTTCCTTATTTTCCACGTTTCTTTTGGCGGGCTTCAACGCCCTTTTTAGAAATAGCTTTCATGTCGTGTTTGGCGGCGGTCGCTTTACCGCCTTTGCGTCCTATCTCCGTAAGAAACTTCCGTACCTCTTCATTCATTTCATTCATGGTTCGAGTATAGCAGGTTGGTTGTTGGATTGCAATGTGGATAACTTTAACTTTTTGTATTCTGTGATTTTGTCGAGAAACCATTGTTTAGGATAGACTTTTCCTTTTAGAGTTTCGTTATATTCTTCGAGAGCGTTTACTGCGTCTATGCCAACTTCTTTTATTAGATTTCGTCTAAACTGTAAAGTGTTTCCTGATTTGTTTATGTTGCAATTGTAACATTGTATTCTTAAATTGTCCAGACTATAGCGGGTCGGCACCGAACAAAGAGAGCTTGCTATATAATGTCCTAATTGTCTGTTTGAGCCGGTAAGATTTTGTCTACCACAGGTATAACAAGTTGTTTCGTTTTTGATTTGGCGGCAGATTTGCCACAACTTAGCCTTTAATTTCGTTATCTCGCCCTTTTTCCTGCGTTTCTTGGGCTTTATACGCCCCGTGGTGCGTTTAATTCCCCTTGGCTTGAGTTTTCCCTTAGACCGCAACATAACTGACCCTTACGGTGTTATCGGATAAACGCTCTACCACCTGCTTTACTTTTCTGTGTTCTTGTTTTATTTTGTAGTGCGCGTGGCCGTTCGGATATTCAACATCCAGTATGGCGTGTTCTCCTTCGGCCAGCTCTTGCAGTCTTCTTGAGATTGCTTTTGGTGAGGCCAGAGTACCGTTTTTGTTGGCAAAGCTCATTCTTTGGAGTTGCGCCGCCGGAAAGAATGTTGGATTTTCTTTTAAGAAATCTACTATTCGGTTTTCGGCGGATTTTTTCATTTCCTTTTATTGTGTGCGTCGGTGAGTAGTCGGAGAGTTGCGCATACATCGCCAAGGTTTGGGTGAGGACACGCACAACAACCAGCACAATCAGTTTTCAGCTCTATCTTCTTCGGCTGGTCAGCTATCTCTTTCGTCAGCGCACAATTATCCTCGTGATAAGTCGGTTGGCCGCAGGTGCACTTCTCCTCTACAGGTTCAACTTCAAGCTCTACGAAGTCTGGCAAGTCATCGGGTTGGTGTGCGTACCAAGCCTTTTTGTACTCCTCTTTGCTGATTTTAACTTTCATATCTATTTAGTGGGGGGGTAAAGTTTAGCTCTTTTATTTTACCCGACAAATATTCTTCGTCTAATGAGAGAACCTTGCGGCAAGTTTCAGCGTCAGTTTCTCCCGTGTGGTAAGTGTAGCCGAGAGCTTTGGAGATACGGGCATATAAATGCCCACGCTTGATTTTTCCTGTCTTCCAAAGTGGGTCTATTTTGGAGTGAACTTTTTTGCGGAGATTACGAAGCTCTTTGCCGACCATTGTGCCGAGTGGTTGACGGGTGTTGTTATGCACTCCCACCATATAGTCGCACTCACGGCAGTAATAGCACATCCAAGATTTACCATATCGCCGCCCGTATACCTGCTCGTTGGGTATCCATTCAGCAGGTTTCTCGCAAGACGGACAAATTACTTCGTATTCTTCTTTCATATCTTTACTTATTATTTATTTGGGGCGGGGTCGGTAATACTTCCCGTTTCGTCAACCAAGCGCAATTCAAGTCGGAAACTATCAACATCTAATTCTCCGCGCACATATTTCTCAAAAGCTAAACGCTTTTTCTCTAACTGCCACTGATGGTGTGATATTTCTTCCATATTTATTTAGTGGGGGGATTTAAAAGCTCAGGGTTCTCATAAATGTTGCCGATGATTTTTTTACTTTCATATTTAACACTAAAATGGGTATCTGGTTTCATCGAAGAAAGCCATCTATAGTAACGCCCCTTAAAGTCACTACAGACAAAACTGGCAGAAATGTCATCCCAGTTTATGACAAAAGAGGAGTAAGCGTTATCACAACACTTTTCTGTGAACTTTACAACATCCCCCTCGTATATCTCCTTCCCGCTCTTGTCTTTGAGGCCGGTGTATTGCATCAACTCAACGTCGTCTTTTTTTCGTTGTTCGAGGTGACCGCCGTCTTCGTCCATGACAGGCACAGAAATCCAAGTCTGATTGAAGTCCACCAACGGATACATTTGCCGTTCATTTTTATCCCACACCCTGAATTTAATTTCTCTTTTCATATCCTTACTTATTATTTATTTGGGGCGGGATTGGATAAGGGGTAGAGCAAGTCTTCCTGCAAGTTCTTGTAAGACTGCGCTTGTGGTACAAATCATTGTTTCCTTATTCTTTTCGGGCAAATCTTTAAAGGCAACGCGGGTCTTTTCTTGTGTACTCCACCCTTTCATTTTGGCGAAACTCTCATAGAAGTCGTGAAACCACTCGGCAATTTCGGCAGGTGGTAAGTCCCGCAACTCAAACACAACCTCACGCCTAATCCTAACCTCTTCAGCAGATAAATTGTTTTTAACCTTTTCCATATCTATTTATTAGCGTGTAATGCGAGCCAAAGTTTTGCGATAACTTCTTCAAGCGTGTCAAAAATATCGGTGCTCTTTTTAGGAGATAGCCAGTTATCCTTCTCGTGATAGTCTGCGAACCACTGACCATTAGCGGTTCGATACAAGGCAAACAATTTTCCTTCACACGCCTCTATGAGTTCGGAGATGGTGGGGGCAGCGACATAACCAGTTGCAACCATCTTCTCAAATGTCTTTGATGTGCCGCCCTGCCATTTGATTTTACCCTTGTGCCACCAAAATTGAGACTTTTGCGGAAACCCCGCCTCCTTCAATTGTTTTGCTAGTTCGTATTCCATATTTATTCTGTTGGGGGGACGGGAAATTCAACCCACGGAATTTCTTTGTGACCAGTAAACTCTTTGTGCCACTTATCATCTTTCATACTGGGAATTCGCCAATGGTAGTAAACATCCTCACCCTCTTTGGTGTAATACTCTTCAATTTCCCGCATCGACCACAAATGTTTTGATTCTTTATTCATATAGGGGTTAGGGTAGTTTGTAAGTTATGGTGCAAGGGACAACCGTCTCTGCTTTTTCGTTTGCGATTTTCCATACTTTTGGCTTCGTTCTTTGAATAAAAATCATTGGATAATAGTTGTGGTGTGCAATTCCTCCCTTATCATTTCTTCCCCCAAGGACGAGCCACGCTTTAATTGTTTTTTCTTTATTCATATATTAGTTAGTTAAAATGTGTACTAGCATTTTGACAGCAACAATGAATGAGATGGAACAGAGAATTATAGAACTAACTGCGTAGGCAAACTCTTTCTTCATATTAGTATCTTAGTTTAATAATTCTTGCCAAAACTTTTCCGTATTCCCGCCAGTGAGGATGAGGTCGTAGAAGTGGTGGGCTTTTTCTTTCCACTCTTCTTTTTTTGAACAATTACAATCTTCATCTTGTTTTTCGTATAGAGCACACTTTATGTAATGTCCGTCAAACCCTGTCCACGGAAACAACGCTTGCCAGAAGGAGAGGTCGAGGGCGACTACACAGAAATGTTCTCGTGTCCAATACTCTTCGTCATTTGGCAAATAAGAAGAGTTCCACCCACCACTAACCGCTTTTTTTATTGCAGATTTAGGAATCATATTATCTTAGAGGGGGATTTGGGTGCGGGTAATTGTCTTTTGATGCGTTCGAGAACTTCGTAAGCAGGATAGCGGTTGCCTCGTTCTATGTCGGACAGATACGCCGGACTTATTTTTACTCTTTCTGCAAATTTTCTAAGAGATATGCTTTTGGCGCGGCGCTCTTTACGGATACACTCGCCAACTACTACTTGAGCGAGTTCAGCCTCGTTTTGGGCATCATCTACCAAAGCACACTTAAAATCTAAGTTATCTAGTGCATCTTTAAGATTCATGTCCTTATGTTAGCATACCCACGCTTACAGTCAAATCTACTTATCCCCACCCCCTTATTCTCCTTTAGGGGGGTTAGAAGAGGGGTGTTGGTGTTCTTGCAAGTCTCTCTTCACTCATTTTTACATAAACAGGCGAAATTTCTATGCCTAGATAGTTTCTGCCGAGTTTTTTAGCTACTACTCCGGTGGTGGCCGCGCCAGAGAATGGGTCAAGGATTAAACTGCCCTTCGGTGAGCCAGCAAGCACCATCGGCTCAACAAGTGCTTCTGGGAAGGTGGCGAAGTGGGCTTCGGAGTAGCCGTGTGTATTTACTGTCCAAACAGTACGCTTATTTTTCATTCCATCTTCGCGGTATGCACCACCCTTGTCTATTGCGTATTCACCCGTTACTGTTTTTCCTCCCCGTGTCGGGCCATTTTCAAACCTTGAGTCTGATTCTGCCCAAATACTTTTTTCTAACTGTTGCTCAAAAAAATACTTCTTGCTTTTCACGAAAAAGAACACATCCTCGTAGTCTACCGTAAACCTATCCTCTACCGAACTGGGCATACAATTAGGTTTGTGCCAGATTAAACGATTACGCAAAATCCAACCCCTATCCGTCATAGCTATTGCAAACCGTGAGGGGACTTGGCATAAAGACTTTTCCTGTATTACCGCTTTTTTGTGTAATCGGGTAGTGGTGTCTTTGAGATACTGCGAAACTTTGTTGTCGGTCTTACCCTCTTTGTTACCGGAGTAGGTGTCGCCGAGATTGACCCAGCAAGTTCCTTCTTTTTTCAGCACCCGTTTCACTTCGTCAAAAATCGCCACCAGTTTCTCAATATACTCATTGAAATGAGGTTCTAGTCCGAGCTGTCCGTCTACGCCGTAATCCCTAAGCCCCCAATACGGCGGGGAAGTGATAACGCAATCCACACTTTCACTTTCAAGGGTTTTAAGAACCTCTAAGCTATCGCCACAAATAATTCTTTCACTCATATATCTTTTCTCTTAGTTAAGTGGGGGTATAATTCGTTTCATTTCTCCGCCTCTTTCCTCGTTGCCTTTTGGTTTTTCTAATTCCGGTATCGGTATGTTTTTTCCTATGAGGTCGGTCTTGTTGTGGGCTTTTAGATACTCCACGCGCTCTTTTACTTTTGAGTAGTGCTTTTGGTGGAGGCGGTCAATTCCTTTTTGCTCAACTTCTGCGTAGTCGTCCGCTCCGAGTTTGTATCCCCGTGTCCAACCCATCGCGGCGTTTATGTCGGGTTGTATCATAATTCCGCCACGACTAAAGTCTGCCGAACCTTGCCTGAACGCAGCTCGCGCCAAACTCATGTGAGCATAGATCGCCTTTTCAAGCTCATCACCCTCAATGGGAATATAGTTCTCCGGCTCAAACCCATACACAATTTTATAGTAAGTATTTACCATATAACTTGTTGATTTTTAACATTAGTTTTTAATCCCTTTCTTCGCTCGTTTCCGTATATTGTTATTGCGGCGAGTTTATCCTCCATTTGAGAGGGGGTGGTGGCTTTCGGGCAAAACCTTTCCTCCAACACACCCATGTAGCCCTTCATAAATTCCGACCACCACGAAAGGGGGTGGAGTTTCAGCAACCGCTCGGCGGAGGCGCGTTGGGGTGGCCGGCCGTACAACCTCCCGATAGAAGGGTTTATCTCTTTGAAGAGGTGTATAAACCGAGCCACTTCGTCGTCCGCGCTCTGCGCGGTGGTCTGTTTCTTCTCATTCTTATCCTTCTTTACATTCTTGTTTGTGTCCGCTTGCTGTCCGCTTGCTGTCCGCTTGCTGTCCGAAGTGCTGTCCGCTTTTTGGTAGGTGTCCCATTTAACTATTGTAATTAAACGGTATTTTGTCGTTTTCTGTTGTTCAATTTGATGTTCACTTTCAAGCACTTTGAGTATGCGCTCAATAGTTGTCTCTGGTATGCCTGTACCCTCCGCAAGTAGCTTGCGTCCCGTGAGCAGTTGTCCCTCTTTAATATGTATTATTTGGCCGTTGGTCATATACTCCGTTCGTTTGTGGTTGGCGCACAAAAGCAAGTGAACCCATAGGTGTATATATTGCGACTGCCTATAGTACCCCTTAAGTTGGAGCTGTCTATGCAGTTTTATCCAACCATTACCCATAATTTGCAACGCAAAGAGGCTTTCCCGCTGATCGCGCCGGTTAGAGCGTAGAACGAGAAAGCCACTTCGCACAACAAATTATTAAGTTGTCCTAACCGTTTGACCATACCACAAATACTACCACACTTCACAAGCCGTACAGAAAGCACCTGTGGATAACTTTTTATGACGTGCTAGGCGCGAGGAAGATTTGCGCGGCGGCTTTTATACCTCTTTGTGCCCTCGGTCTGGCTTTAGCCAGAACGGGGCTTAGGGGCTTCGCTTTCTTAACTCATCCGCATTACGACTTAGTTTCATCCCCGCGCCAAACACACCAACTAATTAAGTATACCACACCCCCCTAGATACATCTTTAGTTAAAGTTTGGCGGCGAGTTTTTGTCTTTTGGTTGCGCACAGATACTCTTTAAGACGCTCAATATCTTCCACGAAAGTAAAACCGTAAGTACCAAGCACCGCGCAAGGATGCCTTCCCGTTCTAAGCTCCTTAATTATCAAAGGGATATGAAACTCCAAACGCTCAATTTCGCGCCGAAAGAAAGTATATTTCTCTGTCTTAAATCTCTTAGTCTTTTGTTCCATAGTAGTAGTTAGGGGCGTTTTCTCTGCTGTTTTGTGAGTTTATTGTTTCGGCTTATTTTAAACTCAATTTGATACTTGTCTTTTGGCAGGATTTTTCCAATCTTTGTACCTTTTTTGGTAATTTTAATTATCTTTAGGGCGCGGAAATTAAGTGTGTGAACCAACCCGCAATCACAGCAAGAAATATGATACCCGTTCATTGTGGGGCGAATCCAATCAGTAAAGCGTTTACCTTTTTTAACTTTTTCTTGTTTAAATTTCACAGTAGTAGTTATTCTTATTCTAAAGAGGATTAAATAAGTTTGGTGAGTTGTTTAACACAATCGGTGCAGATTTGCATTTCACACTTTCGCTCGTCTCCGTCTTTTCTGTCGTCAAAACTGGAAGTGAAAACTCCGATATTATTTTCGCCGCAAAAATCACAATAAATACTGCTTCCTTTTGAAACAGCAATTTCGTTTTCTTTAATTAGTTTTAATTTTTTCATATCTTGTTTATAGTGGTGGGGCGAATAATTTAAGATAAGCCTGCACCCGCTCCCATTCTATCTTTGGATATTTGGCGCGGTCTTCGGGGGTTGTGCGGGCGACAGCAATGGCTTGGTTGATACGTTTGTCCAGTCCTTTGCCTAAGTGGTGGTAAACACAAAGCGGAATTAAAGCCCAATAGTCATTTATTCTCTTGCCCGCAAAATACCAACTATGTTCAACTGTGATTCTGCCGGAGCAGTCGGTGTTCTCTCTTGCACAGCGTTTGTAGTACGGGTCTTCGTCTATCCGCTCGCGGGTCTCCAGTGGTATGGGCATGGAGAGTCCCACGTTAGTAGATTGAGCCCTGATTGTTTTTGCTTTCTTCCATTAAGGCAGTGCGTTTATTCGCCAACCCACGGAGATAGTATTTAAGATAGGTGGCTCGCTGTCCGTCTGTGGTCGCACCGAGCCTCTTGTCACACTCCTTGTCCGTCTTGCAGTCAGCGCGTAGGCTCAACCACATGGTGTCCATTTTAGAATTAAGGGTTGCGGCTTCTTGGTGCAACTGATAAGACTCCTCGCTGATAGCGGTTAAAGACTCTTGTAGTTCTCTAGGGGTTAGTTTCATGTTTTTCAATCAACTTCTGGTATCTTCTTAACGTGTTGTTGCCACAGGGTTTGCATTATTTTTTTGTATCTACCAAAACCTTGACCAACTCTGCTATTGTTTGTCCAGTATTGGCTCCTCGTATTCGCAACTTCTTGTGTGTTGAAGGAAACACCCTAACACGAATCGTTGCATTTTCTTTATTTGTAGCCATTTAATATACTTGTAATCTGGTAATGGGTTTAGTATACTATATAAGGACAAGTTGCACAAGGTGCTGGTTGTCCATAGTTTTGTTGTGTTGGGACTTGTGCAACAAGTTGCCATTTGGTAGAGTGTGTTTAGATAGCCAATAGGTTATCAAGGGTTCAGGCACCGGCGAGCTGGCGATTAACGGCGTAACTCTCTACTAAGATGAAACTCAAAGTACCGCGCGGGTGTGGGGTGGAGAGGATTTACTACTACGGTGGCCGGGCGGGAGGACTGCTTGAAGACATCGAGGCGAAAATGGGATACCCCGACAGTTTTACTAGCGAACAAGATGAGGAAACGGATGAACCGTTGCCGGAATAATATATGGAAAAAACTATTGATTTCATCATAGACGGAAGCCCGGCGGGAAGCTCTATTCTCTTTATTGAGAACGGCGAAATAGACATAAGTGCCGCCGAGGACAGCTTCTACAAAGCGGTTCGTTACAGTCGCCAACAATTGATTGATGAGGAGCGCGAGTACATCGTCGACAACCTTACCGACAAGCAGGAGGACAAACTGAAAGAGGCGTGCATGGAGGACTACCACGGCGACAAAGAACACTGGGAGGACGCTTACGAACGGTTCATTGAAGAGTTAGACCTTGATACGCTAAAGAAAATACTCAAATGAATGACTACAACGAACAGGAGGTGGCGCGGATAGAGAAGGAGGTGTATGGAGGTTCGATGCCGGTAGCAAATAAGACAGTGTTGCGCGACATGTTGAAGAAGGAGGACAAGGTCTGGGAGCGGTACGAGGGAAGAGAGGAGGTTGGGCATAGCCATAGTGTGGTGGGGGACGAATTTAACAGAGAATAAATAATTATATGGACTGGAACACAGCAAAAGACACAGAGATACCGAAGACGGTGGGAAATTATATGAAGTTCGACCAGGGTGCGAATAAGTTTCGCATCCTCTCCGAGCCGATTATGGGCTGGGAGTATTGGACTGAAGCTAAGGGGAAAGAGAAGGGTAAACCCGTCCGGTCTACAGAACGCCCGTCAGTAATTCCACTCGATGCCGACCTCCGCAACGGCTGGAATCCGCGCTACTTCTGGGCGTTTGTGGTGTGGAATCTTGATGCAAAGAAACTACAAATACTAGAGATTACACAATCTACTATCCTTACCCCCCTTCAGCAGTTGGTACAGAATGAGGACTGGGGCGACCCCCGCAAATACAGCATCACTATTAATCGCAAAGGCGAAGGGTTGGACAGTGAATATAACCTTACTCCCTCTCCGGCAAAGGAAACGTCCAAGGAGATTGTTGCCCAATACGAAAACGCAGGTATAAGGTTGGAGCTTCTCTATGAGGGCAAAGACCCGTTCGACACCAAGGCCGAATCTGCCCCCAAAGAGGACTTTCCCGCCGAGTACAAATCAGGAACGGATGTGCCGAACCCCGACGACATATCTTTCTAACAATGAAAGTCGTAAGTAAACACGAAGAAGCCTGTGAAGCTCCGATTTGCGAACGAAAAACACGCTTATAGCCTATAGAGAGAGTAGATAACCCCCAAAAGACATGCAATGCTACTACTGCCACGGATACGGCACTACAACCTACGCCAACATAAACGGTGGTATTCGTCCAATCCACGAAAAATGTAAAGGGGCTCTACCCAACTGTCCCCTGTGTTTTGGTGGGGGAGGATATTTAGATGTGGAGAATAAATGGAAAATCTGTGTTTGTCTAAAACATAGAAAGAGCACTTTTGGGTAAAGAAACCGCCCCGATTAACGGGACGGTAGATTTCTAGCAGGCGGGAGTCAGGTGTTACTCGGCTCACCAAAAAGCCAGCGAAGCCATCCCCGTTTCTTCACTTCCCGTCTGCGTTCATGCAGGAGGTCGTGCCAGCATTTCAGTCGGCAGAACCACTTGTCCTCCCTTTTGACGGATTTCATCCCCAGGCCACGAAAACAAAAACAACATCGTCGCATTTTGGCCTCCTACTTTGCAACACGGGCATAGTTGGCTTGTTTGTCCATTTGCTCGATGGCTTCTTCTTCGCATTGGTGGGAGCAGAAGTTTCGCCGGACGTAGGCTAAATCATCGCCCTTGCCGCGGCGGGGGTCTTGCAGTTTTCGGGCATACTTAGCCTCCTTACTGCAGACCCAACACCGGAGTACCATCTTACGCCCCCCTTTCCTTGGTTAGAAAGATAGAAAACTGGGGCGTGGGAGTGATGTGCACCCACTGACCGTCGAGGACTCCAACGAGCAGAATCTCGGCGATTTCGTACACCTGCCCGTCTGCCAGTACCAGTTTCACAGTTTTACCTTTGAAGAAGGCCGCCGTGAACACTGCGCACACAAACGGCTCCTTGTCCCCGTTGATGGTGGCGAGTATGTCGGGGTTCTTCATACCCTGATTGTGCAGGATTACGAATTGCTCGATGTTTTCCGCCGTGTCGCAGACAAGTCCCGTTCCCTGTTCGACTTCCTGCGCCATTCCCGAAAGAGGAAAGGACAACAGGAGAGCAAGCAGGAGCATCCTGACGATGAAGTTCATCCTATCCTCCTAAGGTTTGACTTATGAAAGAGCTTACTATGTGATTTTACCACGAAAGTTATCCACCTCATGCAAAACCGCCCCCTCGGGCGGTGGCGGAGTTCGAATGTTAACATTCAGTCTGCGTCCTTGTGTAGTTTACCGAGCTTTCGCCCCAAGGCTGATAGCAGACCGCAGCGTGTTCATGCCCCATTGCTGTGGCATCTATCTCGACGGAGGGCGACGCTGACGGAGCCTCCCATCCAGCCCCCGTATATCACTACGAAATGGGGGCTTGTACCCCACAGTATACACCAGAACGGGTGTATACTCCCAAGAGTCCAAAGGAGGGTTCCATGATAGGTGATAAACACGACTACTGTCCCCAGTGCGGGACGAAGCTGTCCGACAAGTTCTTTCCAGACCAGCGCGGCAACAAGCTCTGTTCCGAGAAGTGCCGGGTTACCTATGAGGAAAAGGAAACCCGGCGTATCCACGACATCCCGGACGTGTTTGACTTCCATCTATACGGCAAAGACCCTCCCGACATGTAGCCAGGAGGGTCTTTTTCTTTACCTACTTGCCGCCTATTTTGCTTGCTACAGAGTCGAGCGTACCTACGCCCGCCACCGCAAGACCCCAAAGCTGGATGGTATCAACAAGGGGGTTGCCCTGAAGTACCGCCAGAACTGCTGTGAGGGTGAGTATCCAAAAACGGACACTTCCCAGCAACGCCAGTATTTTTGAAGACATGGTGTACTAAAATGGTGAGTAATTCGACCCACCCTAATTATATCCCACCAAATACTGAAAATAACGCCAATTTGATTTTATAAGGGTCCCCAGTGAAGCCACGTCTACGGCGTATGCCCCCGTAAAGAGGGGTTGTGGGTTATAACTCCCGGACATCTCGTTGGTATCGAGTTTCTGAAGGTTATCATCTAGCCTGTATATACCGATATGGGTGTGTACCCCGGTGGAAAACCCTGTATTGTCGGCGATCATCAAAAGTTCCCCAACCGACGGTTCATCCCCAACCTTTATCAGAATCTGTTTGGCGTGGCACAAGAGTATGGACACGTAGCAGAGTTTGTCCCCAACCCAGCGCTTTTCTTTGGACACCATACCTATTTGGTTTCCGCCCCCTGTGGGGTAGTATGCCACCTCAGACACCCTAAAACCCTCTACGGGGCAGTAAACGGGGTATTCCGATACTACCCTACCCTGCCAGTCAAAACGCCCCACATTAGCGTCTACGCCGTTATGTTTGGAAAAACCAAGGGGGTCATAGAGGGGGTTGGGATTACCCCAATTCTGGGTAATTTTGAAAGGCTTAAAAGGAAAGTGAAACTGCAATTTTTTAAGCATATCGAGTACCTTTCTGTTTGCGCTGTTGGAGTATTCTTTTTATTCGCAGTTTTCTTTTGGAGATTTTCATTTGTTTATATCGTAGGCCGCCAAAGCTTTATCAACCGAATCTTGGATTCTTGTTTCCATATTAACCAATATAGAAAGCGACCACACAAGGATAGGGAGTATCATCGTTGTTAGTATCATAGTCGCGCCCATACCCATATATTTCCATTTTTCCAAAGCATTGATCCGCCCATTAGTAGTAGTAGTTTGCACCTCAATTCGTGAAAGACTGTTTGCAATATCGTCCCATTTCTCTTTTATTTCTCGGTTGGTGTACGGTTTTGAGTCAGGCATATATCTTTTATTATATCAGTAGTTATGGATTGACAGATACCAAGCAGTTTGATAGGGTGTGGGGATGAATACATCAACTGGATGGTTTCTCGTTGTTTTGTCTTTGCTCGCCATATATGGGTTTATTACTTTGGTGGGGAAGTACGCGGTTCATCCTTAGGGGATTTGGAGTAGTTTTTTAAGTGTTACCTCTTGTTTTTCCGTTGACATTCGTTTGAACTTATCATTCTTAGACAACTCTGAAAGAGCGATACGTATGTATGCGGGGTTGGTATCTTCCGGGAGATTATATCGCCGAATCATCAGTGCAGGAAAAATTGTGTCGTTTATCATTTGCCGGACTTCAGTAATAGTATTCTTAAACTCCTTTTCTTTCTGGGGTACAGTTAAAAGTTGGTAGCCACCCGAGTCGATAAGTGCCTTCAGGTTTTGCTCGAGAATCTTCCCTTGTACTTTTTGGTAGAGAGAGTATTCCGCGTTGTCCAATCGTATGCCCGATATAGTCGGGGTGGGAAGTCCAATGTCCACCCCTACATCTTTGGCGGCCTTGAGTACGGGGTTATCTACCGCCTTGGTTGGTTCAAAGGGGTTGATTACTCCCAGCGTTCCGCCCGGAGACTCTACAGGATTACCGAACACATCCCTGCGGACTGGTACACCTTGAGATAGTCCTGGTGTGCGGCTCTGTAGGGACTGCAGGATGCCTTCAGGGACCCGTAAGCGGGGGTCTATAGCTCTTGCGGTGTGCGCCACTATGGTTGGAATTAAAGAACCCAATGCGCGTTCTGTATAATCGCCAGCGTATGCTTCTGGGTCATTAAGAGACTTGACCAACCCCGATACCCCTTGAAGGAAGGTCATTTCAGAAAGATTCTTTGCACCACCCCAGAAAGTCGCCGAGGCGAGGGCTGACCCCTCCATCTCAGCACTTAACTCATGGAACTCGGCCCCCAGAGAAATGAGGTTTCCAAAAGGAGAGATTCTGGCAAGTTTAAACCAGTGTTGTCCTATAAGGATTGAGTTCGGTTGCTTGCCCTCGGCGTAGAACATGTCTCGGGCGTTCTTTTCTGCGGGGGCGTTGCCGGTCATTACTCCTTGCTCTGCCAGATATGCACCGAGCGTGATGATTCCGGTTCCTGTTACGGCGCGTCCCATGTCTTGTACAAAACTTTTTTGACTTCGGGTTCTTGCGGGGACTGCTTTGAGAATTGCTTTAACAAAACCGATAGGCGAGTAGTCCGCGATTGCCTTGGCAATGTTTATGGGAGTTCTGGCAAATGGGGCTATAAACTCAAGTACAATTCCTCCCCATTTAGCGATAGGAGAATCCATGTTCTGTAGAGACACTTTTGCACCCGTAATAAGTTCGGCGAGTTTACTTTCTTGTTGAAAGGTTTGGTACTCGGCAGCTTCAATGCCGTTCATAACCATCTCGTTCGTGGGGGTCTCTAATAATTCTTTTACGCGGGTTTTATACGCCACCCCCCTAAGTCCTTTGTTCTTGGCTATAACCTCTGCCTGGGTAACAAATGCCTCACGCATTGCCATCTCCCTAAAGACAATGTCCTCCGCGCCGAGCGAGCGAAAGACCGCCTTGGTGTATCCGTTTAGTATTTTATTTTCAAAAGTAACCTGTCGTACTTCGTACTTGGACATAATCTCCGATGAGTACGTTCCTGTTTTGAAAAAGTGTCCCGCCTTCTGGAAACCAGTAACTAGCCCTTTTGCTTTTCCAGCTACAGTTGCCGCCGAGAAAGTTATTGTGCGCTTGCCGGTAAACAACGAAGCAAGCACATCAAAGCCTGTCGAAACCACGTTAGAGGCAGTTCCAAGGGTCGCCATCGTTGTGTTGCCAAGGACGTTTGCCTCGTGGGTGCGAAAGGCCGTGAGGAGTCCAGCTTTCCAGAGTGTTGCCGCTTTCTCAGCCCACGATGCGGTACGGAGCATAGACACATATTGTGAAAGACCAAGACGGTCTTTATTATCGATGAGGTTTTGTATCTGTCCTCGCATATCATCAGTGAGGTTTCTGGGGCCGAGCATCCGTTGGGCTTTGAGAAACCAGACTGCGGGGTCGAGTGTTTCGTTCGCTTGCATACGTAACGCACTCAAAGCACGACCAACTTCTGTAACGCCCGGGGCTAGAACCTTGAGAGAGTCGTCAATTAGTTTGCTTGCCTGTTGTATTTTTCCTTCAAGCTCTACAGCTTTCGAGGGGTCACGGGAGATTTGTATCTGTGCGTCTTTAATAAAAGCATTTGATGTACGAATAGTATTTTTTAGAGCCTTACCTTCTACGTCGGAGAGTGGTTTGTTTTTTGAGATACGCAGTATTGTTTTAACATTAGTTCCCAGTTCTTGCGCCGCTGCTTCTACTTCCGCATGAGTACGAACTGTTCGAGTGCCCAAGCCAAGAATGTCGAGCCGGTTTATGATGTCGTCTGCTTCCGCTTTGGAGATAGGGGAGATTTTTTCTGCTTGTTTGGTAAAGTCTCTCTCAACGGTCTTGGGTGGGGTAGGTTCAGGGGTTACTCCTTTTGGAACTGCCGTTTTCGGTACGGGCGGTTTACCTCCACCCGCGACATCGAGGGCAGACTCGGCTGATTTCTTTGCCGCAGAGACTGGAGGCTTTCTGAAGAACTCCACCTCACGTTGAATAATCTTAGAGGCGTCATCAGTATCTACCGCTTTGGTGAGTTTCCCTGCTAGAGTCTTAATAGACTCGGCAGTTCCTTCAACTACCCTGGGTAGTTGCTTCTCTATTTCTTTTGATGACTTTCCTACCAAACCCTTCAGGGCATCACCAAGTGCCTCAGCCCCAACCTTCAAACCCTGTATACCTACCCTTCTTGCAGCGCCAATAGCAAAGGGGTCCACTGCTGTCCCTGTCAGTTCCAACTTGCCCGTTGTTGGGTTTGTTTGTGGTAAGCGAAATATCGCCATCTCCTTGTCTCGTTCAAAAGCGAGTTTGCGCGAAACCTCTGGGAGTAGTGACTGTCGACGTTCGTCCTGAACCGCTTGCACCTGTTCGTCAAAAGTTGGAAATAGAGTCTTTCGCACGTCGGCAAAGAATTGCGGTATAGGATTTGGTTGTTCAACGGGGTGTTCTTCTTTCTTCTTCGGTTGTGGAATAGGGGTAAAGAAATTTGGGACAGGTGGTCGCGCTAAAGCCCCTTGACCTTGAACAAAGGAATTTGTGTTTTGTGCAGGGGTCTGACTCTTAGGTATCAGCCCTTTGAATAGGTCGGTAAATGCTTGAAGTCCAGGCATATCATTCTCCTTCGTCTAACGCTCCTTGGACAGCAGAAGGCGAAAAGATGAGCACGTTGTTGGAGGGATTATTCTGGAGAAACTCAGGCAGAAGCCCCGGTATGTTGGTAGCCGCAGGGTTGACGTAGAGTTTTGGGGGAAAGTTTTTGGTAAAGTCTTGAGGCAGCCCACCCTGTTGAGTCCACTGTTGATACGCTGCCAAATATGCGTAGGGGTCAGTCCACCCGTCTGCTCCTCTACGAGCGTTGAGTTCTTCGGCCGCTTTTCCTATTGTGTCTTTAGAGATGGTGAGAGAACCAGAAGTAACGGTTCCACCGCCGGCGGCATTTGCCTCGACACGAAGCATTGTGCGCTCTGCCCTCGCTGCTGCTTCTTCAGAAAGTTCTATTCGGGCCATTGTCGCTTCTTGGTTAAACGCGGTGCTCTGGGCCAGACGCTCTTCCCTCTGTATTGCCAATCTTTGGTTCTCGTCCGCCCGTACAGCGGCCGCATCTGCTCGTTCAGCCGCTTGTGCCGCCAATGTAGGCACCACTTGGTCGCCTATCACTGTAAGTCCTACCTTTTCAAGTGCGGCAAGAGCTTCCTTACGACCCGCTTGTGCATCTTTCACAATCTCTCCTACTTGTTTGATTATTTGTTCCTGCGTTTTCAGGTCGCTGGAAAGGAGGTCGCCTGCAAGTTTGCGGTCGATGTCTAACTTGGAGGAGAGAAGGCTCTCTCCGAGAGCTTGTATGCCTCCTTGTGTTTCGCCTGAAAAGAATAGACCTCTTTTACCCATGTTGTTGATGAACGATTTGGTATCTGCGGCGGTTTTTACTTCCAGTGCTTGTTTCTGGGACTCCGCCGTCCCGGTCGCCATGGTATCGGCAAGATTCTGCTGTTGTTTGAAGTTGGAAAAGCCGGAGGAGTTAAGTACGTTGTTCAGTATCTCATCAGCCGAGGGCATTTGAGGAATAGACCCTGCGATGGCAGAAGCTGTAATACCGCTCGTACCGATAGTAGGGGTTGGTGTAGGAGTCGGGGTAGGGGTATTGGAGGGCTGTACGGGGCTTGTAGGGGCTACTCCGAGTGTTCCTGGGGTCTGTAGGGCAGCGTTGGGATTAACGGTCGTGTTGGGTATTTCTCCCGTTTGTGCCGGCGTCTGGAGGTTCTTCAAGAAAGCCACGTTCTGGGAGGCAGAACCCACATAATCGCCAAGCCGGTCTTTTAGACCAGAGGTTTCGTAGAGACTTTTTCGCGCACCGAAAGAAGAATCTTTTTTTTGTGACTTCAAAAAATCAACTATTGAGGATGTGCTATTTAGAGATATTTCTGCCATTGCTTATATTATACAACCTAACGGAGAATTTCGATTAAAAACTGACAAATTGAGATAGAGTTCCCCGCGTCTGTCCCATCCCAGTCGGCTGTCAGGGCTACGGTGATTGCCGTGTTGGTGGCCAAAGCCACCGCCGCGGTGTTGGGGTCGTCTTTGTTTATTCGATTTATGTCTCCTATCATTTGGGCTTCCAGAGTCCCTGAACTTCCTATCGTCGTTACTATTCCTATCCATACCAGATGCCACGGAGCGTTGGTTACCGTGGCAGCCGTAGAGGTCATGGAGTTCCATTCGGTTGTGGGAGCTAAACCAGACCCTATCCGTATGGCGCAAGTCCTCGTACCGTCGTCAGTTATCACCCCCGTAGCGGTAATTCGCACCACCATACCCATATGCCACTCATTGGGGAAGAACCTAAAAGATTTGAAGTCGGTCTGTGCTCCCGCGCTTCCGGCCGCAGTCACGGTTACTACGGTGGAGTCAGATGCCACCGCCCCGGAAAGCACAAAGTCGTCCCTCAACTTTATTGACCGCCCCACTGTCGCAATTTCTACGGGGATAAGGTCTTGAAAGGTAAGAACTTCATCAGCGTCTTGTTGCCGACCTGGTTCGGACTTTTCCTCTGGTTGTTTGTTATTTGTTGGCACGTTGGTCTACGTTTATATCCTCGAACACAAAGCCGTTTAATATGGACTGGGACGAAGTGTTCACGGCCGATATTCTTAATCCTACCCGGTAGCCCGCGCACTCTTTCGGCAGGTCGAGGGATTGGTTCGATTTAGTCACCACGCCAAGCGGTTTATATTGGGTTATCTGGTCTTCGTTTTCTACCCGATATTCAAAACTCCACATACCCCTCTCGGCGTATACCCGCAGACGCTTAGGTTTTTTGAACAACGACGGCTGACCCATGTCGTAGAGCGGAGTTTCTATTGTTGCCGATACTGGCGTTCCACCAGAAAGTGCTGTGTTAGAAACGAGGTCGGTAAACACGTCAACTCCTTGATTTACCGGAGTTGATTGGCGGTCCACATACCGTGTTTCAAAACAACGGAAGTATTTTCCCCCCGTGTCGCCCATGAAAAGTGCGGGACGGAATTGGAGTGGACGGTCACCAAAACGGTATTTGTCAGTTCCAAGGAAATGCCGGATGTTAGTATAGCCCGGCCACACTGACCACGCCCCATTTTTCGTGTTGTAACAGAGCACCACGTCATTAGTGGTGTTCGGGTCAGTTACGTTGTGTATATACACCAAGTAGTAGTGCTTAAACTTGGCTCCAAAAGTGTTGGTGACAACTCGTTCGGTTGAAGCATCTACTTCTGGTTGGAAGTTTTCCCAGTATTGTCTGACTAGTTCTCCTATTGGTTTCGCAGAACTTCCATTTGTTTGAAAGATTCCTCTGGGGCAGAAGGTGTAAACCAATCCGTCAATTTCCACTGGAGTCTTGTGATTCCACGCTCCTATTCCAGTAAGTCTTTGCTTGAGTTCCACTTCGTCATAGGTAAAGGTGGCGTTAGTTTTGAAAATTAAGAGGCGGTCACTTAGAACCTTAAGAGCCGTAATACCACTACCTGTAGTGTCGTTCACATCGAAGAAATCACTTACCGTTGTCCACGTTGTCCCGTCTCCGCGATTTGAAAAATACACTCTGCGGGGGTCTCCTAAAGACACTCCTCCACTGCCGGAACCGTATGCTCTGTCTCGATAGGTAACTAAGTTCAGTATGGAAGGCTCACTACCTACCGCACTGATGGTTGTGCCGTCGTCGTTATCTATATACCCGAGATTTACACCTCCAAAAATCATTATGTTTCCAACAACAGTATAAGATACACCACGGGTGTCTGTAGATGGTTCGCCCGTAAGGGCAACCCATTGGTTTACGGAAGCTCCTGCCGCGTGTGCAACGGTTATTGAAGACCCCGAGACGGTAAAATCAGTACCACCAACCAATGCAGAATAGGTAATTAAATCACCCTCTATTTCCACAGTTCCTGAAGCAGAGAAGTCTGAGTTGGAAGTTGCAACAATGGTTGCACTGGCAGTCGTTAAAGCGGTGGTTAGTCGGGCGGTGCGAAGAATGTGCATATTCCCCGCAGAGTCATTTTGGTAAATGGAATTTAGGGGGGTAGAACCCCCCACCACCCGTTCCCACACAAATGAGTTTTCAATGGTATTAGCCAAGGTCTGTCCTAACTGGAAAGAACCCCGGCGGATTTTTATTCGTCCCTGTTCGTCAATTTCTACATTTCGTGCATCCAAAAGCTCCGTTCTGTCCATCTCCAAAGACGACTTATCACGCCTTACGCCGCCGGAGAAGTTAAGGACTGGGTAGCTTTGTATATTCGCCATATTAGTTGACAACAAAAATTAACTTCCTTGTAAGTTTCTTGGGTACAAATTCGGATTCTTCCACACCATATCGTCCGACAGCTTTTCGTCTGCGCTTTTTATGCGGTTGAATTTTGAGGTGAACTTTATGGCGTACTTACTCTCAAGGTCTTTGAGTTTTTTGTCGAACTTTCCTTCAAAAAAGGAAACCATGTCCTTTTTCTCTACAAGCGGTGCAAGGTCGGCCGCCGCGCCAAAAGTAAGCACATCAGCTTCGGGGATATTGGTGCGGTCTTGGGTGTCAAAAAGGTCGGTCGGTTCTTCGTGCACGGTATACACAATGTCCCTTTCGGTGACCGTTGCTCCGTTGGAGTGGGTTGCGGCGGTCGTTCCCTCCTGTCCCCGCAGACACCCTGTAAAGGTGGTGGAGGTAGAGGCGGTTGCGTAAATAACTTCGGAGTCGATAATGAAACGGAAGTAGTCGCCCCTCCTAAAACCTGACGAGGCGGCAACAGTGATGCTCGTGGCTGTGGTGGTGGTAATTGCTACCCCCAGTGTGGTGGTAGCCGCCGCCGTAGACGGCCGGGGGTACAGAAGTATCTGCCTGTCCCAAATACACACATTGGTCGGTACGGCCACCGAGGAGTTGTTGTCCCAACTCACCAATTTCCACGTGTCGTAGTTCATTGAGGAAAGCGGCTGGGTGCGGAACTGGGCGTTGTATACCTTTTGAGCAGTAGCAGGAATGTCGTAGGCAAGCTGGTTAGCAACGGCAGAGAATGACCGCTCGCCCTCGTAGAAGCTCCATAGACGGCGGTGCGCCACGTCCCGTTGCCGGTCGTTTATTGCATCTCTGATTGCGTCATCGGAGAGTTTTGAGTTTGGGCGATCTTCGTCGAGGTGGTTGCGGACACGTTGGCGCATCCTCCAGAGCGTGCGGGGGTCGTAGGAAGACCCATCGCCCGATGATTCGTAGTTCACCCCATCAGAGTAGGAAGAGTACACACTAGAGGTTTGGTTATTAAACCGCACAAACCCGAAACCAGTAGAACTGCCCGTGTCCTCGTACCGGGTAAATTCGTCGTCCGGTTGGATTTCTATGGTAGTCAGGACAGTTACTCCCGAAATTGTATTGGTGGAGTTTCGGTTGAATTCAACCCGGTTAAAGTCAATCCGATAGACAGGCTCTCCTATAGAGTGGGCAAATCGCGCCCCGCCTGCACCGTTGTTATCCACGGTGATGGATGTGCCGTCTGATACCGCACCTTGTAGCTGTAACACCTCTGCTGTGGGGGAGCCTATTTCGCCCACAATTATATAGTCGTTGTCAGCCCAAGAGTTTGTGTCTACGGCAATAACCGTAAGGGTGGTTGCGGCGGCGGCGGAAGCGGCCGTCAAGAACGTTCGCTCTCGGTCTTCGGTGAGTGTGCGGTTGTAGGCTTTCAGTATCATTTGCTTAATTATATCACTTAGTTAGGGGCTTTATATGTGCGCCGTACTTCAAGGTACGGGGTATAGGGGCTGACTTGGAGAATGGGAACAACCGCTTTTATTTCAAGTTCCGGCACCAAGAACGGGAATTGGGTGGTGGTTGAAGACGAGGACGTGGTGCTGGTCGAACTCGAGGTTGAGGTTGAGGTGCTCGATGTCGAGGTTGTGGTGGTCGAAGTCGAGGTAGAGGAAGAAGACGACGAGGTACTTGATGAAGATGTTGTTGTTGAGGTCGAGGTCGAAGACGAGGAGGTGGTAGTCGATGATGTGCTGGTAGAGGTGCTCGACGTGGAGGTGGTGGTGGAACTTGTCGAAGATGTGGTAGTAGAGCTACTGGTGCTGGTGGTGGAGGTCGATGTAGATGTTGTGGAGCTTGTTGTGCTGGTTGTGGAGGTAGTTGACGAAGTGGTGGTAGAGGTGGATGTCGAAGAAGAGGAGGTATTACTGGTGGTTGTTGTCGATGTTGTTGAAGACGTAGAAGTGGTGGTCGAGGTTGTTGTTGAGGTGGATGTGCTTGATGACGAAGTGTTGCTTGTGGTCGTGGATGAACTTGTGCTGGTGGTTGAGGAGGTTGTTGAGGTTGTACTGGAAGTGGTTGTACTTGTAGAAGTAGACGTACTGGTCGACGTGGTAGAAGTGGTGGTGGAGGTGGTACTTGATGTGGTGGACGTTGTACTAGAGGTAGTCGAAGACGAGGATGTTGTAGTGGAAGAAGAGGTCGTCGTAGGTGCGGTAAGGGTAAGCGTCCCACTCGCATTAAACTGCACCCACGTCTCGGAGCCATTCGTCCCTGTTGCATCTCCTCCCGTGTGGGTAAAATCTGCCGTGGTGTAGGCGACGATTACAACACCAGATCCACCATTTCCACCACCTTGACCTGTTCCTGTAGTTCCTCCTCCGCCACCGCCGCCTCCTGTGTTGGCAGTTCCGTTAACGCCTATTCCACTGTATGTTCCCGAACCTCCTCCACCCGCCCCCCCCGCTCCGACAGTAAAGGTGCCGGTACCTTGGTAGTAGTTACCGCCGCCGCCGCCTGCGTAAGTAACCGCAGAGCCAGTGATTGAATTTGATGTACCTGCGCCACCCGCGCCGCCGCCGCCGCCATCGGCACCGACAGCATCAACACCGACCGCGGATGCTCCACCTCCACCTCCACCACCTTGCGACTCGCCCGTGCTTCCGAGACCTCCATTATTTCCTTGCGAGCCGGTGCCGACAG
>Ga0208957_1000449_pt1 | contig 33603 bp, 29 predicted proteins | sample RifOxyA1_FD_184029 | JGI IMG/M metagenome (GOLD analysis project Ga0208957, IMG submission 184029) | Groundwater microbial communities from Rifle, Colorado - Rifle Oxygen_injection A1 (SPAdes) | ecosystem: Environmental > Aquatic > Deep subsurface > Groundwater | place: Rifle, Colorado, United... | reverse complement strand
AGTTTTAAAGCGGTAACTCCCACTTTGGCCATAAGATCATGGTTGAGTTTTAATCTAATTTCTTTTTTACCAAGCATGTCGCTGGAATCAATGTCGAACACACCTTTTTGATGGCTTAAAAAGGTTATTATCTTCTCTTCAAAAATTTTACTTAACTTATAGTCATCGGAGACCAGTCGAATATTGATAGGTTTACCAACCGGAGGTCCGTCTTTAACTGCTCTTACTACAATTTTATCAAAACCTTCTATGGGTTTAAGCTTATTGGTTAAATCTTTGATGATAACTTCACTTCTGGTATTTCGTTGTCCTGCAGGTTTTAAGTAAATAGTTGATACGGCCCAGTTTTCATGCATAGCCGGACTACTGGCGGCTTCATCGGTGCGATGATCTCCCACAATTGTTTTAAAGCTGACCATTAATTCGTTTGGAATTTGTGAAATAATCTTTTCAACTTGACTGACTTTATTTGATGTTTCAACCAGCGAATGCCCCTGAGGGGTTTCCATAATAACATAAAATAAATCAAAATCATTGGTCGGAAACAATTCGAATTTACCAAAGATTCCAAAGACAATACTTGATAATAGGAATATGGCTAAAAATCCCGCGAGCGTAGCTTTTCTAAACTTTAGAAAAATTTTTAATACAACTTCGTATCTGTTTTTAAGTTTATTTAGCAACTTCTCATTAGTGTTACTTCCGGTTTTTTTATGCATGCTTAAGTGGACAGGTAAGTAGGTTATAGATTCAAGGAGACTGGCTAGTAAAGTAAGGATTACAACTGTAGGGATAGCATAAATGAATTTTCCAATAATTCCTTTCATGAAATATATAGGGATAAAGCACAAAATAGTGGTTAAGACGGTTGCTAGAACTGGCAAAAAAACTTCCTTGGAACCAGTTAAAGTCGCAAGATATGTCTCCATACCTTCTTCTTTGTGTCGATTAATGTTTTCGGCAATCACAATGGCATCATCCACCAGCATACCAAGCACCATAATGATGGTAATGAGAGTTATTTGATTAGTAGTGATGTCGAAGAGGGGGAACAACATGTAGGCAGCCAGAATTGATATGGGGATACCAAAAGCTACCCATAAAGCAGTATATAAATTTAAAAAGATGAATAAAGCTAAAAGGACTAGAACAAATCCCATTAGTGCATTGCTAGTGACAATATTGAGGAGACTTTTGGTGTAATGAGAGAAGTCTACTACTTTAACAATATCTATTCCTTGAGATTTATATGTTCTTTGGTACTTTTCGATGACGGTATCTATTTTCTTACTTAGATCGATGATATCGGTTGTACCTCGGCGTTTTATGAGGAGGTTGATACTGGGTTTTCCGTTAGTCCTAATTTTGATATATTCCTTCTCGTATCCTTCTTCTACAGTGGCGATATCACTTACTTTGATATGCTTTCCTGAAAAATTACTTCTAACAATTACATCGGAAACGGATAAGGGTGGATCAAACTCAGAAAAAGTAACAATCTTTTTTTCGTCTACAAAAGATTCCAGGGTACCGCCAGATAGTTTTATGTTCCGTGAGCCGATCGCATTGAGTATTTCACCAAAAGAAATATATTTCTCGGTCATTTTTTCGTTGTCACATAGAATTTTTATTTCTTTTTTCCGATATCCAATTTTTTGAACCACGCCAACATTTCCCAGTGCTTTGATATCAGACTCCATGTCTTTAGCAATTTTGCGAAGTATTCCTTCATCAGCATTTAAACCAATGATAGCTACCTCCAGAACGGGAAAATCGGTGGATTTCATATCTTCGATAGTCGGACGGTGATCTACTTCTTTAGGCAAATTTGAAACTCGATCAATCGCCGCTTTGATATCATTTTTAATTTGATCAGCATCACTAGCATCGGGATCAAGCTGGATAAATATGGCAGACATACCTTCAATAGAAAACGAAGTGAGCTCTTCAATACCATCCACTCGCTCCAGCTCATCTTCAAGAAGATCGGTAACATTAATCTCGACATCTTCGGGTGAAGCACCTGGGTAAAAAGTTTTGATACTAAGAATGTTAAAATTAACGTTAGGGGAATCTTGCCTCGGTAAACTGACGATAGAAAAAGCTCCGGCCAAAATAATTAATATCATGGATAGATGAGTTAACTTTTTATGTTTTAGAAAAAATTCTGTAATTTTCATATAATTCCCCTACAGAGGGTATAACTTAACATAAATTTGATAAGTAGAAAAATAGCTATATTTAAGCCAAGCCAACTTTAAATTTACGATTTTTAATTTTTCCATTACGCAGTTTTTCAATTGCTTCTGAAATCAATTCTTTGTTGATGGCCACAAAACTTACAATGTTTAATATAGAAATTTCTCCAACATCTTTAGGATCCATTTGGGCAACTCCAACTAACGCACCTAAAATATCACCCGGTCGCAGTTTATCTTTCTTGCCACCACTTATATACATAGTTTTCATAGGGGGAACTAGGGTAAATGTATCATCAAGCACCAATTCATCTAGGTATTCAATTTTGCATGATTTGCCCGTAAATTTTTCAATATTTTCTATAACAAATCGACCCTTATCCACAAACAGGCTGAAAGCTAGTCCGGTTTTGCCAGCACGGCCGGTACGACCAATCCGGTGGACATACATTTCTGGATCGGTGGGTAAATCATAATTAATAACGGCTTCCAACTCTTGTATATCAAGCCCCCTGGCGGCAACATCTGTAGCAACTAAAACGGATAAACTTCTGTTGGAGAATTTAATTAAAACACTGGTTCTTTCATTTTGATCCAGATCACCATTTATAGCAGCAGCACAAATTCCTTGTTTATTTAAAAACTTGGCAACATTCTCTGTAAATTGTTTGGTTTTACAAAAAACGATGAGGCGTTGTGGTTTAAAATAATTAATTATTTTTAATAAGGCAGCATCCTTATCCTTGTGGGATTTAACTTCATAAAATGTCTGATCAATAATTTTTAATTTATGTTCGGTATCAATTTTAACTTCTATAGCGTTGGTTTGAATGTTTTTACTGAGATCAAGAATTTTGTCCGGAAATGTAGCTGAAAATAACATAGTTTGTCTTTTAGGGGGTAAATAGGCAACAATTTCTAAAATATCACTTTGAAATCCCATATCCAGTAATCGATCAGCCTCGTCTAGAATAAACGATTTAATGCTTTGTAATTTAATGAAATCTTTTTTTAGTAATTTTAAAATTCTCCCCGGAGTTCCGACAATTATGTGGGCCCCATATTGTAGGGACTTCTCCTGATGAAGTTCACCAATCCCGCCACATAAGGCGAGGATTTTTACATCTTTTATTTTTCGGGCAAGTGACCTAATCTCTTTAGCGACTTGTTCGGCCAGTTCCCGAGTAGGGCAAATGATTAAAGATTGGGTAGTAAAACTGGAAATATTTATTGAATTCAAGATGCTTAACCCAAAAACTGCCGTCTTGCCACTTCCAGTTTTTGCTTGAGCAATCACATCGTCACCATCTAGTGCCAGGGGCAAAGCATTGGCTTGAATAGGAGTCATGATTTCAAACTTGAGTTCATCTAAATTCTGTAGGAGTGCCTGCTTTAACTTCAGAACTTTAAATTTTTCATTCATGTTACTTTCAGTGTTTTTATTTTTAAAAACTTTCTTTTAGGTTTTAAGCTTGCTTCAAGAGCTAAAGGATCTTTACCTGAGGAAGAGCGTTTAGTCTATTTTATTGACTACTATGAAAATATCACCTTATTTGATCCAAATAGGTGAACTCATTAAGTAATTCCCGTCTGCTTGCTTAGCGATTACATGATAGTATTCACCTTCCCGGGTTTCGAGGGTTAAGGTTTCCCGGTTGCTGGTTGGAGTTATGGTTTCAATGATGTCACCATTTTTATACAAATTAATTTCCGTAAATATTTCTTGATCCGTATCCATGACTACGATTTCGATATTTTTAGTACCAGGTTGTAATCTGGAACCCATTTGAGCCCCATTCATTTTAAAACTGAGTGAAGCATTTTTATCTTCGGTGACAAAGGTTCTTCTTTCTTGATAAGCGTTGATTATCCCTTTCCGTGTTAGACTTTCGGCCCATACTCCAACTCGAAAATCATTTAATATTCCCCATGAGCGGTTATGGTTATCTTGCCCCCCTACAGCTCCTATCATCCAACCGTTTAAATTGGCAGTATCAAAGAAATTTCTATCACCATTATAACCGGTGTTGTAATAATATTTTCTAAGTCCACTTCTGCCATTAAAAACCTCGATTCCGACCATAAATTTGATGGCGGGTGGATAAACTCTCAATTGATTAAATTCCAATTTATTTCCCCAGCCTAAAAACTCAGTTCTTCCCGGATGGTTATATCTTGCAAAAACATCTTCACCTTGGCGACCTAACCATCTATATAAACTGCGAACGGTTGGTTTGGTTATGCAATTGATTAAATGTTTTGAATTGAGGACATTAATATGGCCATAAATTGGCGAACTCCATTCAAAACCACGGATAGCCACAAACTCTCCAGATTTATTAAATTGGTCAGCGATACTTTTACTTTTTTTCCACTTATTACTCCAAGGCCATATAGAGATTGATATGTCGTGATCGGTGACTGCTAGAAAATCAAGTTGGGCCTGGTCTCGGCCAACGGTATAGGCATCTTCAGGAGTTCCTTCTCCGTCAGAAAAGCCAGTGTGAGCATGCATATAACCATAATAAAGATTAAAGTCAGCGGTATGAGCAGCGTAATCTAGTTGGTATTTTTTAATATAATCTTCACTGTATTTTTCTTCTGCTTCATCAAGATTTTGGTCAAGTGGTAAGTAGGGGATGAAGCCGCTTTTTTGGCAAAAATCAAAATCTTCAGTGAGATGAATTTCTTTTTTTAAAATAGTTTTAGTCAAATGATCAGTGTCATATTTTTGGGCAAGCAATATCGAGATTAAATCTGATCTTTTAATTGTCACTAAATTAAGTTGATCGCTGGATTCATCCAAAAGCGATAAAGCGTTAATCAATTCTTCTTCAGTGGGGTTTTGTTCAAAAATATTCTGATATGCGGCGATGATAAAATCGGTGTTAGTGTTATTGCAAGTTAACCTGTCAGGATGATCTATATTTTTAATAAAATTTTTAAAAATTTGGTTGATGGAGCTGGAGGCGTAAAGAGGGGCCTGCAACAGGCAGATGATTATTAATAAGAGTTTAAGAAACATAAGAAATCCTCCTGATTTAAGATAACTACATATTAAAGGATAATATAAAAATCGCAATTGATTTAAGTTTACTAAACTGATTGTTTTAATCTGGAGACTTTAAAATGCTTATATCAAAATAACAGACCATCTCGGTTTAATAGTTTATGGCAAAACCATAGACGTTATTAAAACTTATGTTACAATTAATTTATGTTGGAAATTATTCTTTTTATATTTAGATATATTCCTTTTTGGACCATACCTATTATGATCATAGCTTTGGAATTTACATATATTTACTGGCTTAAAAGTTACACGCGGGTGTCTTATTTTTTTGGTTCCATCTCCTTTGTCTGTTTATTATTTATAATTTATTATTTTCTTGCTGGTTCCCCTGACCGTTCGTCAAGTATTATTGCTAACCTATTGACATAAAAGCATTTTTTGCGATGCGGGAAAACTTATCCCCAGGTGTCTATAAATTGACACCAACCAGGTTTTTCGTTAGCATTTTAATAATAGGAGTTGGACTTAAAAAGTCTGATATCTAATCAAGTGGGGACAAATACGTGAGTGATTTTGATTTTTTACATAATTCTTTTAATCAAAAATTTGAATTGAATAATAACAGCAATGAATTATCTCCCCTAGAAGTAGTGTTGGTGGAAGATGATCAAGTCTTGGGCAAAGCCATTAAAAAATTCCTGGAAAAAAAAATTGGAGTCAATGTCCATTATTTTTTAAACCCCAAAGACTGTTTAAAAGAAATCAATTTTAAAGTCATAGATGATAATAACGCCCAAAAAAGATTTTGCTTGATTACGGATATTACCTTTGATGAAGGCGGTATAGATGGGCTTTTGTTAATTGATCTTTTAAGAGAGAGGGAATGCATTTTTGAATCTATTGCTATGACTGGTTTTTCCAGCGTAGAAACCGCGGTCATGGCCAGTAAAAAAAATGTTTTTAAATATTTAACCAAACCATTTGAGCTAGATGTTCTTTGTAGTTTAGTGGTAAAGATTTTCACTTCAAGGTTTAAGGTAAAGGAAGAACAATTTCCCTTAACTACCAGCGATAATGATACTCGTGTAAAGGAAAGTTCTTATGTTTTTCTGGACAAATTTAAGATCGAATCTCCCAAAAAAGAGGATATCTTTTGTGAAATGATTGGCCGATCATCCAAAATGAAGGAAATTTTTGGGAAAATTATAAAGGTAGCTTCCTCTAATTCAACGATATTAATTGCAGGTGACTCAGGGACTGGAAAGGAATTGGTTGCTAATGCGATTCATATGCATTCGGATCGGGCAAATTATAATATGGTTTCTGTTAATTGCGGAGCTATTCCTAGCGAACTCTTGGAGAGCGAATTGTTTGGGCATGTCAAAGGTGCCTTTACTGGGGCGATATCAGATCGCAAGGGACGTTTTGAATTGGCCAATCGGGGAACAATTTTTTTAGACGAGATCGGTGATATGCCTCTGCTTTTGCAAGTCAAGCTTTTGCGAGTATTACAAACTAAAAGCTTTGAAGCTGTCGGGGGAAACAAGGTTATTAAAACCGATACCAGAATCATTACAGCTACCCATCGCAATCTAGAAAAATCAGTGGCAGAAGGGAATTTTCGTGAGGATTTATTTTATCGATTGAATGTAATTCCGATAAAGATACCGCCTCTTAGGGACCGGAAAGAGGATATCCCTCTGCTTATTTCATATTTTTTATCTAAATTTGTAAGTGCTGACGGAAGAAATAATATTGAATTTAACGATCAGGCATTAGAACTCTTGCTGTCTTATTCCTGGCCTGGAAATGTGAGAGAGTTGGAAAATCTCATAGAGAGGCTAGTAATTCTTAGAGGCGGAAGTGTCATTAGAGCGGAAGATTTACCTGCAAAAATATTTGAAACAGCTCCTTTTTATAATCAAGTTCAAAGTACTATCAACTTACCCGAAGAAGGTCTTGATCTTAGAAAGACCCTCTCCGATTTAGAAGATACTTTAATTATTCAAGCGTTAAGTCGGACGGGAGGTAATAAAAATCAAGCCTCCAAGTTACTACAACTCAATCGAACGACTCTTATAGAAAAAATGAAAAAGAAAAACCTCCTTTTTGTTTAGTGTTATTAGGGGAAATTTTCAGGGCCATTTTGGGACTTCTTGTGGGTGTCTTTTTTAGTCAGATATTTTTTACTTTTGATAATCTATTGAAAATCAATTGATGATTTTCGAATGTCAAAATATTGAGGGGAAAATTTGTCCCATGAGAAAAATTTTCCTTTTAAAAAATTTGAAATGGTGTAAAATAGATTTATGTCGAAGGTCCAGGAAGGCCCATTTGACGTCACAACTAGAAACAGGATGTTTCGTGAAAAGAATCAAAGGAATGAACAATTTTTTGACAATTTATCTTTTGACGTTGTTCATTTTTGCCGGTCAATCTTTTGCTCTTGATGCTGTGGCTAATTTAGAAAGTCATCCTACTCATTTAAGACTTAATTTACATGTTCCAAAAGACCAAGTGGAAATTGAAAATCTCACTGATGGGATTTATATAAAAACTCTGAATGTTGAGCTCTATGAGAATATCAAAAAAACCATCAGCCAAATTACTTTTGATAATAAGTATGTTTCCAATGTTGTTTATAATGATACTAAGGATCGAAAGGATAGCGTCTCATCCATTAAGTTTCAATTGGCCAATAAAGATATAGAGCTTTTCAGTTTTTATCAGGATAAAGAAGATAAATATATTCTTGATTTTTGGAAAAATTCTGAAGAAGTAGATATTAAGAAGCCAGCTTTAACCCAAACATCAGAAGCAGCTCTCGAACAAATTCCAGGGCAAAGTGAAAAATTGGTTGAACCCGAAGTGGTAAAGACCAAACCTTTACCTGAAAAAAAACTAAGCGTAAATAAGATACCTACCAAGGAACTACCCAGGTTAACTCTGTTTAATTTTGAGCAGCATTATCGGGATTTTCGCTATGGCGCCCCTTTTATTTGGGATTATTCACCACTACTTCCCGTCTTACCTGAAAGTATTAATGTAGAACTTAAAACTGCGGAACATTTTTATCCAATAAAAGACCGTGATTTTGAGAAAAGTCCTATGGAAACCCACTTGCAGCTGAATATCAATCTTTACAGACAAAAGAAGTGGGGACTTATGAATAAATCGATTGAATTATTCAATAAGAAATATCCTGCTGTGGCAAGCCAATATGTTGATCTACATGAGTACATGAAAGCTAATGCATTACTAATGAGTAACATTCAAAGTAAAGATCCAAGCCTAGAAAAGTTGGCAATCAATATGTATAAAACAATTTCTGGCCGTACCGATATTTATCAGTTCAAAAAAGCTTTGTATCAATTTCTAATTTCTTATCATACTCATAAGGATGAGGCGGTAATGGGGTTGCAAGCTGCTAAACAATATTATGTGCTGACGCTGGAGAATTTTGACCGAGAAGACTCGATTACCGCGGCTGAAGCGATTTTATATTTTCTATCTAAATTAAACCAGATTGATACGCTTAAGAGTTTTATTGAAGAAAAAACCACCTTGAAAATATTACCACCTCAAATCATGTTGGCTTATAAATTATATACAACACTTAAACTGGGCAATTATAAGGAAGTTATAAAGGTCTATGAAAAAGAATATAAGTCCTTGGTAAAGCCTATTCATCCAGTTATTTTATATAATGTGGCAGAGGCATACTTTAGAAACGCTAATTATGATAAAGCTATATCAATTTATGATGATTTTATTTCTATCTACTCTCACTACCATGTAAGCGGACATGCACGATTAAGAATAGCGGTTTGTTATGAATTGTTAGAAAAAAATATTGATGAGACCACGGAACTTTATAAAAATGCAATCAATAGAGCTTCAGATATGGAAATTTTATATGAAGCTAAAATTAGATATGTGGCACTTAGAAGTGTTCGAAAAAAAGTCTTAGAACCTGATGATCAAGAAGTACGGATTTTTTTGGAAAAAAGTGAAAATGACCGATTTGAATATTCACACGATTTAAATAAACTATTGTGGTTGGTGCGACTTAGAACGTTTATTGTGGATGGAAAATTTCAAGAAGCTCTTTCATATTTAAATGCAATTCCTATTACCTCCATGTCCTTAGGAGAGCTTAGAATGTTTGAAGGGGATGGTGCTGAAATAGTTTATGGCATCCTTTTTGAACTATACAGGGAGTCGGAATACTCCAAGATAGTAAAAATCTGGGAGATTTATAAGGATAAATATATTTCCAAGGTTGCTATGGATCCATTCTTAAATTTTATAGTTGGCAGTTCTTATATTAGACTGGGATTGTTTAAAGGCTTTGATCGTCTTTATGTGTCTTTTGAAAAAATAAAAAATTCTCCAGAAAAAACCTTTCCGGTATGGAATGAAAGAATTCATGCGATTGATTCTAAATTGATGCTGCTTGAATTAAAAGTTATAAGCAATTTCGAGTTACAAAACTACACCGAAGTCAAAAAATATTTGGCAGAGTATGAGCGTGTTGCTCCTGCGACGGTCAAATTGAATTACTACAAGGGAATGATGTATTTTAAATTAAAAGATTATAAACTGGCTGCTAAAAATCTGGAAGAATATCTCTCTAATAAAGGTGAAAGCAACGTCTATGATGCCTCTGAAGTGGCTCAAATGCTAAGAGCTTACGCAGATTCTTTGTATGAGCTTAACATGCTAGAAAAATTTCAAAAAGTGGCAAAAGCTATATTAACCGATACTAATAATTATGCTTCTGGCAATATGTTTATGGTGGAACTTAGAGAAAGAATTTCCTACTTGATGGTGGAGATGTTAAATGCTGACGGAAAAAGATCAGATGAACTGAAGGACAGTATCGAGCAATTTAAGAAAAATTTTAAAGAGTCAGTTTATCTTTCGAGAATTAATTATCTTCATGCTATGAGTTTGATAAAAATAAACCAGGAGCCTGAAGCTCAAAAATTATTAGAAGCGTTGATTAAGGATGATAAGGTTTCCGATTATATAAAGGAGTTAGCTAAGTCAGAATTATCGTTAATAAAAATTAAGAATAGAACTTTATAAATAGTTTCTCCAGGATGGGGAAGAAATGGACAGGAGGTCTAATGAACAATATAAATGTCGAATTATTTGGGAATGATCCAAAAATTCAAAAAGCAATTTCAGTTGCCAGAAATGTATCCGTTACAAAAGCATCTGTGTTGATAACAGGAGAGATCGGTGTTGGGAAAAAAAGTCTAGCTAGATTTATTCATAATAATTCCAATCGAACTGATCAAGAGTTCCAAATTGTTGATTGTTCCGTAGACTCCAAAGATGTGGAAAATAAAATACTGGGTTACCGGGACGTTGAATCTGGTAGATTTGTAAAAGGTATTTTGGAAGCTGCCAATAAAGGTACCGTGGTTTTTGCTAATATAGATTCTTTGGATGAGGATTTTCAAAAGCGTCTTCACAAAATATTTAATCAGTTAAATGATTATGATATTGACGTAAGAATTATAGCTACTACTACCAAAAATTTATCTAAATTAGTTGGCACAGGAAGATTTTACCGAGGGCTTTATACTTACGTTTCTTCTAACCTTATCACCTTAACTCCAATTAGAGAACGTCCAGAAGATTTACAAATGTATGTAAATTATTTTATTCGAGAATATTCTCTTAAATTTGCTAAAGAAGTAAAAATTGGTACAGAAGCCTTGGATCGGATTTATTCTCATTATTGGACTCATAATCTTTATGAGCTTAAAACTGTATTAGAAAAATCCGTAGAAGGTGCTCAAAGTAGTATTCTTAGTGATAAAGAGTTGGCGATTGGGGAAAAGAAAGCTGTTAGTATGATTTCAGAAGATGACAACGAGGGAATTTTACTCATGTCGCTTAAAGATGCTGAAAAACTACTTATTAAAAAGGCCCTTATTCATACCAGCGAAAACCGAACTCAGGCAGCCAAGATTTTAGGTGTATCCATCAGAACGCTGCGAAATAAAATCAATGAGTACAGAACGGCTGGCAGTTCTTATTTTGTTAATTTGAGATAATTAGGTTTTAAAGGAGGCGGTGTGGATATAAATGATAAAACTATTGATGCACTCAGGGCTTCACTTAACTTTAGACAGATGAGGCAAAAGATTATTGCATCTAATATTGCTAATGCAGAAACCCCCTCTTATAAGGCCAAAAAAGTAGATTTTGAAAATGCTTTGCAACGTGCCCTAAATTTGGATGAAAGACAAACTTTAAATGTTGAGGATGGAAAGCATTATAATGTTGGTGGTGGGGGATTTGATAATCTGACACCTGAGATTTATGAGGCATCAGACGGGGTGGTAAAAGAAAATGGAAACACCGTTGATAAAGAAGCGGAGATGGCAGAGATGTTGGATAACAACATTCTCTACAATGCCTCAGTCCAATTGCTTAACAAAAAACTTGGGTTGTTAAAGTATGCTATTGCAGCAGATAAATAATCTGGAGGAATGAATGGATTTACTTACCAGTTTGAAAATCAGCTCTTCAGGACTTGCCGCAAATCGCAAGCGGATGGCGGCAATATCATCGAATATAGCCAACGCCCAAACTACTAAAACTGTCGAAGGTGGTCCATATCGACCTAAAGAAGTTGTTTTTGGTGCAGAACCATCCAGGGAAAGTTTTGCTGATATCTTGGAAGGCGAAATTAATGAACATGCCCAGGAAGTGCATGCTACTGAGGTGATTTCCAGTAATAGACCTCCGATTTTGAAATATGAACCAAATCATCCGGATGCTGACGAAAAAGGGTATGTGGCCTATCCAGATATTAATGTGATGAAGGAAATGGCAGAGATGATTGAGGCTTCCCGAAGTTATGAGGCCAATATATCTGCCTTAAATACTAGTAAAAATATGGCGTTAAAAGGGCTGGAAATTGGAAAATAATAAAGGAAGGATTTTATGATCAAGGATGTAGCTTCTTTAAATAATGTTTTAAAAACTGGGAATACCAACGAGTGGATGAAAAGTGCGGAAATTGAGGGAGATAAGTCGTTTGGCATCTCGGAGCTTGGTCAAATTGCTGAACCTCGAAATAGAAGTTTTAGTGAAATGTTATCCAATTCAATTTTGGAAGTTAACAATTTACAAAAGGAAGCAGACAAGGCAATCCAGAATTTAGTAACAGGTAAAACCAAGAATATTGATGAAACCATGTTGGCAGTGGAAAAAGCGGATATTGCCTTTCGAAGTATGACTCAAATTCGCTCAAAAGTGATTGAAGCATATAAAGAAATTATGAGAATGCAGTTATAAGATAATAATATAAACCACCCAACACAGGATGTGACGGGTTGAATTCAGGAGGAATTACTTGCAAGACTTTATAGAACGGATTACAAGAAATTTCTTGGATTTTTTTTCCAGTCTTAGTGCAGTTAAAAAAATTGGATTTCTTTTTATTGCGGGTATAATTATCGCCACGATGGTTTCTATTATTTCGTGGGCATCCAAAACTCAGTATGAGGTCTTATACACCGACTTAAATAAAGAAGATACCACTCAGATTGCTGCGCTTTTAAGTGAAAAAAATATTCCATATCAATTAGCTGACGATAATAAAACCATAAGAATACCTAAAGAGATGGTAGAGGCTTGGCGTTTGAAGCTTGCTATGACGGGAGTTTCGTTTAGTGGAACAGTGGGGTATGAAGTTTTTGACAAACAATCATTTGGTACCACGTCCTTCGTACAAAAAGTTAACAAACAAAGAGCTCTTGAAGGCGAATTAATTAAAACTATTAAATATATAAAAGGTGTAAAGCGCGCCAGGGTTCATTTATCAATTCCTGAAAATAGTCCATTTGTGTCAGAGAAAAAACCCCCCCAAGCTTCGGTTGTATTGGATTTAGAAAATGGCGTTAGTCTTACTCCGAATGAAATAAAAGGTATTGGTTCTTTAGTATCTTCTTCAGTGGATGAAATGAGACCCGAAAATGTGGTGATATTAGATGATCGAGGGAAAAAATTATCTGAAAATATTGGCGATCCTTTGACCGCTCATACCGCCAACAGGTTGGCGCTGGAAGGAAAATTAAACCGTAAATATGAAACGCAGGTGGAAGAAATACTCAGCAAAGTAGTGGGAGATGGAAAAGTTATTGCTAAGGTAAGTGTGGAGATGGATTTCACCGAATCAACTGCTACGGAAACTAAATATGATGGAGAAAATAAAGCAATTATTTCTGAGGTGGTCAATAGCGAAAATTTGAAAGGTTCAAGACCATCACCTCAAGGAATTCCAGGGGCTAGGAGTAATTTACCCTCTGAACAACCTCAACCAGGCATTCCTGAAACCAGAAATGATGTAGATAAAAATCTTACTACTCGTAATTATAATGTACCTACAACTGTAATTAAATCGAAGAATCCAACCGCGGGAGTTAAAAAAGTAAGTGTAGCAGTTATGGTGGATGGCAGAAGAGTTCCTGCATATAACGAAAAAGGCGATGCAGTTTTAGATAGTAGTGGTATGCAAAAAACTAAATATGAAAAATGGACTGAGGCTGATATAGCTAATTTTAAAGCTATCGTTGCTTCTAGTCTTGGTATTGATGAAAAACGTGGTGATAACATTGTAATAAAAAATATGGAGTTTGCTCAAGAAGATTTGGCTGCCATAGAATACATGATGAGGCAGAAGGAAAACCGTGCCTTGATACTTAGTATTGTAAAATATTTGGCAGTTGGTTTGACCATCTCACTCTTTTTCTTCTTAGTTGTTCGACCGTTTATTCAGTGGATTACTGATAACACCGTTGAATCTATTGAGGACTTTCTACCTAAAACACTTGAGGAACTTGAAAAAATTCAAACCAATCAAAAGCTACCGGGTTTAGAAGAAGCGCTTCCGCAAATTGAAGAAAAAATAAACCCTGAAAAAATTGAAGGGAATATGTTGCGAGAAAAAATTATTTCTCTGGTGGAAAATGATCCGGCTAAAGCTGCACAAGTTATTAGAGAAATGATTCACTCAAATGAATCGAATAAAGAAATTGCCTAAAGGGGGATATTACCGTGGCAAATTTAGATGTAAATGAAAATATTGATCCAGATGTGGAGTATAGTCTACTGACTGGTCCTGAAAAAGCTGGAATATTATTGAGCTTACTGGGTTCTCAGACAACTCAGCTTATTTTTCAGCATCTCAAGGATAATGATGTAAAAAGAATGATTAATGCCATGTCCACCGTTAGAAAAGCACCTATTTGGATGAGTAAAAAAATACTTGAGGAGTTTTACTCACTTTTAAATGAAGATGCCAACTTAGTATTTTCTAATAACCGCGGTAAGGATTTTATTATTGATACGTTGGGTGAAGATCGTGCTAAACAATTGCTCGGTCAGATTATAGATATCGATAACGGTAATCACCTTGAGTCTCTTGAACTGGTAGACATGCGAACCTTGTCGAACTTCCTAATTAATGAACATCCCCAGACCATAGCTCTAATTACCGCTCACCTTCCAGCTGATAAGAAAGTGGAAGTGCTCCGACGATTACCAGAAGGATTGCAGGCGGAAGTTGTACTTAGAGTAGCTAATCTGGATTATGTTTCTCCTGAACTTATCGCTCAACTTGATGACGTACTCAAGACTGAGTTATCAACACTTGGTTCAATTGATACTCAACAACTTGGTGGTGTTGAGCCAATTGCTGAAATGCTCAACTTGATGGATAAAACTAACGAGAAGAATATTATGAATAGGGTTGAAGAAAAAGATCCTGAACTTGCTGACGAGATCAGAAAACTCATGTTCGTATTTGAAGATCTGGTTCATGTGGATGATCAAGGTATTCAGAATCTGCTTAAAGAAGTTGATAATGCGAAACTGGTTATTGCGCTCAAAACAGCACCAGATGATGTTAAAGCTAAGTTGCTTAAAAACATGTCTAACAGAGCAGCTACTCTTCTCAAGGAAGACGTGGAGGCACTCGGACCGACTAAATTATCTGATGTTGAAAAAGCGCAATCAGAAATTGTTCAAAAGTGTAAAGATCTTGAAGCAGAAGGCAAGGCATTTATTGCTAGAGGCGGAGAGGGCGATACACTTGTTTGATATTAATGATTTTTTTATCAAGGCACCAATATGAATACACAATTAAATGATAAAAAAAATGCTAAGATTACCAGTTATAAATTTAAATCTTTTAACAAAGTGATAAAAGAAAATGTTGAAGATGCAAATGAAGTAAAAAAATATGAGTTTTCTTCATTAGAAAATGTTAAACAAATTATTAAAGAAAAAGAGAAGAATCTGGTTGATTTTATTTCTAAAAATTCCCAGGCTAAAGGTTTTAACATATCTCCGATCGTGAGAGAACATAAAGGATTTAAAGATCGGGATCTGCAAGAGAGAGAAGCACGCATAGCCGAAGAGATAGAAAAAAGATTTAATCGTATAAAACAACAAGGTTTTGAACAGGGGTATAACGAAGGATTTGAAGAGGGAAAGGTTGAAGTTTATAATCAAACCAAAGTAGCCACCGAAGAAAAACTGGACGCCCTTACCAGCATGATTTCAGAGACTCTTAAAACCCAAGAAGAGCTTTTGGTAAACCAGAAAAAACAAATCTATTACATGATTAGAAACCTGACTAAGTGGATTATTCTAAAAGAACTCAAGGACGATGGTGCCTATATTGAAAGACTGCTAGAGCGGCTCTTAATTGAAATGAATGCTAAGAAAAATATTTTAATTAGGGTAAATAATAAGGATTTTGAGAGGATGCCAGATGTGCTTGCGGTTGTTCAAAAAAAACTTGGATCTATTGAGAATGTTCGAGTTGAAGTAGATTATGAAACCTCCAAGAATGGAATTAATTTAGAGTGTGATAATGGTATCATTAACGGGACTTTTGAAGAACAGTTTCGCACGATGGATCGATTGTTCCATGCAGTAGGTATTAATGAAGAGTTTTTTAAAGTTAACACAGTTCAAGATGAAGTGACTTTAACTGATTTAAAAAAAATAAATGAGTAGAAAAAAATGAGGTCGTGTGTATGGAAATGAATTTGAATCTAGAGCAGATTCATAAGAACTATGAGTTTTCCATACCCTATCAAAAAATAGGTAAAGTATGTTCCAATAAGGGATTCGTTTTTGAAATCAGTCTACCTCGCGCGGTGATTGGAAGTAATGTTGAGTTTGTTACTGAAAGTGGGGAAAGATGTCTCGGAGAAGTGATAGCAATTCAAGGTAGTAAATGTTTGGCCATGCCTTATGCCGAACTTTCTGGAATTAATTCTGAGACTAGAGTTTGGTTAAAAGAGCTTACAACTTCGGTTAAGATTTATGACGATATGATTGGTAGAGTGATAGATTATCAAGGAAATCCAATTGATTCAAAAGGTCCAATTCAAGGACCTTTTGAAGCTCGAAGTATTTTTGGATCTTCTATGAATCCACTTGATCGTCCAGCTATAAAAAAATCGCTTGATACAGGAATCCATGCAATTAATGCGTTTACTACCATAGGTAAGGGGCAACGGATGGCTATTATGGCCGGGTCAGGTGTCGGTAAATCTGTATTGCTTGGTATGATCGCCAAAAATACGGATGCCGATATTAGTGTGATTGCGCTAGTGGGTGAACGAGGTAGAGAGGTTTTAGAATTTATTGATAATGATTTAGGACCTGAAGGTCTTAAAAGATCTATCGTGGTGGTTGCAACTTCCGATTCCTCACCCCTTATAAAAATAAAAGCATCGTATCTGGCCATGACAATTGCTGAATATTTTCGTGACAAAAATAATGATATCCTGTTTATGATGGATTCTATCACTCGCTTTGCTATGGCCAATAGAGAAATTGGGCTTAGTGCGGGCGAACCACCAGGACAAAAGGGTTATACGCCTTCAGTGTTTGCTAAACTTCCCAAACTTATGGAACGGGCGGGTACTAAAAAAAATGCTGGAACCATAACGGGAATATTCACTGTATTGGTGGAAGGGGATGATTTAGATGAGCCAGTGTCTGATGCTGTCCGAGCTATTGCTGATGGACACATCGTTTTATCTAGGGAACTAGCTTCAAGAAATCAATTCCCCGCAGTGGATGTTTTGGGATCAATTTCCAGGGTCATGAATAAAGTAGTTACTCCCGAGCATCGCGTGGTCGCTTCGCACCTTAGAGATTTGATGGCAGAGTATCGCAAAATGGAAGATCTTATTAACGTAGGGGCCTATGCCAAAGGATCGAATCCTAAAGTGGATAAGGCTTTGGTAATTTATAATGATTTGATATCTCTTTTAAAGCAAGAGCAAAATTTGTGTGAAACCTATCCGATAGATGAGCTCTACGATCGAATGGTGGAAATGGCAAAAAAAGCGGAAAAAGCTCTTAATCCCGAATTTTTAGATAGTAAAAAAACGAAGGATCCTTTAAATGAAGAAATTTGATTTCAGATTGCAAAGCCTTTTGCGACTAAGAAATTTTAAAGAAGAAAAGCTCAAAGCTGAAATGGGAGAAATCGTAAGTAAAATAAATAATATAAGAGATGACATTATAAACCTCAATCAGGATATAGAAGATGCTTATAATGCTCAAAATAAATTTCTTAATGAAAAAATTGGAGGACAAATAATTCAGTTTTTTGGTTTTTATGTTAAAGGTAAAAGAGATCACATTAAAGTTAAAAAAAACGAGCAAGAAATTTTAAAAAAGAAATACGAAGAAAAAAGCATTGAGCTTGCAAAAGCAATGGGTGATGTGAAAGTTATTGAGAATATAAAGAAAAAACAATTTAATCAGTACCGATTGGATTATAACAAAAAAATGCAAGAAGATCTTGAAGATCTTCTGCGTATGAAAAGTGAGAATGGGTGAATTTATGAAAAATACTTTTCTACTAATATTTCTATTGATGACCAGCGCAGTTTTTTCTAATCAAGCGCCTGAGGCAAATGTTGAAGAAAAAAAATACACGGAGACAGAGTTTAACAGTAAACTTTCTGATGCTCTTGGAAAAAAACTTAAGCATTTAGGCAAAGGTCAGATCGAAGAATTATCTAAAGAGTTATTGGACAAAGAAAGAGATTTAAAGGCCAAGGAAATATTATTAGAAAAAAAAGAGGAGCAATTAAAAATAAGTACTGAAGAGTTTAAAAAGAAATTACATGAGTTTCAAGAAAGACAAAATAGTTTAATTGTTTGTCTGGATGATGTAGAAAAACAGGAGAGTGAAAGAGTCGGACATATGGTAGAAACTGTATCCGGCATGAGACCACAAAATGCCGCCGATGTATTATCGGTGCAAGACTCTGAAATCTCAGTAAAAATTTTATCACAGCTTCCATCGGACAAAGTGGCCAAGATTTTTAATCTGATGAATAAGGAAGTTTCTGCCCGGCTTCAAAAACAGTACCTAACTATGAAAAAATGATAATAACACATTTGGTTAAAAATTATTAACCGGAGATTAATTGAATGATAGGTGTAGGACCTAAAAATATTAATAAAGAAATTTTGGTTCCAGGTAATCAAAAGATTGCGAGCAAGGGCGGCATTCTTAATTTACTTGGAAAGAGCTCTGCTAAAAATGATTTCCAATCTATTATTGAAGGGGAAATTGCTGATAGTGATAACGGTTTGATGGGGATCAAAGGAATTACATCTAAGAAACTCAATTTAGCACAAGCTGGAAAAGTGGATAGCATTGCTACTAGTGAAAATGGAGATCAATTAGAAAAATTACTTGGTCATAAAAAAGTAACTCCTCTCAAACTTGGATTAAGCTCTGGTAATAATCAAAAGTATGAAAAAAAGATTGAAGAATTTCTTCAAAATAAAAAAAGTCAGGGCTTAATTAAAAATCCTAGTTTATCTGCAACGAAAAATTCAGGTGAAAATCTGGTTCATAATAAATTCAATCTGGATAGGATGGAAAATCCGATGGCATTTAATAATGTAAATGCGAATTTGAATAAATATCAAAAATTTTCCATCAAAGATAAAAATAATCTCGTAAAACCGAATGCTGGAGAAAATAAAAATTTAAAAAATTCTATTGAAGTAAACGATAGCAGCGTGAACTCCGATAACCTTTTAGATTTTACTTTAAAGCAAGATTTAAGTGATAGTTCAGCCGGACAACATAGATTTTCTGAACATAAGTCGCTAATGCCGGAACTTCAATTGATAAAAAATGAGAAAGCTTTGAATATGGATCAACTCAATATAAATGATCCTAAAGCGTTAATTGATAAAATATCAAATTATATTGTAGAAAAATCTTTTGAAAGCAAAGACTCGATAGATTTGACAGTTAAACATAACGAACTGGGTGAGTTTAGAATTAATGCCAGTAGATTGAAGCAAGGTGATCGAATTGATCTTGAAATTATTACCTCCAGTGATAAAGGTCATCGCTTTTTCACTGACAATGAATCTGCCATGGTGAAATCTTTATCTAACTCTGGACTTAAAATTGCAGATTTAAAAATTTCCACCGGGCACGAGTCACATATGAGCAGTCAAGATGGCAATTCATCTTCTAAAGAACATTCGTTCTTTAGCAAAACAGCCCAATATTCCTTTGATGAAAAGCCAGAAAGTTATGATGAGGATTCCCAAAGACGTAAAATGTTATGGGAGTTGTTTAAAGAAAGGAAAGAAGCTTAATGGCTGAGATTGGAAAACCCCAAATTGCCAATAATAATTATGCCAATATAAAAATGCAAAATTCTGTTCTAAGTAAAGAAGAGCAGATTAATAAAATTGCCGGAAATAAAACTAGTAGAAAGTTTGTGGATCGACAAAGGCATACTCAGTTAGAGGGTGATGATTTCATGAAGCTGCTCACTCATCAGCTTACATTGCAAGATCCGACCGATCCTATGGACCAGAAAAAATTTGCAGCCGAATTGGCGCAATTTAGTCAGCTCGAGCAACTTCGTGGTATGAATCAAAAGATGGAACAGATTATGGGTAATAATCCCAGCCAAAATAAATATTTTGGAGCTAGCTTTCTGGGTAAACAAGCAATTACTGCTGGTACCTCGGTTAATTACAAGGGACAGGATATTGAGATTCCTTTTAGTCTTCCCAAAAATGCGAGCAAAGCAGTACTTAGAATTTATGATGAAAAAAATCAAATATCTAAACAGGTTGACTTTGAAAAATTAGCACAAGGTAGTCAGTTCTTTATGTGGGATGGAACTCAATCTGATGGAACCAAAGTGAAAGAAGGAAAATATAGAGTAGAAGTGATCGCGTGGGATGAAACACTTGCTAAATTTGAAGGTGAGACTAAAGTTTCTGGAATGGTAACTGGAGTAGGTTTTCAAAACGGAGATACTATTTTAGAGATTGAAGGGAATAAGAGGATCTTTTTGCACGATGTTGAAAGTTTTAAATTAGTAGAGGATAATAAAAATAACTTGAAAGCTGAAAATAATCCTAGCTTAAAGAGTGATGCGATAAAAGCCTATACAGATAATCAAGAGCTGGGGCAATAGGAAAAAAATGACAGGACCTAAAATTAATAACTTTTTTGTGCCGAATGTATCAAAGCTAAAAGGGCAAAAAACTGTTGATTTAAGAGAACAACTTGGAAAGAATTCTGGGCAAGGAGAATTTGAAGAACTCTTAAAGGGGCAGATCGAAAACAAAACCCCCTTAAAAGATCTTCAAGAGATACAGCTGTCAACTCATGCAGCCAAACGATTGAAAGAAAGAAATTTAGAAATGGATGCAAATGAATTTTGTAAATTGAAAAAGGCGATCGGTACGCTTAGAGATAAAGGAGGACATGACTCTTTGGTAGTAACAGATAAAGCTGCCTATATTGTTGATGTTGATAATAACAAAGTGGTAACTGCTCTCGAGAAAAGAGAGATGGCAGAAAATGTTTTTACGAAAATTGATTCGACGATTTTTATAGAATAATGACTTAGTTAGCATTAGGCTGGTCCTTTCCGGAAGCCTAATTTAAACCTGTAGTTGTTTAAATTGCTGACTAAATAGGTGTCTAGGAGGGACAAAATGGGTATTCTTCAATCATTTCAAATTGGTGTTTCTGGTCTAGGTGCAACAGGTAATGGTCTTACCGTAATTGGTGATAATATTGCTAATGCGGGAACAATTGGATTTAAAAGATCAAGGGCTGAATTTCAAGATGTTTTGTCCACATCCTTAAAAGGTGTTGATGGTGGAGACCAATTTGGCCATGGAGCTAAACTTTCACATATTAAACCTACTTATACTCAAGGTAGTTTAACCAGAACTGAAAATTCAACGGATTTGGCACTTAACGGTAATGGCTTCTTTACTGTTCAAGCACCCTTTGGAACTGGTTTTACCAGAGATGGATCCTTTAATTTTGATAAAGAAGGATTTTTGATTAACGGGGATGGTTACAAAGTAATGGGATATACAGCTACTGAAGATGGAAAAATTGCAAATAAAATTGAACCCATCAAGCTAGGTAATACGACCGTTCCTGCACAAGCTACTAAAGAAGTGGAAGTCTCTATGAATATTGACTCTCGAAGTAAAATATTGCCATTTAATATTTTAAAACCCGATGATTCCTCAAGTTTTAATACAGGTATGACGGTTTACGACAACGTCGGAACTGCTCGACTAGTTACACTTTATTTTAACAAGGCAAACGACAATACATGGGAATATCATGCATGTGTTGATGGAAAAGATGCAGCAGGAGGAAAAGAAGGTCAAATGGTGGAGATGGCTTCTGGAAAGGTTATCTTCAATGATAAAGGAAACCTACTTCGCGAAGAGGAAGGAAAAAATGCCTTCAATTTTAATCAAGGTGCAGCTCCTGGACAAAAAATTAAATTTAATTTTGGAAAATCCATTACAGAAGGTGGAACGGGAATTGATGCTTCTACTCAGTTTGGTTCAGAGTCATCAGTTGCCAGACATTCTCAAGATGGTATGAGTGCAGCTACTTTGGCCAGTTTATCATTTAATGATGATGGTATTTTAACGGCAGTTTACAATAATGGTTTTTCAAGAAACATGAGTCAGATTGCAGTTGCGAAATTTGAAAATAACGAAGCACTCTTTAAGATGGGAAAAAATCTTCTTAAAGAAACCAGAAAATCTGGCCAGGCGATTATGGGTAAACCTCATCAAGCTGGTCGAGGCGAGGTTGTGGCTAAATCTCTTGAACTGGCTAACGTTGACTTGGCCCAGGAATTTGTTGATTTGATCACTACTCAAAGAAATTTTCAAGCCAATGCTAAAACTTTAAGAACTGCTGATCAAATGTTAGAAGAGGTAATTAACATCAAACGTAACTAATAAATAATTAGAGGTTTAGAAATAAAAGGGCCCAGGAAAAATACTGGGCCCTTTTTTATTTAACGAAGAATGTTATATTGTTTTATTTTTACGTCTTTAGAAATAGTTTCGATGAGTTCTTGGTTAAATTGATTAGAAATAGCGTAGTTTTGTTCTTGCTTATCAAATTTACCTTTTTCTTCTGCCTTGGTGAGATCTAATTTTTCCTTATTTTTAGCATTAACAATTATAAAATCCAAAACATTGTCAAACGAATGAATTTCAGGAACATTACCACTAAAAATCTGATTAGCTTGTACAGGCGTAACTTCAAAGTTCACAGAAATTCCATCCAGTTTATTAACTTTTAAATCTTTTTGGTATTCAGCTTGATATTTTTCTTTTAAGAGATCCAATTTCTTGTAATCCTTATTTTTAAAAGACAGCGTGACTTCATGTTGTATGTCTTCAATAAGTTTTTTGATCTCATCAACTTTTTGTCTGCCAAGGTATTCCTTAGCCAGTTCTTTTTGGTGTTTAGCAAAAGCAGCTTCATAAGCTTGTTTTTTGTCTTTTACATAAATAATATGCCAGCCAAATTCAGTTTTGACAGGGGTGGAGATTTTTCCAATGGGTGTGGTGAATGCAATATTTTCAAATTCTGGGGTCATTTGTCCTCTTTTAAACCATCCTAGACTGCCACCTTTGTCTTTCCCACTGGGGTCCATGGTGTGTTTGTTGGCCATCGCACCAAAGTTAGTGGTCGTTAATTGTTTGAAAAGAGCATTGATTTCTTGTTCAACGTCTTTGTCGGTTTTTTTGTCAGTAGCCCTAAGCAGGATATGGCTAGCTAAAACTTCTTCCGGTTTGTCCAAACTAGCTTTTCTTTGTTCAAAAATAGATTTGATGATTTCAGTATTTTTTTGGTCAGCAAAAAAAGTTGCAATTTCGTTATCTAAAACAGGGATATGCTTTTCGATGTTCTTTTTATCTAATTTAAAGATGTCGATATTAAGGACATTGGATTTAAAATTTTTAACAGCTTCTGCATAACCATTGGACAGAGGGAGGTTGCTGATAATTTGTTGGTATTTTTTTAGAGCTATATCAGATTTAATATTTTTTTCAAACTCCAGTGGACTGGTACCTTGATATCTTAGTAATGTTTTGTAAGTTTCAACATTAAATTCATGTCCACTGTTTTTCATAAGTTCTTTAATGTACTCTTTAATTTCTGAATTACTGGGGTGTATGCCCAACTTGTCTGCGACAATCAGGGATAGTTTTTGATTAATAAGTTGTTGGATTGTTTTTTCTTTAAGTCCCATGGATTCAATTTGCTTAGCGGTGAGGTTTTTACCTCCAAACATTTTTGAGTACATGGTTATATATTGATCATACATTCTCTCAAATTCCGGTATTTTAATTCGATATTTCCCAACCTGAGCGATGGTGTCGGGGGCACTCATCATCATGGTTTGCGAACTACTAAAAAGGAATGAAATAACCACCAGTCCAATCACAATGGCAAGCAATATGCTGGACGTCCTTTTTTGAAAACTGCTAAGAAGAAAATTAGTTTTGGATTTGCTTTCTTGTTCGTTCATTTTATCTTTCCTCGCCAATATAAAAATTTACATACAAGTCTAATACACTTAATAGCCTTTCGTCTAAATATATATGTATCAAAGATTATCTTGTTTTTATTTGGGTTAACTCTTCCAAATGAATTAAACTTTGTATTATAATTAAATTCTAAAATTAATCCTCTAAATGGAGTTTTTTTTGAAAGATCAGCGGTTGAAAATTGCGCTCCACATTTTAGTTATGGTGCTTTCACTTATAGTGATTGCCAAAAAGGATGCCGTGCATTACCAGACATCTGCTTTTGAAAACCTAATGATTGATGCATTTGCGCCAATGCAAAGAAGTATTTTCTATGTCAAGGAACGCGTTTCTTCTTTTTTTCAGCACTATATAACCAATGTCGATGCCAGCAAAGAGAACATAATGTTGGGTGAAAAAATCAAGCATTTAGAAAATAAATTATTTATTTATGATGAAATTGAGAGGGAAAATAATCGAATTAAGGACCTCTTGCAATTTGGAGAAGAAATCAAAAGTGATAAAGTCCTGGCTCAGATTGTTGCCTGGGATGCTTCCTCTGATTTTAAAGTGCTCAGAGTAAACAAAGGCTCTAAAGACGGTATTAAAATACTTTCGCCGGTAGTTACCGCTAACGGTTTAGTGGGGTATGTATTTAAGCTAACGGATCACTTCTCAGAAATAATTTCAATCTTAGATTCTAATAATCGGGTTGATGCCATTATTCAGCGTACTAGATCTCATGGCATCGTTGAAGGTTTTGCCAAGGGACGATGTGCAATGAAATATGTAACCAGGACGGAGCCGATTATTTTAAACGACTTGGTTATTACGAGTGGACTCGGTAATATTTTTCCCAAAGGGTTAAAAGTGGGGGCAGTCACCAAAATTGAGAAGGAAAGTTATGGAATAACCCAACATGTTGAAATTACTCCAAGTGTTGATTTTGATAGACTCGAAGAAGTAATTATTTTGGTATCAGATTTTATTCAAGTTACAACTGGTGAATGGTTAAAACTGGATGCCAGTTACGAAAATGAAGAAGAGGATGAAAACTTTGAAAATAGAGTCGACAATAAACTTGGCGACAAAAATAAAGGTGCTAACGATAAAAAGAAGAAGGAAGAAAAGAGATGAAACTTAAAATCAGTCAGATTATTCCGTCTTTTATTATAACTATTTTAGTTTTGATAGTGCTAGAGATTTTAATAACAACTTTGCTTCCCATATTAGGGATAGAACATTATCGACTGCCATTTAATATACTTATAATTTTATTTTTGGCTTTTAAACTCGAGACACCCTTTATTGCCTGTTTGATATTGGTAGTTCAGTTGTTTTACTCTATTTTTTCGGTGGAAGGATGGGCATATGGAACTTTCGCCGGAATAATTGTTTGTATTATTATTTCTTACTTGCGTGACATGCTCCATTTTGATTCTAAACTTTTTACTGTTTTTGTCACCCAGATATTTCAAGTGGTGTGGTTTATTATTGTGTCTTTTCTTATTTATCTAAGGCTTGGTACAACTGAATATATTTTATTAAAGCTGGCACGTTTCCTTCCAGAAAGTATTGTAATTTCCTTAATAGCCCCTTTCTTTTTTATGCTACTTGATCAAATCTGGAGAATAAAAGAGGGAGGAGTATTGGGAGAAAACGATTAATGTTTGGCGAAGAAGATATTGTCAAATCCCATAAAAGTCGGGCTGATGTTATAACTAATATTATTTTAGTATCATTTGCCATTATTTTGGCGAGGCTTTGGTATTTGCAGATATATATGGGTGAGGCTTATCGAAGATATTCTTTGGAAAACAGCCTTCGTAAAGAAACCGTGATGGCCCCTCGGGGAATGATTTTTAGTCGAAATAATGAATTAATGGTCCACAATGTTCCCCGGTTTGACGTTATTATTGTCCCACAATATTTAAAAACGCCCAAAGAAACAGTTGAAATGCTCGCCCAAAGAATCGAAGTACCAGCTGCGGAAATATTTCAAAAGTTAAACCGTGCTAAGCGGGAACAGGCTAGCTATATTCCTGTGGTCATTAAAAAAAATCTCAGCCGTAAGGAAGTGGCTTTAATTGAAACTGAAAATTCTTATATGCCAGGAGTGAGTGTTTCGACTTTTATTACTAGGGAATATTCCGATGAATTTATCGGATCGCATATGCTGGGATATATTTCAAAGCTGGATAAACAAGGGAAAAAAAAGGTCAAAGAATATGACGAATTTCAGTATATTGGGGTTGCGGGTATCGAAAAGGTTTTTGATAAACATCTTAAAGGGGATAATGGGTTTGAATTTGTAGAAGTTGATGCCCTCGGAAGAAAAAGAAGATATCTAAAAAGCGATCTGCTACTTGATGACATTCAAAATCGGCCCGCAGTTCCTGGTCTAAATATCAGATTGACCATAGATCGTGATTTGCAATTAGCGGCATATGAAGCCTTGGAGGGGAAAGTTGGAAGTGTGGTTGCATTGGATGTAACTAATGGTGAAATATTAGCGATAATTTCGAGACCATCATACAATCCGTCTATTTTTAGCCGACAACTAACCAGTGATTATTGGAGTATTCTATCCAAGGATGAGAATGAACCACTATATGATCGGGCTATTCAGGACCACTATCCTCCAGGTTCAACTTTTAAAACCATTACTGCCTTGGCAGCGTTAGAAGAAGGCATCGTTGACGAAAATACTGAAGTACGTTGCAATGGTTACTTTCAGCTTGGCCGAAAGACATTTCATTGTTGGAAGAAACATGGACATGGAGTGGTAAATATTTACAAGGCTATAAGAGAATCCTGTGATGTTTATTTTTATAAAATTGGTACCAAAATTGATATTGATGTTTTAGCAAAATATGCCAAAATGCTTGGCTTTGGAAATAAAACGGGGATATCTCTACCCAGAGAAACCAGGGGACTTATTCCTACCAAAGATTGGAAACTTAAGAAAAATGCAGTTCCTTGGCAGCTGGGAGAAACTTTGCTTACGGCGATTGGACAATCGTACGTACTTGCTACACCTTTGCAACTTACCGTTGCTTATGCAGCTATTGCTAATAACGGTAGATTAGTTAAACCAGTTTTGATTAAAGAAATATTTTCAAATGCAGGAGATATTGTTCAACAAGGCAACATAGAAATTTCCCCAGAAAAAATATTTTCAGATAAGACTCTTAAAATTGTCCGAGAAGGGCTTTTTCAAGTGGTAAATAATCCAAACGGAACTGCTTGGTGGTATAGGGGTAAAGGAATTAATATGAGCGGAAAAACCGGTACTTCACAAGTAGTTCGTTTTTCCAGCGATAAAATATTTAATAAATGTGAAGACAATGAGTACAAGCTGAGACATCATGCTGTTTTTGCAGCATATGCACCTAGCGATAATCCTAAAATTGCTGTCGGAGTGGTGGTCGAACATGGTTGCCATGGTTCTTCTGCCGGTGCTCCGGTGGCTACCGCAATTATCAGTAAATATTTGGAGAAATATTACCCTGAATTAAGGGAGAAATATTTGAAAGAAGATAACAAAATGCTTGCTGCGCATTGGAGTAGAAAGAAGGCGCAAGCTGCCGAAGAAGCCAAAAAGAACGATGAAGAGTAAATGAACGAGTTTAGCAATCTGGGGAAACTATGAATTATTCAGCAATACTTGAGACCTTGAAAAAATATGATTTCAGTTTTTTCGGTGCCGTGATTGCCATTTTTTTTATTGGAGTGATTAATCTTTATTCCGCAACACAAGCTTCAGATCAGTTATCTCACTCGAATTTATTTAAAATTCAATTGTTCTATTTTTTGATTTCTATGGCAATAGCGTTAACAATAAGCTTCGTTCAAACTAAAAATTATTTTAGATATGGTTACTTTATATATGGAGTTAATGTCTTTTTACTTATTTTGGTTTTAACTCTTGGAAAAATTGGTATGGGAGCTCAGCGCTGGCTAGTACTTGGTCCTATTAGTTTTCAGCCTTCTGAGTTTATGAAAATATCCATCGTGTTAGCTCTTGGAAGATGGTTTACCAAAACTGATCCTCATTTAGTACTTGGATTTAAAGAACTTATTATTCCCGCAATAATTACTTTTATTCCTATGATATTAATTGTTTTACAACCTGACCTAGGAACGGGGATTTTAGTTGGTTTAATATCTTTTATGATTGCCTTTTATCGCAGACTTCGTTGGAAAGTCATTGTCATGCTTGGGATTATATCTTTAATCGGTGGAAGTGTGATGTATCAATACGGGTTAAAGGAATATCAACGAAAAAGAATCATTGCCTTTGTCAATCCAGACGCTGATGCCAAGGGCTCTGGCTATAATGCTATACAATCAAAAATTGCCATAGGTTCTGGAGAATTTTTAGGAAAAGGTTACAAGAAATCTACGCAAGCTTCCTTGCAATATTTGCCAGAAAACCATACCGATTTTATTTTTTCTATTTTTAATGAAGAACATGGTTTTTTTGGTTCGCTGGTTTTAATTTCGCTCTATATTGTGCTATTTTACAGATTTATATGGTTAGCTCAGGCAGTAACCAAGATTTTTGATTCCATACTGGCGGTTGGTTTAATGTCCATTTTTTTCTGGCATACGTTCATCAATATGGGGATGGTGATGGGGCTTATGCCTATTGTAGGGGTTCCTCTTCCACTGCTTTCATATGGTGGAACTAGTCTTTTAACTTTTATGATCTGTTGTGGGGTAGCCACCTCCATTAGCAATTCAAGAAACTTCTTTTAAGTACGGCATTCATATTGCAATCACAATTCATATAGTTCAAAACTACTGGATTGTGGGTTTTATATGATAAAATATTTGTCTAAAGTTTTTACGGCTGTTTTTTTACTTAGCTACTTGGTTTATTCTCAAGAAGTATTTGCTGATGAACATAGTGTCATTAATCAGCTTAGGTATGATTTGTGGTATAATGGCCTTCAAGTACCAGATTTAAACACAGTCTATGATGCACCAGATGTTGTAGAGGCTCAAGAACAGGAGCAGGACCAGATTGCTTATCCTATTGAATTAACAATACCACTCTATGGCAAACTAGGTTCTGTATAAATAAATAATATTTTCTTGATTCTTTATAGTTTAATCATATAGTATGAACACCATACTAATTATGTAATAATCTTGCGTATGAAAAAACTGGCGTCTATTGGTAGCTATCTTAAAAAAATCCATCGAGGATATGGGAATAATATTCTAAATTTATTAAGTCAAAGAGGATTTACTGATCTAAGAATTAGTTTTTTGGAAGTTATGCTTTATGTGTGTGAACATAATGGGCCGACCATTAGAGAAATTGGTATAGGATGTAATTTAAAAAAACAAACCATGACTAGCCACTTAAATGAGCTTAAAAAAAGAGGATATTTATTCACTGAGATCAATCCCAAGGACCGTCGTGAGCAGCGTGTTCGTCTTACGGAATATGGAGAAAAGTTTAAATTGAATTTGATTGAAAGTGTAAGTGAATTGGAAAAAACTTATACTGACATAATCGGAGAGGTCGAACTGGAAAGGGTTAATCTCATGCTTGTTAACTTTTATGAGAAACTTCATGAGTCTTCCCTTATCTCTTAATAAACCCTGTTTTTTTAAATTTAGTAAGATGGGTAAAAGGAGCCAAAGAATAAATTACCGGTTATGACCGAGGTCAAAAGACACGAAACTAAAAAGATGGCGCCCTCATAAAGTCCAAAACCAATCTCAGGTCCAAGTAGTTCTTTTCCATCATCTGATAAAACATCAGATCTAAAATCATTTTCAATTTTAAAAATTTTAATCAATCCCCATCTAAAGAGGGGAAAAATGATGATAGATAAAAGTATTTTTAGAACTACTTGAATATTATACCAAACGTAGTCCTTCATGTTGTTTTCTAAGGAGGAGGAAATTATTAACGTCCAACCCAAAATGAAACCACTATAAGAAAATGCTACTGAAATATTTTTTTGCACAATAAGTTTATTGAGGGACAGTTTGGAGACCACGGGGAATGTTCTAATACTAAACCCAAGAATAACCATTGCTAATAGCCACATAAGTAAAAATAAAATGAAATTATTTTCAGATGCCCTAATGACAGTTGATAAAATCAGCGCAATGCTTAGCGTGTTGGTAAAACTGATAATAGCGTAAGAATAATTTTTTCGCTTGATGATCTCATCAATATACTCAAAATTATAAAAAATAATACTTTCAATTATGTAAATGGATAATAGATAGATAATAAATATCAGAGTTGCTTGTATTAAAAATGTAGTGAGTGCCAGGATAATTCCATTAGAAATATAAAAATAAAAGTTTGAATATACTATTCCAATTCCTAGAATTCGTCCAAAAAGATGAATAGTGTCGGGAGAGTTTTTGGAAGGGTAGAATTTTTTAAAAAGCTGTTGCTTAGATGATGGATAAAGAAAAATGTGGGCAAATTTATATAGAATTAGCGTCAAGCATATGAAAGCTGTAAACACTATTCTTAAAATCATCTTATCAAAAATTTCATTCATAAATAGTCTCCAGCTATATTTTTTTCGTCGTACTATGAGGTGGTATTGATTTATGCTTTTTTTGCCAAGGGATGCTTAAAAAGTTTTTTAGATGATATTTTATTTTATCGATATTTTTAATTTTTCTTTGGTTAGTTTTGTAAAACTCTTTTGAAATTGATCCGTTTAATCCAAACTCTTCATTGGTGCCATAGAAAGGTTTTTCGCTCGCAAGGTGAACTTGTAATTGTGACAGAAAATCTTTGGTCGGCCGAAAATTACCCCAGCCAAAAAGCTCAGGAAAGTGTTTATAGCCTCGGTGAAAATCCCAAATTTGACTACCTGAATTTTCATAAACCCATTTTCCGTAAAATGAGTCATCTACGTAGATCATACCAGGAGGGGTTGGAATATAGGTTTCTTCATTCAAACGCTCTTTGCGGTTAAATAAACTCATTCCTAGATTGAGTATATTATCTTGGTAATAGTTTTTAGAAATTCTAAATGTAATAATCTCTGGTTGAGTAAAACCGTGAACTATTTTATATCTGTGAAAATAAGTTTTAATAATAAAACCAGCTTTGAAATAATCAATTAATATTGCACTTACGGGAGCGTTTTTAACATACTTCGACAAATCATACTGATTTTTAATATAGGGGGCTATTTTTTCGGCTGGAGCAAAACTTTTAGACATCCCAAGATAGATGAGAACCAGTAAGGCATAAATGGAAAATTGATTCATGTTTTTCATTGGTAACAGTGTATCATATTATCAGGCTTACTGAAGTTACTCAATGATCAGATTGTCTAGTTTAGGTTGATGACCAGTATTAATTAATTCAATAATTTGATTTTTATGCGATGCTTTCAAGAGAGATATATCCAAGTGAAGACGGTTGACGGCGTGTGATTTTTCAAATTTACTGAATAAATCGGTGGCTTCATTGATATGGGAAAAACTGCGCTGTTGGGTTTCATGCAGTGTGCGTACCACCTTTATCGTATATTTACTGGGTGCTTCATTTAGCGCAATGTATTTTGAAATCCTTTTGGAAGATGAACATCTTATATAATCTATTTTATTTTCATCCAGGTATTTTTGAATCACTTCTAATTTCAGAAGTTGTTCGTCGTTAAATGATTCAAAAATCTTAGGAGGAATTTTATTTTTTACCAGATTATTGGCATATTCAGACTTAGATTTTCTTAGGGTTTTCATTAAATAGTAATCATCATGTTCAAAATATTCTTCAATATCAGCAGGAAGACGATATTCATCGGGAGAACTTGTAAAATATTTTATGAGCAGTTGCTCTAGACAAACGGCTTTATAGTGAAAGTAAACCATTAAAAACATATGATATCTACTCAGGAGAAAGTCATCGAAAGTAACCACAGCTCTTTCTGACAATCCAAGATAAGCTTCAGTGCCCGTATGACATATTTCTAAATTATTAATAAGCCAGTCTAAATCAAAATTGCCGTAGCTTACTCCACAAAAATAGCTATCTCGAAGTAGGTAATCCATCCTGTCACAATCAAGTTCACTGGAAATTAATTGGTGTAAAATTGGGAAATAATTGACGCCTTTATGGGTGAAATAACTAGGTTCCGCAGTTGTTCCGGTAATCAGGTCGACAATAAACTTCCTTTCTATTCCAAATTTCTTTTCTACCAAATAAAAGGCATCGCTAAATGAACTGTCGGCAATTGCTTTGATAGTATAATCTTCATGTCTTGCTTGTCGGTCATGTTTTTGGTCTTGAGGAGATAGATATCTGATGGGTATCATTAACTCACTTAAAGCAGGCATGACTATTTCGGTGGTATGACTTAAGGGGGCGTGACCTATATCGTGTAAAAGGCAGGCTAAACGAAATGTTTCTTTGAGAGTCTTAATTTTTTGTTCTTCGAGTTGACTGTTGAAAACACTATTGAAGGCCATAGTTCCTATATGCATGACTCCAATGGAGTGTATGAATCTAGTATGAGTTGCCCCTGGAAAGGGGTATTCACAGAATCCAAGTTGTTTTATGTTTCGTAACCGTTGAAAAAGGTTGTGTTCTATAATCGGAATCTCTTCATCAAGAATATAGATTGAACCATGAACAGGATCTCTGATTTCCATCACACTGCTCCTTGATTAATAAGAATATGGACATTTTGGGTGATGTTGGAATGTGTATACTTTTACCTGACAAATTAACCAATTTCCAATAAAAAAGGCTCAAAAATATTATTGAGCCTTCTTATTTTTTTAAAAATTATTTTAAATGATTAGTTTTCTTCGTCTTCTGAGCCTTCTGCGTAACGCTCATCTTCGTCGACGAATTCTTCGCGATCTTCTTCACTTTCTCCATCAAAGGCATCGTTGTAACCCCAACCGTAACCGTATTTGCCTTCCTCTTCTTCTTCATCTTCATCATCCGCACTAAACTCTCGTACACTAGGTTCAGCAGCTACAAAACCCTCTTCACTTTCTTCAAGTTCATCCAAAGGTACTTCTTCGTTATCGATTATCTCTGTTTCACATTCAGAATCATCGCAGCAGCAACATCCAGTTGCTGCGGGGATCTTCGTTTCTAATTTCTCAATAGGAGGATGTTTTTTGTTTTTTACTTTCGTAGCGGTTACTTTTTTAGTGGCTTTCTTAGCCACTACTTTTTTAGTAGCTTTCTTTGCCACTACTTTTTTAGTAGCTTTCTTTGCTACTACTTTTTTAGTAGCTTTCTTTGCTACTACTTTTTTAGTAGCTTTCTTTGCCACTACTTTTTTAGCAGGTTTCTTTGCTACTACTTTTTTAGCAGCTTTCTTTGCTACTACTTTTTTCTTAGGTGTGTTTTTTTTAGTTGTTTTTTTCTTTGCCACGGGCCCCATCCTTTTTTAAAAATTTGATTTAAAATTTATACTAAAAAATTATATCTGTACTTTTATAAAGATTTCAATCACTTTT
>Ga0208957_1000448_pt1 | contig 33693 bp, 55 predicted proteins | sample RifOxyA1_FD_184029 | JGI IMG/M metagenome (GOLD analysis project Ga0208957, IMG submission 184029) | Groundwater microbial communities from Rifle, Colorado - Rifle Oxygen_injection A1 (SPAdes) | ecosystem: Environmental > Aquatic > Deep subsurface > Groundwater | place: Rifle, Colorado, United... | reverse complement strand
TACATAATAATAAAGTAATATGGAATAGTGGCTTTTCAATTGATTTTATACCTTTAAATTATTACACTAAAAAAAGATATAAAGGTATTAATATATTTTTATTATTATTAGAAAAACAAATTAATAAATATAAATATAATTATTGGCTTTCTTTTAATCAGGTTAAACATTTAAAAGGTTATGTCAATAAAGATAGTAAAGCCACGCCTATAATATATTTTGATTATATTGAAACAGAAAAAGAGGTTTATAATAATGATACACAACAAAACGAAATAAACAAAAGATTTATTCCTTTTGTTAAAACGCATTATGTTTTTAATATTCAACAGACCGATTTAAAAATTGATGATACAAAAACCGATATAAAACCTATTACAGAAGTAGAGGATTTTATAAATAATTATACAGAAAAACCTTTAATTGTAAATAAGTTTAATGGTTATTGTTATTATAACCGAAACGATGATTTTATCAATATGGTTAATATGGAACATTTTAAAGATATTAACCATTATTATAGCCATTTATTACACGAAATTATACATAGTACAGGTCATAAAAAAAGATTAAACAGATTTAAAGATGCCGACAGTTTAATATTTGGTAATACTGAATACTCAAAAGAAGAATTAATAGCCGAGATAGGAAATTGTTTTTTAAGTAATATAATAGGTTTAAAATCAGATAATACTTTTAAAAATAATGTTGCGTATATTAATGGATGGTTAAAAGCATTAAAAGAGGATAATAAATTATTTTTTAATGCAACAACAAAGGCACAACGTTCAGTAGATTTTATTTTAAATAATATGAATAAAAACTATATGATAGACTTAGATAATAAAAAAATAGAGGTGATCCAATAATGTCTATATTAGATACTATAATAGGAAAACCTATATATAACGACGATAATAACATTTTAATTTTTAAATTACAGAAAACATTGACTAAAAACGAATTGATACAATTAATTATAAACTTAAAAAATATTAAAGAAATAAAGGATAAAGAATTAAACTATTTAATCGAATTTGTTAAAAATTAATAAGGAGGCGGTTAAAAATGCGTTCAATAGGCAGTTTTAATTTAAAATTAAGAAGTTTAAATATACCTATTAAAATTTATAGTGCAATTAGAGAAAATAAAGAATTTAGTTTAAATTTATTAAATCCGAATACCAAAAACAAAATAAAACTTTTAAAGGTTGATAGTATAACTAATGATGAAGTTTATAATACTATAAAAGGTTATAATATAGGCACAGATAAAAAGCCAAATTTTTTAATTTTTAATAATGATGAAATTGAAAACTTAAAAGCTATAAATGATAAAACTATTAATATTATAGGCATAACATCACGAGAATACTTAAATAAATTAAACGTGTTTCCTTTAAAACAATATTATATTGAAGCCGAGCAAAATAAAGGCATAAGAGACACTAAAAATTATAAGTTATATTTCTTAATACATCAATTATTAAAAAATATTCAGCCTAATGATTTTAATGTATTAATAGCTAAAATAGTCATAAGAAGTAAAGAAAACTTATGCATTATATTTCCTTTTGATAATATTTTAATATTGACAACGATCGCATATAAAGAACAATTTAACGACTATGGAAATTTAAAAACATTACCTTTTGAACTTACAACAAAAGAATACCAGCTATTAGAATCTTTAAAATTTGATTTAATTAATAATTTACCTTTTGAATATGACAAATTAAAAGACAATTATACCGATAAGATGAGAGATATAATTAATAAAAAAGTAGAGAATCCTAATTATATAATCAACTTTAAGATAGATACAGAAATTAAAAACGATGACATAAACGAGTTATTAGAATTAAGTATTTTATAGAGATGAGCATTAAAGGATATGATTTAAAATGTTAAGTTTAGAACTACCAAAAATACATTTTAAGAATAAAACTTATGTATTTGATTATAAGTTAAATGAGTTAAGGATAATAACTAATAAAGGCTTAAAGTCTATAAACCTTAATAATCAAGAGTTAGAGTTGTTAGCTTATGCAATAGACAACAATAATGTAAGGTTAATAAGGTTAAATATGTTAGACTTGGAGTATAAATTATGATTAAACACGATAAAACTACCAAATTGAGCAATCAAGTAGATTATTGCATATTTAAAGGCAAAATACGAACGATCACCGAAATAAAATTTAAAGAATTTGAATATATATTTAAACATTTTTGGGTGATTAAATGAATCATAATTTAATGTTATGCAATTCTATTACAGAAAAAGAATTTAATAATTTAGATTTAAGCAAATTTGAAGCTACTATAAAATTAGATGGTATAAGAGCAATAATAAAAGACCATAAAATCTATAATAGGAATTTGAAAGATATAACTTATAGATACCCTGAAATAGTTAAAAATATACCTACAAATTTGTATTGCGATGGGGAGATAACCTGTTTAAATTTTAATCAAATTTGTAAGAGAGAACATATACAAAGTAGAGAATTAATTAAGCTATATTCCTTTTTATATCCAGCAACATTTAACATATTCCATTTTTTTAATGATAATAAAGAACTTACAGAAGATTTATGTGGTAACAAATTTGATAATTTTAAAGTCATAGAAAGATTCTATAATGATGACATTAAGAAGTTATGGGAATTTGTTAAAAAAGAAAAATTAGAAGGTATTGTTTTAAAGAGAATTGGTTATGAATATATTAATGGAAAAAGTGATAATTGGTTAAAATTAAAGACATTTAAAGAAGAAGATATCGTAATAATAAGTTATACTGAAAATCCAGCAGGAATCACAGCAATATCAAATAATAATGATAGAGTGCAGGTTGCAGGGGAACAAAGCATTATATTAAAGGGGTTATTGGATTTAAATAAAGAAGTGACTATTGAAATACAATATTTAGAAAAAACAGATAATAATAGGTTTAGAATGCCTACATTTAATAAGATTAAATATGGAAATTGATAAATTGTCTTTTAAGGAATTATTAAGACTTTTATATGAATTAGAAAAGGAGAGTGATATAAATGAGAAAGATAATAGCTGAAAAAGTTATGATGTACTTTTGGAAGTGTTTTTATTGCGAGAGTAAGTATAGAAGTAAAAACCTATTGCATTTAAGTAATTCAATTAAAGAACATTTAAAAATTAAGCACAAAAAAAGTATGAAATCTTTATTAAGGTACCAAAATTGAATAGTCTAAAAAAATTAAAAACTAAATGTAATTGGTGTGATAATGATAATGCAGAACTACAAGAGTTTATAGATATTGCAGGCGATCCACAAGATTATGATGCTTACTTATGCAAGAGATGTGCAGAACAAGGGGGATTTGAATGGGAATATCAAGGGGAATAACAGAACAAAAATTAGAAAGTATAAAAAGGAAAATACAGAAATGGAATCCTGAATTAGACTTAGAAACTATTGATTTTCAGTCATTAGACACAACTTCTTTAGATAATTTTAAGGTGTCTCTATTGGATAATTATATGATAGATTTAAATTTAATAGAGAGAAAAACAAATTTGAATGATATTAAGGAAATTGCAATAGAAAAACAAGAACAAGAAGTAATTGAAGAATGGCTAAAGCAAAGAACAGAACCACTTACAAATGATATTTATTTTTATGCTAAAAAATTTATAGAAATGGTTATTCACAAAAATACTTATGGATGTATTTTGATTAGCCCAACAGCATTAGGTAAGACTTCTTTGGCAATCTCTATGTGTGAACAATATAACAAAGAATATATATATATAACCACTAAAGCAACGCCATTAGGATTGTATAAAGACTTATTTGAAAACAACAAGGATGATACTATAATCATATTGGATGAAATTGAGACTTTATTGAATAACGAAGATGGCAGGAAAATATTAATGAGTGCTTTATGGGGTGTTAAGGATGATCTAAGAATAATGTCATATACAACTTCAAAAGAAAAGGTACCAAAGAGATTTATATTCAAGCCCAGAATTATAATGCTTTTAAATTCAATAAATAAAAGCAAATCAGATGCATTATTAAGCAGGGTTTTAACCTGTGAGATTAATCCTAATTGGAAAGAAAGAATTGAATTAATCAAAGAATTAAGCAATAAACCATATAATAAAATATCATCAGAGATCAGAAATGAAATAGCCCTATTTATTGAACAAAATACAAATGAAGCCACAGAAAGCCTTAATTTAAGAACTTTAATAAAAGGTTATCAGTTTTATGAATTTGATAAAGAAAATTGGAAAAAGTTGTTATTGAATGAATTGAAGGCAGATAAAACAAAATCCTATTTGATAGAAATTCTACAAAGTGGGATGACTGTAAGAGAACAGATAGGGGAATTTACTAAAGTTACAGGGTTATCTTCAAGAACATATTTTAACCTTAAAAGAAGTATCACTAATAGGTAATTAACAATTATGCACGAATGAAGCTGTTTTTCAATTTTCAAAGAAAGTTAGTTATTGATTAGTAATACTAAACAATTAAATATAAGTTACATCATTAAATATTGTGTGTGTCCATAATGCTGTCAATAAGAAATAATTTTGTGTGTTTGAAATATAAACTCAAAAAGGATGAGGTTTATAGGGTTCTAAAAAATGACAAGTATTATTCTATATATATTTTTAAAAAACCACAGATAGTTACAGGAATTTCTAATTTCACGCAGGACAATAAAGCGATCTTGTTTATTGATTATGATAATGTTGAATTAAATATCATAGAAGAAGATTACAAATTTGTACAGGAAAAGTTTAAATTGCCACCAGCTTATTTATTCGGGACTAAGGCAGGAAACTATCATCTTATATGCTTAAAGAAATTTCTTAATGGTGAGATATATAATATATTATTGCATACTAGATGCGATGAGAATTATAAAGATAGCCCTATTAAGAATAATTATAGAAGTTATGTAATCAGGTTAAGTGATAAGATAGGAAGCAAGAAACCTAAATTCATAAAGATGATGGGGTATAACTTGCATCGGCAGTATGAGATTAGTTCAGCTCACTTAAAGCTTCTTTCTAAATTATATAAAGATATACCTAAAATTGAATATTCTAATGAAGATAAATTAGATGAGGTAAGATTGCATAAATATGAAACATCAATTTAAAAGAAAAGATGAAAATAATTAACAAAACAACTTGGGATAGCAAGGACATAAGAGAATTTGCTAATAAAGTTCTAAAGAAAGAAGCACATCAATTAGATACATTAGTAATAAAGTACCAACAAGGTATGGTTGCAGGTAGAGGTAGTTATTCAAGAAGATGGATTAGTTTGAGTTTTCCCAATTGGAAATGGGAGAAAATTGGCAGTGATAGAATAAATGGGATTAAACAACCATTTCAAGTCATAGAAAATGATAAATTAAAAGCAATAGCAAAAACATTAAGGCATGAAATTCTTCATAATAGGGGGATTCATCATAAAGATATGGATTCTGCGAGGATTAGGAAAGCAGATTATTCCTATATTGGTGATATGGTAATTCGCAGAAAACAAATTAAAGACAACACAAAAATAGATTTAAAACAGAAAAGATATGAACATAGCAAATTAATGTTAAAACATAAACAAACTCAATTAAAGAGGCTTCAAAATTCAATTAAGAAGTGGCAAAGGAAGGTTAAATATGAATATCAATAGGCAAGGAATTCAAGATATATTTGATAATTTTAGAATATTTAGGGATATGATAGAATTTCATAACAATAAATGGAAAAGATGGTCTGATGAAGAAGAAAAGAAACTTATTAAATTTTATGAAAATAATTATTCTTATATTGAGATAGCACAATATCTAAATAGAAGTTTATCAAGCACAAGTGGGAGAATTGAGTGGTTATGTCAACAAGGAATAATTCAAAAGAGGACAAAAATAAATCATGACTAAAATTGAAGAACTAAAAGAAATAAAATGTAATCATCATGAATTTAATAATGACTGGGTTGGGACAGAAGAATATGACTATAAATTTTATAAGAAATTTAAATGTCAAGGTTGTGAAGAAGTTTGGGTAAATAATAAAGAGATGGAAACATGACACAAATTGAAGAACTAAAAGAACGGATTGTAAAAGCAGAAGATAGAGAAAAGGAATTAAAAAGTTTTTTAGAAAATAACAGAATGGAAGATTTAGATACTAATGAAGATAAAGATAAATTGATGAATCAAATTGTTTTAGCTGATAGAGAATTGGATAGAATTTATGCATATTTAGAACCTCTTAAAGAGTGGCTTAAAAGAGAACAGGAGATTATGAAGGTGATTGATGATAGAATTGATGATGAGGAAGGGAATTATAATTTAACCAAAACTCATGATGATTTGAATCATCTTAATATTTATTATAGGGGTTTAAAGAAGTTGAAAGAGCTAAAAGATGAGGTTGAAAAATAAAATGTGTGATGGTAAAGATAGAAATTCAATATCTTGTATAAAAAAGAATAAATTAATTTACTTAGATAGATGTATTTCTTTAAGAGTTGGGACTACCCATTTAAATACATTAGCTTCTTGTTGTGGGCATAATAAATATAAAAAGACTTTAGTTATTAAAAAAGGTAAAAGGAATATTGAATGGTATAGCCAAAAAGAAATACCTAGAACTAGAAGATTTTATGTTAAAGATAAAGAAGGTTATTATTTTATCCCTGAAGTGGAGGAGATTCAAAAAATAGTTAAGAGATTTGGAAGCAGTTTAATTATATACTTAGGCAAGGAAGACTGCAAAATAAACAATATAAAAGAAGGGGATATACTAAATATTAAGGATTTTGATATTATTAAGAAAAGTAAGGGAGGTAAGAACAAATGGAACAAAAACAAAAAACTAAAACATTAATTGTAGAAGTTGATGGTAAGAAGTATGAGATAGAAACAGAAATACATCATAAAAATAAAACAATCAATTATAAGGATAAGTGTAATATCAATTCTATTATTCTGGTTAAATGGCTTTAAAACAGGCATAATTAATGCAATATTTTTAATTTTTTTAGCATTTGCATTAGTAATTATCAAAAAAAATGGGAAACTATCCGAGACTATTAAAAGGTATCCAAAAAACCTTTAAAATAAGTGAAATGACACAGGGAAATATAAACAAGTATTTTGATACAGACATCTATCCTAAAAGAAAGAGATTAGCTGAAGATGTTTGGGCTTGGGCTAAAGCACAGCAGACAAGGGAAGAAATTGAAAGAATTAATTTTGAGAAGCTAAAGCAAACAAAAGATGAAATTGAAAACCTACAGGTTAATTATGATCTAGCTGATGAAGAAATAGAAAAGACTTTAAATAAAATAAGTGATACTAGGCAAAATTGGGCAGAAAAGGCATTGGAAGGAAGGACTGAAAGAATCCAATTTAATAAGGAATTGGAAAGAAAATTTGCATTAGGGGAATTGAATGAAGAAGAAGTTAAAGGTACTAGCTTGGAAAGGATGAAGTTTGATGCTGAATTTGTCAAGAAAAGGCGTGTTAGAAGCGTTAAAGTTTTAGCTAACCAATTCAGTGTTGATGAAGAAAGAATGGGAAAAAGGCTTCAGGAATTAGGTTTTGAAGTAGAAAATAATACAATAATAGGTGGTGGTTAAAAAAATGATTTTTGAAAAATTGAAAAAGGGAAGTGGTTAAAATGACAAAAGCTAGAAAATCGAAATTAAAAAGCGGAGATACTATTCTAGGTTCTTCGTGGATAAAACGCACAGGTCGAGGTCAAGGAAAAAAAGAAACTTATAGGCGTAGAACAGATGGAAAAGTAGTATTTGCAAAAGGCAAAGTTACTAAAAAAATCCTTGATAGAAAAGCATTAAGAAGTAAAAATAAAGAAGTTACTAAAAAACATATATATGGGTTTGATAAGGGTTTTAAGATGAAAAAATTAAAGGGGGTTAGATTATGAGTTTAAACTATCAAACAATAGATAAAGAACTTTATCCTTATGAAATTGAAGAACTTGAAAAACAAGTGGAAGTTGAGATTTGCTGGGCTTTAAAAGACCATTCATTTAAGGAACTTAACAAAGCTTATGAGAAAGCTATGAATTTATGGGATTATTGCAAGGAAGATTCTTTAAAATACCTTAGTATATTAAACAAGATAAACAATAACTGGCTTGGAAAACATATAACCACTTTCTATGTTCACAGGAGGACTATATGATTAAACAATGCCCCAAATGCGATGAACCTATGATATATGCCGATGATGGGAATATTGATCCTTTTTGGTATTGTGATGAATGTGATATATGGACAAAGAGATAATTATACAGGTTTGTAGTAATTGTGGAAGAAAGAATGAATATGAGAGAAAAGAGTGGAAAGGGCGTGAGTATACAAAATGTCAGCATTGTTTCCACACTTTAAGTATATGTAATTTTTTTGATTTTGAGGTAAAGGAATGAAATGCCTATTGAGAAAGCTGAATATGATGAGAATGGATTAAAAGTTTACTACTTTTCATGCAAAGTTAAGGTAGTAGAAGTGTTTGAGAATGGATTCACTGGGATTGAAGCTGAACAGAAACAATCATTATTTAGCAGGGAAACTATGTTTTTCCAGCATAAGAATCTTGGAGACAAGTCGGGAAGAATAAAATTAAAAAAAGGTGATATAATTGAATTGGAAATCAAGAAATTGTAAAATTATTTATATAAAGAAAAAATATCAAATGTATTTTATATTATTATTTGCAATTTCATTACTTATTAATGTTTATACAATTTATGAATATTGGGCTTATTTTCCAATCGTTGATAGTATTGTAAAAATAAATGGGTATGAATTTGATGGTTATTCTGAATATGAAAGAGAAAAAATATTGGATTTTATGAAGGAAGTGAAACAGGAATATTTGAGAGATATTAATAAAATCAGGTTTTCAAAAGAGAGTGTAATTCAAGGTGATATGCGATTGTTAGGAAAATATGATCCTTTTTCGAAAAGTATATTTGTTGTGACTGAAGACCAAACTCTGAGAGGAGAGAAGAAATTATGCAGAACATTAGAAATATTATGCCATGAGTTATTGCACCATCAAAAAATGAAGCATGGTAATATTTTGGATGACTATGAAAGTAAGCTAGTTTGTTTTAAGGATGACTTTGTCAGTTCTATCATATGTTGAATTCTTTGTGCTTTAAATAACCTAATGTTGTAATTAATGCGATTATAAGAATAATTCTATAATATATAGCATTTGTTTCATTCAAACTAATTCTATCATATATAATATTTGTTTTATTCAAATATATTGTTTGGTTTTGGTTACCACTGCTTCCACCGCCGCCAGAAGAACTTGAGGGATTGCAATCTACTGTGAAAGAATCTTCCCATGAATCGCATATCCCATCGCCTTCATAACCTAATATTATTTCATGACCTAAAAGAGAATTTTCTACATTTGTTAAACTTAAAGCTAATATGCCATTTTCACAAGTTAAACTAGTATGAATAATTGATGTACTGCCACTTGCACTTGTTTCTGTAACCTTATTTAATTGGGTGCAAGTTTTTGGTGATATGCTCAAGTATGAATTAAAATTAGAATTCTGTGTTATGTTTGAAGTTATTTTCTTAGTATGAACATCAGATGAAACAATCCATATTGGTGAAAACTGCCTATTTGTTCCTTCAGTCAGATTAAAATTATCCATTATGTAAAGCTTTGAAAGATTGCTTATAGTCACATTTTTGTTACCATCACAAGTATTAACATCAGAACATATTGCTGTATTATTGACATAAAATATCAAAGCATTATTTAATTCATACATTTCTACTGTTATGTTTATTGGAAATCCAGTATAGTTAATGAATATTGGGGTGGCATTGTAATTCACATGGATTAATGTTGTGTTATAATTATTAGTTATTAAATTAAAGAATCCCTGAATTGAACTTAAAATATAATCTGCTGTGTTAAATATATTAATTAAGATTCCTGTAGTGTTATATTTTGCACCTGTTATTGCACCATTGTTACCAAAACCACTTTGGTCATAAGTTATGTTTCCAGTAAATTCATTAAAATTATGGTCTAAAACAATATTCTGATGATAATCAACCACATCAATAAATTCTTTCATTGTAGTCTTATTTTCAATTAATGTTCTCCTTAACCCTATTGGATTGCCATCTTCATGAGTTAGATTGGCATTTTTAAATAAATATGCCCCCAATATAGTATTGTCTGTACCATGCCCAGAACAGATTGTGTAGAATAACATACACTCGCTATCAGTAGTATCATTATTAGCATTATAAGGATAAATCCACATATTAGGAAGATAGCTTATGTTTCCATATATTGCATATCTTGTATCATTGAAATCTGATAATCTCGAAGATAATGATTGCACTAATAAGCTTGTATGATTCATAGAATGGGAAGCTATCTGCCACCCACTATTTTTTAGTGTATTTATTTCTGTCCATGTCATATAATTTCCAGTTCCAACTTTAGAAATAATAATCCCAGCCACACCCATGAAACTATAATTATTCATTATTGGGGTGGCATTGTAATAAACACTTGACCAACCATCATCAAACACTAAAATTATTGGTTTTTTTGGCAATTTCTCTAATCCTTTTGTCCAGTTTGTGAAATTATCATAAGTTATAGTAGTATATCCACTACTATTAAGCCATGCCATCTGGTCTGCAAAATTAGATAAATTCACTACTGTATCTGCTTCTTCTGGTTCTCTTATTTGGTGATAAGCTAAAACTGGAATGCTTATACCTAAACCACTCCCATGCAAACTTTCATTATAAAACCTTTGAGCCTGATTTCTTGACAATGAAAAATTATATATCCTAATATCATCCAAGCTCCCATTCCATAATTTATTGGTACTTGCTGTCTGTCTTGTCCCAGCCATAACTTTTGCAATACCATCAATTTCCCTAGTTCCAGTAACACCCCCTCCAATACCCTCAAAGTTGCCATTTATATACATGGAAGTATTTGTATCATTGGTTGAAACCATTATATGATACCATTTGTTTAATAATAATTTAGTGGAGCTTCCTGTAAGCCTATAGTTGTTGCTTAATGTGTTAAATATTACAAAATTTGTTATGTTGGATTGATTTGTATGCAATGACCATTCAAAAGAATTAGTTACGCCTTTTGTCAATATATACCTTGAAGTACCACCAGTAACATTATTCCCATTAACCCATATACTTATAGTAAAATTATTACTGGTATTAAGTGATTGTGAATTTCCAAAATCTACAAATTCATTAGTGCCATTAAAATCAAGCCAAGTTTCATTATAGACTTGTGCATTGAAATTAGTAATATTTGTTATATTCAAAGATTGATTAAAATTTGTGGTTGATAAAAAGGATTCATTATACCTTACATAATAAGCAGAAGACTCAAAAGATAATGCTAATATAAAAAATATACCAAAAAATATCAATAAAAATATTAATCTTTTTTTCATAATCTTCACTTAAATCTTTTATAGCCTAAATAAATTAATGTTAAAATTAATGCGATTATAAGAATAATTCTATAATTTGATCTTAGCCATTCCATAAAAGTGGGTAACTTTAATGACCTATACATAGTATTTGTTTCATTCAAATATATTGTTTGATTTGTATAATTACCACTGCTTCCACCTCCACCACCTGGAGAAGCAGATGGATTACAATCTATGCTGAAAGAATCTTCCCATGAATCGCATATCCCATCGCCTTCATAACCTAATGTAAGTGTATTTGAGTTTGTTGCTTGTTCTATTCCATTTATTGTTAATGTTAATTGATTTCCAGAGCAAGTATATTCACTAGATATATATGTTTTAGTATAAGTCCCTGTGTGGCTTCTATAACTAACTTGTTTTAACTGGGAACATAGCTTGGGGGATGTTATTGGCATTGTTAAAGTCCCATTAACTGCTGAACTAAATTGAGAACTTATTATTTTTTTATTTGCTTGGTCTGAACTTAAATAAGGGAAAACAGAACTATTTATATGTGTATTTATTGAAGTATGGTTTATACTATCTGAATTGTTAAAAATTAAATTCCCATTTATATATGATATATTATAGAAAGTTACTGAATTTGATTCTACTATTAATTGATCAAAAAAAATATCAACGATTGGAAAATCTATCGACGTATTGCTTATTGAGGTGTTAATTATAACTCCTGTTCCTAATGTATCTTTTAGGCTTGATGTTGCAAATGTTATATTACTAAGTAGCAAACCTATTCCAAGCATCCAAAAGAGGAAAGAGAGTTTCATATAAATAGTGTTTTTCGGATACCCAATCCTTTTAAGGTTGGGAGGAGAAAAACTCGCCTCCGTTAAGTTTAGTTGGAATTTTAAGAAATACAAACCACCAAGTAGTTTTACCCTTAGTTCCTATCTTGTTAAAAATAATTGGTTCTGCTGGAAATAAAGGCCTTATTTCTTTTATACTGATAGAATTATCGTTCCACTTAAATATTAATGTTCCAAAGTCATCAAGAACTCTCCAACATTCAGAAAAACCTTTCTTCATATCTTCCTTATAATCTGTCCCTTTTATAGTTCCATACTTCTTGGCCATCCATGCAGTTTTGTTTAAAAGTAAATGTGGAGGGTCAAAAATCACAAGTTTAAAACTCTTATCTTCAAATTCCATATTTCTGAAATCTCCAATTACATCTGGTTCAACTGAAAAGTTTATATTATATTTCTCTTTTAAAGGTAAAATATCTTTTCTAATGTCTTGAAAAACTGCATTTGGATGTTTTTTGTTTTCCCAGAACATACGGCCTCCACAACAGGCATCCAAAATAAACTTATTATTATCCATAGAAATCTCCTATTTTTAATTGACCTTTCAACTCTTCAGGACATTCATAGATGTCGTATTCAAATGCTTTCTTGCCTTCTTGTTCCTGAATATATCTCTTTACACTCTCTTGACTTACATGACCTGCTGAACCACAATAATATCCATCAGCCCAAAGACTATCAAATCCATTTCCATAATGCTGTTTGTAACCTAAAAATCTGATGTCGTTGAAAATTAATCTTAATTGCCTTGCAGTATTCCCCTTAATCTGATTGACAATTCTGAAAGGAGTATGTGTTGGTCTTGCTCCGACAAAGATGTGAACATGGTCTGGCATGATTTCTAAAGCCAATAACTCGCATTGTAAATCTTCACACTGCCCTTTGATAATTGTAGACAGAATTTCTTTTAACTTATCTCCAACCAAAACAGCTTTTCTAAACTTAGGAATAAAAACAATGTGATAATTTATATTATGCTTACAATGAGATGATACTCTAACCTTAGCCATCTTTACATCTACATTATGTTTGCTTGGGTCAAAGTGTGGATATTTGTTTTTAGCCATGTTTCTTTTCCTCGTAATGTTTAGCCAGAATAAAAAGAATTAAGTTGTTAAGGCTTCTTTTCTCTTTATCAGCTTCGTTGTTTAGTTGTTTCATCAATTCTTTATTAGGATATATTGTTAGTCTTTCCATACCTTATAGTAAGGTATAATACCTTTATATATCTTTCGGTTTAGTTTCGTAGCTTCGTGAGATACCCTACCCTTTAGGGTATGGGAGTATGTCATTTAATTATCCATTAAAAAACTGTTCCAACCAGTGATGCAATAATTAATCCCATAGTGATTAATGAGCTTACTCCAACAGTTTTTTTATCTATCATCTTTAATATAAAGCATTCCAATTTGTTGAATTACAACCATAGTGAACCCTTGTCACATTATTATAATATATTGAACCTTCAGTCAATGCTGCGCAAGTTAATGATGTTGTATTAGCTAAAATTTTAAAATACCCTGTAGAATTTATTGTTGCATTCATAATATTTGCATTTCCTGAAACATCAATGTTGACAAACCAACCTTTAAGCCATCTCAAAGTTGAACTTCCAAGTGAAAATAAATTATTTTGTGTTGGAATAACATCTTGATTTTTTTTGAAAGAATTTTGAATAGAATATTCTTCTCCATTTTGTTCAAATAAAGAAACAACTTCATTTGCTGGAAGAACTCTATTGTAAATTCTTACATCGTCCATTGAACCATTAAAGAAACCTGATGGATTTCTTCTCCCAATATAAAATGCTTTTGTTGTTGTTAAGTTTGTATTAGCAATAGTTCCAGTTTTTACAAGATTACCATCGATATAAATTTTAACATTATTTGAAGTTTGTCTATTATCTGAAACAACAACATGATGCCAAGTGCTATCATTGTAAGCAGTTGGAGAAGTTGTTACAACAACATTTGATTCTCTAACGGTTAAAATTCCGTTATTAAGATAAATTTCATAACTTCCTGCCCCACCATCTCCGTTTTTAGCAATTAAAAATTCAGCAGCTACAAAAGGTGTTGCTTCTCTCTTAAACCAAAATGATATAGAAAAGTTTGTTGTGTTATCGAAATCTAATTGTGAAGGGTCACCAAATATCATTCCATCAGTTAAATTGAAAATAGCACTAACTCCAATTTTATCTTTGGAAAAAGATACTGCAGTAGCAGTTCCATTTATTCCTTGCCCTGAATAATCAAGAACAGAACTTGAAGCTTCTGTAAATGGTGCATGAAATATTAAACCATAATCACTTGCAGGTTCAGTATTTATTGAAGTGCAAGTTACAGAATCATTTAATTGAGTAAGATAAGAGCCAGTAGGACAAGCAACAGGATAATTATTTAAGTCACTCCATGACATACCGCCAGTTGTAGAAAAACTTCCATTAACGATGGTAGTTCCATTTGGATAAATCCAAAATGCGTCATAAGAAGAAGTATAGTCATCTGTATTGTGTTGTTTTATAACAAAATCATGTCTTCCCCAAGAATAACCTCCACGAGCAAACATTTGAACTCCTGTAACTAATTGAGAGCCTGATAAATCACCAAATAATTTTAAGAAAGGAGAATCTGTATTTGTAGAACTTGGTGCTTGAAGTGTTACATTTACGTTATCAAAAATCCAATTTCCAACTATATCACCATCATAACTTCTAAAATTATTTCCAGTTCCGTTATCTATTAAATGATTCCCACCCGACCAAGTTCCTTCAAGTAAATTGTTAGAAGAATTTTCATCAAATTCGTAAGAAATATTTGTAGCCGATTTTGAAGTTAAATCCCAAGTATAAAATAAGAATCTGTTTTGAGTGCAACTTCTACAAATTAAAGACCTTTCAGAAGTTGATTCTGTTTGATAACGAACATCAAAATAATTTCCATCAATGTCATTATTTCCAGTATTATTTATATGAATAAAATTCTTTGAGATAGAACCCATTAAATTTTTAAAAGTCCATGAATTTATAAAAGCAGTTCCATCAGGAGCTGAAGCTTCAAGATATAATCCATCTTCAAAACCTTTTATTTCAACTGCCTCCATTTCTCCCCATGCTTGTCTTACTCCATTAGCATTGGAAATAATTGAAATTCCTTTTCCTGTAACTCCGCCACGATTATAAATATAAACATCTCTTACAAAAACCCTATCATCTTGAGAAAATGATGTGTTAATTATAATAAAACTTTTTGAGTAACTAACAAGGTCAGTGGTTGCTCTTAAACCTTCAAAAGTTATTCTTTTTCCTAATACAAAAGCATTAACATCTGCACCAATGCTGACATTATTTCCCTGTTCAAAAATTAATTGAGTATTGTCAGGAACTGTTATTGTTGAAGAAATATTATAGTTTCCTTTAGGAACTCTAACAATACAACCAGTTGTAGGACAAAGATTTAATTTTGTTTGAATACTTGAAGCAGAACCTGCAGTTGCATACATTACATCATTAACTTTAGAATAATTCGAAATTGTAAACTGATTTTGACCATTGAGATTTAAATATCCTGTACCATTTGTAATATTAATAAAATTATCAGTAATTGTCGTAGTTCCACTAACAAATATACCAACTGATATAAATAACAGTATAAATATACTATATTGTAATATCTTATTCATTTTAAATTCCTCCTTAAAAATCTTGTATAACCATTCTTTCATAGGTTCATATAAACTATATTATGAGTAATTAAATTATTAGAATGATGAATTTGATTTATTTTTTGATTTTCCATCTTATTTTATACTCCCTTAATATATATTTAATTATTTGTTACTATTTTAAAGTGATGAGGTGATGTTCAACCACCTCTCTTTACATCACTATGCTTTTTTCTTTCTGCCTTTTCTTGCTATTTTAATCACTCCTTTTAAATTCAAATTTTTTATCCGCCACCATTGATACTTCTTTCAAATATCTGTTTGAATTTCTTTCTGTGGGCTACCATCAGAGCTATAATAATTAACAAAGTGCTTAGTATGACATAACTTATAAAAGTTCCTAAATTAAAGGTTCCAAAAGATGTGTTTATTGGAACATTAAAAGAGCTTGGGACAAATCTTATGAATATGAAATCTGAAATTAAGGCATTTGCAGAATTATTTACTGCTCCTGATTTTAATAAGAAATGTGGGAGGCTTATTAAATCGGAAGCTGTTGATATTAAAAAACCTGCAATAAGTCCACGCCATCCATAATCTTTATACAATACATAAATAAAAAACAGGTATATAGGGCTTATGAAAGTGCTTAATATAAGTATTAAGAATGGACTTTGCCTTGAAATAAATTCCGTCAGTGGATCACTATAAAAAAATAAGATAATTGCAAGTATTAAAAAACCTAGTATTGCCTGTCTCGGGTTTCTTAATGCCTGCAGTACCATTTACTTTCTCTTAGATAATATCCAGAATAATGCAATTATTCCAACTATTACCAATAATCCTTTAGTCTGTTGCTGTTGTGCAAGGGTTTGGTTGTAAATTACTGCTCCACTTCCGCCAGTCGAATCCTGTACACTCATAGTCCTTGTTGAAAAGGTAGATGTATTTAATCCATCTGTTGAAGTCCAATAGTATTCATATGTTCCTTTTGGAATATCATATATTGTTATTGCACAAACACCACTACTTGGAGTCACTAAAGTGTCATTGTTGCTACCAAATACAAACCTGCAATTCTGTCTTGATAAGTCAATAGCAGTTGAAAATCTCTGTGTTGCATTGTTGTCTATGTTGTTATTGGATGGACTGCCTGTACCATAAGTTGTGCCCGGAATCCCATTATCTATGAATACTGTTGTTATTGACTTTGTATATTGGTCTGTTGCATTATGTAAAGTCACATTTAAGGTATAATTGCCATCTACATAATTTGTTGATGTAAATTGTATAGTCCACAGCAAAGCTGATGTAGATTTGTTTGTGTAGTTTCCTAGTAACAGTGCATACCCTGAGGAACCTGTTCCTACACTTCTATTTATCAAATAGAATGTCGCATTCCAATAACCCGCGTTTATACTGGAATTAAAAGTTATGTTGAATGTGCCTGCCATACCTTGGCTCCCATTTGGTGTAAACCACCTAGGTCCTGTTTCTGGTAAAGGTGGAGCTATTACATTAGGTATAATTAAGGCTATGAACAAACTTAAAATCCCTATCACATATACATATTTTTTCTTCATATTTTATTGCCTCCCACTTTTTCTTTTTTAATCCCTCTATAAGAAAGGAAAAGGATACTTAATATAGACACTACTGTTATAAACCCAAAAATAGGATTTTTCATCAAATCAGTAATATTAAAATTGCTTGCAAGACTGCAGTCTTTTTCACAAGTCTGGAAAGTCTCTCCAGCATCACACCTATTATTACCGCAAAGACTAATTACACATATTGAATTATCACAGATTCCAGATACACATTGCAAGTTGCTTGTGCATGAAGCTCCTATTGCAAATAATGTTGGACTGCTTCCTCCACCACCGCCACCACCACTTGGTCCGGCAGCAGGAATGCTTACTGTGAATGTGCTTGAAGAAGTTACATTAGCATTATTGTCAAACCTCTCACCATAAGCCCAAAATCTATAATCCCCTACTGTGCTTACTGCAAATGAAGCTGTGTTTAATGTGTTATTATTGCAGGATATTGAAGTTGGAGCTATATCTTGTACATTAGACAAGGTAGTTACATTAAAATAACAATTTTTGACTCCTGATGGAAAACTGAAATTAACTTGATATGTGACATTTGTAGAGCTTTTTGTACCAATAGGTTCTATAATATCTATGAAGTTAGTGCCTGATGGTGTATCACCTGAAAAAGAATTCTGTGGACCTATATCCCATGAAACAGGATTATTAAACTGAATTGTATAATTCCTTAATGTCAAGTAGCTTGTGGATAAGTTGGATATTCCCTTATATATTTTTCCAGAATACATAAAGCTCACATCGGGATTACTGGCTGTCACTTCCATAGGTGCAATTATTCCTATATCATTATTTCCAGGATCACCACACCTAAATCTATTGTTGTATTGGTATTTATTAGTCTGATTTTGGGAAGTAACATTATATATATTCCAATAACTAAAATAATTAAGAGTGCTGCAAGAACTCGAGCTAATAGGACATAGTACAGCACTCCAGTCTGTGTTGAATAGAGAATTAGTGCCTGATTCAGGTAAACAACCTGTGGTTAAGTTGTATATGATTGTTTCATTACCATAAGTTAAATTTTCCAATAAATGATATTGACCGCCTAGTGCTGTATAACTATTTGTGTTGTTGAATAATTCCATAATATAATAGTCTGATAATGATGGGAATTTATAAGTAAGATTAAAGTTAATCGTTTTATCATTGCAGGTAAGTATTTGGTATAATGTGTTGTTTGTATTTGTACAAGTTATCTGATTTGCTGTTTGATTTCCTTGTGTTGCTTCAATACCCTGAAAATGAATCAATGAAGATGCACCCTGAACAAAACTGGTTATATTGTGCCAATATTGATGATAACTTCCGGGGGAGGGAATATTCGTCCTTAATGAATTGTTATAATAAATTCCCCTTGCTATTGTTCTTTCCATTCCGCCAGCAGACATATTAATTTGTATTATTGAATTGTCATAATGGTACACTAATTGGCTTGCTGAATCACTTCCTATTTTCAAAGTGGGTATTGATGAAAAAGAGTCCTGCCCTTTTGTAGAAGTATCAAAATAAATAGAGTAATTTAGGTGTCTGTTTACATTTGTCTTGTTAAACAGCAAATCCACACAATAATAAGACATTCTTCCATCAGTCTGGGTTATATTATAAACTGTATATCTCAGGTTTTGATTTCCATCTTCATCAATTATTCTTATTGTATCATTATAAGGTAATACCATGTTTCTTGCAGTATGATTTATGCAATAGCTTCCAATGTCATAGATTCTTGGAATAGATACTGAATCCCTCCCTGTTATATTGTAATGATAAGTAAAACCTGAATTCCACCATCCTGCCTGCACCATTGGTATCATTAATAAAAGAATAATTAACCATATTTTACTCATATAATACCCCCAAAATGATGTACTTGATTTGTTCTTTCTCAATAGGTTTGTCTTTCTCATATAGATTGTCTCCTTGTGTAGTAATATAGTCAGGATAAATTGCACGAATCCTATGGGTTATGTAATAATCCTGTTCTCCTTGGTATGCAACTATCATCCCTTCTTTTAATTCTTTTCCATCATATTTCTGGACTATCAACTTATTCCCTGCGAAGAATGCAGGTTGCATTGAACTTCCTGTGAAATTCATAATTTCTATGTTGGAATTATTAATGATTATTTTATTATCCTTTAAATAATAAGTTACCTTTGTGTGTTGTGCCTGAATATTATTTGTGGGATCAAAACAGTATACTTTGTATTCTATACCTCTATCTGTATATTTTTCACTGATTATGACTGCCTCAACATCATCTTCATCAAAATATGCATTTATAGTTCCTACTACCGCAATAAACAATACTATTCCTACTATGCCTAAAACTCGGCTTTTTCTCATATTAGTTAAATTTAAATAGCTGGATATATATCCAGCTATTGCTTTCTCTTATTTTCTTTTTATTATTATGAAGATAATAGCTATTACAATAGCAATTATACCTAGGAAATATAAAGGATTTATTTTCTGCAATGAAGTTATGGTTGATGTCGGAATTGTAACTTGTGAACTTCCTGATGAACCACTTGATCCACCACTTGTACCTTGAGCTTGTTGTGTTTGATTCTGTGTTTGCTGTTGAGTTTGACTTTGATTTTGAGGTTGTGATGGCTGGCTTGGTTGTGATGGTTGTTGCTCTGCAAATGTAACCGAATACCTATAATTCTGCATCAAAGTCAATTCAGGATAAACACTTACAGGACAATCAAATCCCTGTCCTTGATGTGCTGCAAAAGTTTCATGTGTTGCTGGTTTAGAACTTGTTAAAGCTATGAAAAATCTCTTGTTTAATGGCTCTTTTTCAACAGGCAGATTAAAGGTAATTTCATGCGTACCTTCATTAAAAGTTCCATAAGTTGTCCTATAATCCTTAAAATCTGTGAATCTTGTGCCTGGAATTTCAGTAGCTGAAAAAGCTAATGCATATAAATCATCCCTGCTTCTTGTAAGATTAAATGAGCATGTGATAGTGCTTGAACTGTTGACTATGTAATTATTAACAGTGCATCCAAAATTATTTACTGTGTCTTTCTTGAATGTTGCTTTCCTGTTATTAACTTCTAATTTAATTTCATCATTTTCAAAGCCAAAATTATTGTCTACTGTTGAAATCAAGTCATTATTCTTGTATATCTGTGTGGTTAAATCCAATACCTGCCATGTATAACCCATCCCAATAGAATTGCTATACAAGGTAGCATCGCCAAATCCTAAAGGCATTCCATCAGAATACCACACTGAACTTAAAGGACTACATCTTGGGCTTATAGTTTCTTGTATATTACCTACCATCTCTTTTGGCAATGCACCTATTGTAGGGGGTATCTCTTCCAATGTATAAAACGAAAAGAGATTAGACTGCTTTGCAAGGAACAAGACTAATATGATTAATCCAATTAAAATAATTGTGGAATCTGTTTTTCCTTTTTTCATCTTCTCTTTCCTCCAAGGACATATATAAGAACCACTGCAACTGCCACTGTTATTATTATTATGTTAAAATTCTTAAATAAAGCCATGCTGAATGCTATTGAAGGTATGGCAAATATTAATACTATCCCAATCAAACCAATAATCGCTAAAATAGGATTTATGGCAAATAACCCACCTAATAAACCTATGAATCCTGTGTATTTTGCCACACTAGTAACCTTACCAACTGTCTTTAGAGGATTCAATGCGAATAAATCTGTTGATTGCCCAATGTAATAAATTGCAGCCAAAACAGCACTTGTATAGAATAATTGTTTAGCACTGAAATTTACTTTTGATTTTAGCCAATCACTGTAATAATAAATTATACCCCCTATTATTGTTGTAACTAATAAGAAAATTAGTGATCCTCTTTCAAATAAGTCCTGAAATGAAATTCCTTTATTTACAAATTCCTGTTTAATACTTTCTAAATAAGGTATCTGTACAAATGTCTGAGACATCATAAATACAACAATGTATCCTGTCAGAAATCCTAAAGCAAGTCCGTTTTTGTTGTTTATTATAAGTCTCTTGATGTCCATCTTATTTCCTCATAAAAATTACTAATATCAAAAACAATCCAATTAAGGCAAATATTCCTGCTTGATTTTGCTGTTCTGCTGATCCATTTGGCAAGAATATTTTCCCAATACTTCTCAAAAAGTCTGATTTTTGTTCTTCTTTGTCAACTGCAATACAGATTCCGCTTGGTTGTTCTTCTTCCTTGAAAGAATTAATTGCTCCTTTTATTATATCAGTTATTTTTGTTGAAGTCTTTTCTCCATATAATTTCCTTAGTTCTGGAACATCTTTGCAGACAACTCTTTTTGTATCATCATTTACTGCTGAGCAATCCCCATCATAAGAGCATACTGCATCTCTTAATTTTTGGGCTGTAGATTCTTCTAAATCTTCTTCATAAATGGTTACTGCTTTTCCTGTTTTTCCACTGCTGCCTGTACCCTGACCATCTACTCTTGTAGATGGAAAATCCCTTACACAAACTCCATTTTTATTAGCCATTGATAATACTATAGTTATACCATCTAAAGTTTGTCTATCCAAATCTTCATTTAATATAGATATTTGCTCATCTTCGGTTGGAGGAAGCACTGAAAATATGGGTTTGCTTTTTCCTGCTTTTGCACTTTCAAATGTTGATTTCCTGACACAAGTTGAATCACTTCCAATACACTGAGAATCAGAATCACATAAATAAGGAGTTAATTCGAGACTTAATCCTTTTACTGCATCAGATAAGGGAATCGGTCCTTGAACAAGTCTTATAGCTATTCTTTCAAATTCCCCTGTTGATTTCATTGCTATAAAGGTATCATATTGAATTGATGCTATTGTACCTGTTTCACTTCCTTCTCCTGTTTCATCTGAGGAGTCTTCTTTAGTATCTTTTCTTGCTACACACTGACCGCCAGCAGTCTTAATTTCATTGATATCACATTCCTTTGCTTTGACAGCACAATCTTTAGGACAAGTTTCAGGAGTTTCATATCCCCCCTCACATTTATTATTGATTACACAACCACCTACCTTTCTATTAGGATCGGGTGGCACTACAACCATGAATTGACTTTGAGTATATCCTGATATTCTTGGATATTGGGCTTGATTATAACCTTTATTTTTTGCTAAGAATGTGGCTTTATCTTCAGTACAATCTAAGTGTGCTTTTCCTAACCAACTACCATAAGCATTTGGGGTAAGAGTAGGAGAAATCTTTAGTTTTCCATTATATTTAATAGGTTTATTTTTTAAGTAAGTATTCACTGATTGTGTGGTTTTTAGTGGAATAACTTTATCCATAACACTCCCTTTTGCTCCTGCCGGAGTTATTATATCAACAACGACACGAACAGAAGAACATTTTACATTATAAGCTTCATTTATATCACCTGTAACAGAAGCAGTAGCTCCAGCAGTGTAGCCTTTTCCCCCACCTAAAAAGAATAAGCTTGAGAATATTGAGAACAAATCTTGATTCTCAACAGTATAAACATCAGTAATTTCAGCACTATCTATATCATCTGCATATGCAAACGACGACAAAAGCAGTAAAGTGATTATGAATATTCCAGGCTTGTTTTTATTTTTCATTTTAAAAATAAGGAAGATTTTTGTCTTCCTATCTTCCTTTAAATATTGCTTTATTTATCCACATACCAGCTAATACTGATAAGTATCCTGATAATATGGTAACAATGCTAATAGCCACACCACCTATTGTGAAAAAGGCTCTTCTCAAAATTTCTGGCAAAAATCCCATGAATCCTGCCAAAAAGGGTGTTCCTATTAACACTATCAATGCTAATACAACGTCCTTCCATAAATTTCCATTTGGCATTTTCTTCCCTCCCGCTAAATTCCTCTTCCTCTATTATTCAGCCATATCACAAAGATTATAGACAATAATCCTAGAATCTTTCCTATTGTCAGTTGTGCTACGTTGAATAAAGGAATATTAAAGTTAACCCAATTTGGTGGAAAATTAAACAATCCTATTGATATGATTACCAAAACCACTTGTACAAATCTTTTCTTGATCATTGGGTCAAGCATGTCCATGTATATGAATCTGTCAAAAGCTCCCATTATATTACCCTCCTGTTTACTATCCTATAAGTTGTATATGCAAGAACTGCAATAATTATCCATCTTAAACTTACAAATAGAATTTTATTGTCTAAGTTTATCCTGAAGAATGCAAATGGATTAAATCCAATTAATATTAACATATTGATTATAAGAACTATTGCTGAAATCCAGTTTAATATTTTTGCATTCATGGTAATGACATCCTAATCAGTACATAAAATATCAGTCCAAAAAATATAATGAACCATACCATTGCACTAAGTATCTTTGATTTTGCAATTAAGAAAGCAAGCCCAAATGATGTTAATATCAATGCTATATCCGGAGGTAATGGAATTGCTTGAGAAAGCTGATTAATCATCTGGGCTATTGCCTTTACAAAAGTAATCATTAATGTTGAAAATGTGGATATTATTTCTACCATTTTATACTCTTAAAATATACCTCCTTCCTGATTTCTTCAATCTTATTATTATTAATATAAGAAGAATTATTGCTAGCCCTCCAAGAGGAAGTCCTACTATATTTTGAGAGCTTAATTCATTTATTCCAAATGAAAATGGCTCTATAACTGCAAATGGCATTAATCCTTTTCCTATTGTCACAAAAAATATAATTATCAATGCAAGGCTTCCAAGCAATGGAAGTATGGCATCAATATCTGTTCTTGTTTCTCCAGATTGTACTATCAGTTTGAATACTATAAATATTGCCAGTGAAATTATTATAAGGAATATAGGTAATTTATAATTAAATGACACACCAAAGAATTTTCCAAAAGCACCTAATAAAAATACAGCTCCCAAAGCCAATACAAATAATGCAGTCAGAGCAGTTATTGCCCTGCCACCCTTGTTATTAAGATGTAGCATTTAAGTACCCTCCAAATTTTAATCTCTTAACTATCTGCAATAATCCGAATGCAATAGCACCACCCAATAGAATTGTCAGTATTATGTTTGTTGTAATTGAAAACTTTACAAAAACTGCAGTTGAATTTGCAATGACATGGAATAATATTGCCTCTAATGTCTGTCTTGTTAACAAAACTAATATGCATGATACTACTGCGAATAAGAATACTGTTGCCAATGCACTTGTTAATTGTCCTGTTGAACCTGCACCTATTCTTGCAGTTACATGGAATAATGTGAATAATGAACTTATGATCCCTATTGCAGGTATTGCACCAACACTAAGTCCACTAGGTACATTAAAATAATCCACAAAAGTTTCCATTAAAGTTCCAAAGAAAAATAATGTCTCCACAAAAGGAATTACTAATGCAAAAGCAAGGAATATGAAAAATGCATTTTGCTAAAAAGCTAGTGCCTGACCTGCCAATACTTGCGAACTTAAATATTGTATGGTTGACTGGAAATTAACCTGACCTGGAATAAATTTTAAGAAATTATTTAATAATTGTGTTGAAAATATGAATATGATATAAGTGAATAAAGCGATTATGAAACTTTTTGTATAATCATTTCCTGATTTTATAAATGGAAAGCTTACTCTCTTGTCAAAACGATTTAAAATAGCATAAGCTGTTAGAAATATGACAAAACTAACTCCTAATGTCTGATTGAAATTAAATGCAAAGAATCCTAATACTAGGAATAATACAGTTATTAATAATCGTTCAGTTCGAGCCATTTAGTATCACCATAAATAAAAAAAAGAAAAGAGTTTAGTCAACTCTTACTCTTGCTGAAGCTGTCTTTCCTGGACTGTCTAGTTTACCAAATCTTGCACCCAAGTTATCTTCAATACCAAAGAATATATCATTTGGTGATGTTCCTGTAGTCTTTAGGTCCATGTCTTGAGGTATTATGGTAAAGTTAAAGTCAAATCCTTGTTCTGCACCTGCAGTACCTGAACCTGCTGCTGTTGGGTTAACTCCTGACTTAGCATTAATAGCCCATGTTGCTTCTATTTTACAAGTTTCCTGGTCTCTTGGACATGCTGGTAAAGCATACACTCTCATTGTGTAACTTGTATTTGTTACAGTTAACCAGCTTGGAGCTGAAACTGTTGGGAATGGTTCAACCCATTTAGTTGTCGCTGAGTCATATGCTGCCTGGTCATATTGAACTGCAATAAGCACATTTGGAGTTATTGCCTGACCATTTGGTAATGTTTTGGCTATTCTTACTGGATTAAATGATTTCTTGTTTTGGAACTGTAAGGTCATTTTTACATTACAAGAACCTGCTGATCCAACAGTACAATTACTTGTACCATCATTTTGGTTTCCATCATCAGAATTTATCCATGTCCATTGTCCATTTGTTCCTGGATTAGAATCCATCCTTAATACTTGTTCTGCACCTTTTCCAAATTCAGGATTACCTGTATTCACTGATGCACATGGCATTGTGAATGATGCATAATCACTAAATAAGTCTGCAGAATCAAATGCATAAACAACATCTACTTTGTCACCGATTGCAACTGTGGATGTTTGACCATCTGTTCTATTACCCTGGTCTACACCGCCAAACCATAATCTTGTGTTTGGAATTGTATTAGATGTCCACTTTTCAAAACCTTTAGCTGTCAATGTTTCAGATGTACTTGCACACGCTGGTGTTGGTGTGCCGGGCATCCCTGGTGTTGATCCACCAAATATGCTTCCAAAATTGAAGCCACTCTGAGAAGCGAATAATAATACAACAATAATACCTAAAATCCAAACGCCCCCAGAAATCCCTTTATTATTTAAATATCTCATTCTTAGATTATCCTCCAAATTTTTTTTATTATCAAGCCCGTACCACAAAATTTGTTTCTAAAACTCACGGATAATCTAAGTCTCTTATTATTGCGGTCTTATAGGACTACTCATACCCTCTTGGAAGGATATGCTGAAAATCTTGAAATCTTTTAAGTATTTAATTATTATTAACCACTATTAAGTTAAGTTATTTATTTTCTTTGACTGCTTGCCTTATTGCCTGTAATGCTCCAACAATTTCCTCTGCAGGCATATATCTTGTTTTTTGCTTTTGTTTCTTGAAAGGACTTTCAACCCAATGCATCAGTTGCCCTTTATAATTTAATTTTGCTGTAAACTCATAAATCTCAGAATCGGGACTTTGGATAAATACTTGGAAAGCAAGATATTGTTGTTCATGTGTATATGGATCATCCTCAGGATAATGGTCCTTGATTGTTACATCCCCATTTGGAATATAAAAGCTGTTGCTTGGATTCTGCTGAAAATATATTAAAGTATTTCTTAATTTTAATCTTGCCAAATGAGGGGCTATGAATCCTCTTTCTTTTCTTTCCCCAGAAATAGATACCATTATAAGACCTACAAGACCTGTGATAAACATATAAATAAAATAATTTGAATCTTTCTTGTCAAGATAAACCAAATAAATTGCTATCACAGTTATTGCAACAATTATTAAAACTGAATTAGGATTTACTTTCCTGAAAAAGCTTTGTTCATTTATCTGAGTCTTTTTATCATATTCCTCAATCATTTGTTTTACATCTTTTTCTGCCATCAGACCAATGAAGCACTTATCCTTATTTTATACTTGTATATTTCATATTCCCTTTCAATACCTTTCTTATCTACTATCTTTGTTCTTATAGGTCCTTCCCTTTTATAACCATTTGTTATTAATCCTTCTTCAGTTAAATTTCTTATGAGCAGTTCAGTCATGTTTTTATTTTTATGAGTTGAGCTTAATATAAGGACTCTTTCAATCCTTATTTTATGCCATATCAATTCCTTGTGAAAATTTATTGAAAATGCCAAATTATCAAGCTCAGGATTCTTTACCTTGCATTCTTCACATAAATGTAATACCTTGCCCCAGACTATGTAATCAGACATCTTTATTGATTCTTTCTTCAATTTTTTGAATCATTCTATCAAATAGTTCATTTAAATTTTTTTCATGCTTTGGAAAACTTTTTATGAAACTCTGTCTTTGTGATGTTATATAATTTAAGAACTTTTCAAAATCATTGTTGAAATTAGGTATTGCATCAGTAATTATATTTAATACATAATCCTTTATTTCATTAAATTCTTCAGTATTGTCTTCCTTAACCTCTAATTTTACTTCTTCAATCTTAGGCTCTTCTATTTGTTCAATTTCATCACTTGAAGTTTCAACTTGGACAGGAATCACTTGCTCTTCTAGTGATTCAAGTTTTTCTTCAATTTCTTTTTCTTCAATTTCAAGAGATTCCATTTCTTTGGATTTTATTTGAGGTTGTTCTGTTATTTCTTCTTCTATATGGATTTTGAAATTTGCTTTAGTGTATTTTTCAAGTATCTCTAATATGCTTTGGAAATGCTGGGCAAAAATCTCAAGGTAATAAAATAACTGCCTTTCATCATTGCTTAATCTGTCTGCCTGTATCTCATCTTCGTAGAAATTCATGACTTTTAATTTATATGCATATAATTTTGCATATGTTTCCCTTAATGGATTAATACTTAAATGTAGTTTCAATAGGTCATTAAATTCTTCTTGTGTTATGCTCATTCTTCTTCCTCTTTCTTTTCCATCCATTTTGTTATTTCAGGGTTTTTTTCAAGTATATACTCTGCAACTTTCATTGCCTTGTCTAATTTGTCTGTCCTACCCTCATCAGTAATCTTTAATAACTGCCTGTTCTGTTTGCTTAATGATTGATACAAATAACCTTTTTCTTCTTTTAAATTTTTTATTATCCTGCTTTTTTCCCTCAACTTAGACAATAAATCTTCATATAAACTTGATATTTTTGTAGCCCTACCATAATAATCACGAAAACATAAATATAATCTGTAATGAATCAAGCTGTCTGTCATTAGAAATACTTCATCATCATATTGTAGACTTCTTATTGTTGCCATGTTAATCAAGGCAGAATTAGGGATTTTATTGATTTTCATGAACAAATCATTTCGGAACAAGTATATGGCTAGTAATCTTCTTCCGTTTTGGTCTTCCCCTAGGTCTACTATTTCCCTAATTCTTGCTTGACTTCCATCCCCAAATATTATCTGGGGAAAGTCAGGAAGGAGTTCAATTACCTTAGACTCATCATATTCAGGAATTTTAGCTCACCCTTGTATTCTTCTCAGATTTCAGTCTTTCTAACTGCATTCTTAATTTTTCTGCATCATTAAGATGTTGCTTGTCCATTTCTGAATATATTGGTTGACCTAATTGACGTTCTACAGTACCTCTTGCATTTCTTCTTTTAACAAATATATAATAACCTATGCCAACACCAGCAAACCCAAATATTCCAAAATAAATACCATTATTCTTACTCGTTGATTGTATATTAGTTAATTCAGTCTGGCAGTTAGCTTTCTCGTTTTTTTCTGTATCTAGTAACTGCTGGTAAGTTGATGATGATGTACAATTCATAACCATTGCAGTATAATTCTCCTTTAATTCAGAATTTATGTCTGCAAGGAATTGTTTGCCTGCCTCACATTGTATCAGTTTATTCTGAATTTCTGGTGTAGACAAGTTGAGTAATTTATCTACACATTGTTGGTAGAAATTCACTTCAGGATTTTCTGAAAAAGAAACATTCCTTATCAAGAGTATTTCCATATCCTGATATTTACTTTCATTAGGACCAAGACTTAAAAATTCATATTTTGCATGTTCAGTTCTTATTGTTATATTAACCCAAAAGTTAGTTGCATTTGTTAAATTATCTGTATGCTGCCAAGTTGCTATGGTTATGTTTGGCACAGTCCTGACTGGGATTTCTAAAGCATTAACTATAGGAATCATAGCCAGTATCATTATTAATACCAATTTCCTCATGAATTACACCCCCACGTGTTTTTAGCTTATATATATCTACTCTTTTTGTGCATATTTTTTCAGCAATATTAAAATGAGTATTATTGAGCTTACATTCACATTTTTGTATTATTGTATTAAGCTTTTTTTCCGCCTCAGAGTCAGATTCTTCACAATTATCCATTACTTTCCCATAACAGTCAAACTTGAAATTACTTTCATATTTTTCCCAATAACCGCATTGCCAATTCCCTTCAATTTCCCAATTTCTTTTTTTCTCTATACTTCTTAAGAATGGGAAGGAAATAATTATTATTATTGCAATAATTAATAAATAAATTTCCCAATTTCCTTTATTCTTTGCCATATAATGTTTCATATTCAATTTCTTCTAAAATTTCAACAAGAAAACTATTTATAAATAATAACCCAAACCCAAACCAAACAATTAAATCAATTGAATAATTCCTAGATTTTAATAACAATATGCCAGCCAAAGCTAAAAAACCACTTATATAAAACATCTTTTTCAATATATTATATCTCATAATGCCTCCATTGGTTTTGAATGCTTGGAAGTTGGTGGGAGAACAATTATTTTAGTGGGATAGGAACTATCAAGTGTTGTCCTTCTTCCAGTCTCCAGATCATAAGCAACTAAAGGTTTTTTGTGAAATACATAACATTCAAATTTCTTCATCGAGATTGCTAGCTCATCTTCGATTTCTTTAGGGACAACAAAATTATCCTTTCTCATCTCATTTAATTCCCTTTTAGAATTTCCAAAGCAGAATACATAAGAAGTATTTTCTCTTACTGATTTTGGGAATGTGGAATATAACTGATTGCAAGCAAGTAGTGCAATCCTTTTGAATCTACCTCTTGCTGTTATTTCTTCAATAGGCATCTCAACACCCTTACTTATTATAGCCCCTATCTCATCAATAGCTATATATAAATTCCTTTGCTTAAAATATTCATCAGATATTTTTTCTTCATATATCTGATTAATTAAATAGGTCATGTACATAGGAATAATGCTTCCTTTTGAATCAGAACTCATCTGCACACCCTCCATACTTCTCGGAGAAAATACAGGAATTAATCTTGCGTAAACACAAGCCATGATAGGGCTTAATTCTTTTTCAAGTGTGATAAAGCTACCAGACTTTTTCTTGACTTTCCATCTTGCAGGAAATTTAGTACCAATATTTGTAATTTCCTTTTTTATGATAAATTCAATAATTTTTTGTACCATATATTTGCTATTCTTTGGAATTTCTTTCTTGTCCATAAATTGATTAATCATTAATTCAATTTCTTCTAAACTTTGGCATTTGGCTAACTGATGAAAGTTAATATACCTTAAAGAATTTCTAAAGCTCATTCCTGCATACATGGAGGTATATTCATTATATTTAATTAATAATTTTTCCCAATCCATTAATATGTTTGCTGATATTCCTTCATCACCACCTATCTGTCTTAATTCATCATCACATCCTTGATGGCTTGGGTAAAGATGAACTGTTGGTAGAGGTTTTGGTTTTATGTTTAAGGGAAGTAAATATCTAAGAAATGGTCTTTCATCTGTTGGTAAATTCCATGAATAAGTCTCATTATTCCAATCATTCATTAAGACTATATCATTATCATAGTTATAAAGCTGGCAAATATATGAATGCAAGGTATATGATTTACCACTTCCTGTGGTGCCTACAAAAAGTGTATGACCAATATCCCCTTTGTTAGGAATGCATATTAATTTACTGTTGTCATGATCTATACCTATTGGAATCTCTTTAATATTTACATAAGAACTTTCCTCATCATAAATTTTCCATCTCTTAAAAGGGAAGATATAAGCATCATCGAGGTAATTGATTATCTTAAATTCCTGTTCATATACCCATTGGCTTAATGCTTTTGGACCATTTAATTTAAATGCCTTATTGGTAACATCATAAACCAATATATGATCTCTGGGAATATTCCTGCAAAATCCAGGAATTAATTCATTACCAAGAACTATTTTAAAATAAGTCTTGAATCCTTTTTCCCTTAGAAATAAGTCATCTTCTGTAACTTCACATTTCTTTATTATGAAACCTTTTTTTAACAGAAAGGAATATGATATTGATTTCTGGATACCTATATCAGGATTATATATTGTATTTGTTCTAAAATTAATTGAATCCTGCCTGATATTGAAATATGAAGGAATAAGGATAGGTAACTGTGGTTTTCTGTGGTCAAATAATTTTTGATTTCCTCTCCATATTTCATAATTATTTTTTAATAAGGAATAACGAGCAAAAGAATGTGCATAAGGATAATAAGCCTTTTTTGATTTTATCTCAGTCTCCATTTTTATTGTTTAAATAATTTCCTTATATATAAAATAATTGTTGCAACTTAGTAAAGGTATCATTTCTTTAGAGATATATTCTATTCTACATAAATGTTTATATATAAGAATTAATATAAGGTTTCTTATGAGAATAAATATAAAGCAATTAGAATGCAAAAAGTGTGGATATAAATGGACTCCCAGACAATCAGAAATAAGACAATGTCCTAAATGTAAATCAGCATGGTGGGATATTTCCAAAGTTATAAATCAGAAGGGATGAAGGGATGAATATGTTAAAAAAAACTAAAGAATGTATATTTGAAGTTAATTTTAATCAATTGGGGATGATTATTATTTCTTGTAAAACTCATGGTGATAGTGATATTACCTATGATAGAGCTAAATCATCTTGTTACTTTAAATTTGTTAAACTATTTGAAAGTATTATAAAAAGAGAATTAAAAACATCAGGGCAAAAAAATAACAACTCCAAGTTAGAATTAGAGGAGATTGAAAAATAAAAAATAGATATTTAGATGATATTGGAATTTGGATCAAGTATCAGTTTTATTCAGTTAAGGAAGGATTATTCCACATACGACCTAAAGAAGTTTTATTTACAATGGGCTTTTTTGCTTTCTATGATTATTTGATAAACAAAGGAAGAACATTATTTTTTATATTTGTATTATCTTTTATGTATTATATTTATATGAATTATAAGTCAGGAGAACATAGGCATTGGCATAGGCAAAGATTAAAACAAAAAATTTAACCCTTTGCAGTGATTATATAATTTTAAATATAAGGTAAGGTATATAATAATGATGAACATTAAAAAAGCCACATATGATGATATTATTAATGTTAAGGGTTTTGTCAGAAGTGAATATTTGAGATTAAGACATGAGTGGCTTGATGAAGTAAGAAAAAGAGATAAACAGGAATTATTTAAGATTAGATTGGAAATTCTCAAAAATAAACATAAGGTAATAAAGATATGTGAAAATTGCTTTAAGGAATTTGTTGCTCAGAGAAAAAGGATTAAATATTGTTCAAGATCGTGTTTTTCAAATTCATTGAGGAAAATAAAATGATTAAACAAATCTCAGAAGATTGTGAGATAAGTCAAAGACTTATAAAAATATTTAACTTGAAGGAAACTTGCTTATTCCTGAATAGTTTAGATGAAGAAGCAAAAATCATATATAGGAATGCAATGATTTTCACTATCATTTATAATACTACAGGCAAGGACATAAATAAATGTATAAAATTATCTGAATTAATATTAAATGATTTTAAAAAGAGAGAAAAGATACAAAATATTGCAAATGGAAATAATCGCCAGTATTGATGGAGCATCCCATCACTTATGTAGATTCCTTGAAGGGAGAGGTGAAAAAGTATTGGCAGTTCTCTACAAAAACAAGACAAGGCATAGATATATTATTACAAAATATAGGGAAAATATTGTTAGGAAATATTACTTGATGTTCAAGAAAGAATATTATAAAAGCTTTCAATTTGAGTTTGATAATGATGAAGGTTATGCAGATAGTATCAATGCCGAATGGATTGATTTTGCAATAGATAATAATGTAGCTGTGCTGATTTTTTGTTATGGTAATGGGTACATGTATGAGAAGGACCCTATAGAATTCAAGCAGAAGGCTTTTGCAAATGGGTGGGTAAGGGAACAGGATGGAGAGGATATAAGAGTTGTTAATGGTCAGCAAGTCGCAATGAAAGAAACCACTTATTCATTACCTTTAAGGTTTTTAAATAGATTAAATCCTACTCATTGAGGGATAGAGCAATGCC
>Ga0208957_1000447_pt1 | contig 33702 bp, 41 predicted proteins | sample RifOxyA1_FD_184029 | JGI IMG/M metagenome (GOLD analysis project Ga0208957, IMG submission 184029) | Groundwater microbial communities from Rifle, Colorado - Rifle Oxygen_injection A1 (SPAdes) | ecosystem: Environmental > Aquatic > Deep subsurface > Groundwater | place: Rifle, Colorado, United... | reverse complement strand
AAAAAAATCTAGTAAAGAAAATGACACGATACTTGACCCTTTTGCGGGTAGTGGCACAACAGGTGTAGCTTGTAAAATGCTCGGCAGAAATTATATCTTAATAGAAAAAGAACCCGAATATGTGAAGATATGTGAGGATAGAATTAAATTCATAAGCAACCCCCTATTCTAGCTTTACTCTTTTAGAAGTGATAGAATATAGGGAGTTGTTTTTTGAAAAGGGTAGTGAGGGCTAAGTCCGACATCGGGGCGACGCAGATAGTCGGTGCATTAACGCCTATGTAAAAAGTGCCTACTCAAATGCATTAGAGAATGGCGACCACTACCCTTTTCAGTAAATAACCCCAGCGTGGGGAACTATGTTATATACCTATTAGTAATATACTTTATGTAGTGGTGAAAGATATTTTTTAGCTAGCATAAACTTTCACAAGAGTCGTGCAAACTAAATTTTTAATTAGTTACGACCCTACTAGATTACTAGACCCCTTCGGATTTTTCACCTATGCCTTATCCTCGTTTGCAATAGGATTATTCGGCAACACTACATAAAATATACTATTTTAAATTTCCCGAGTCTCTATTTCTTGTTAGGCAAGCCATAGAAACTAATACTTACATTTTAGCATATTCCTAAAGATTGTCAATCAACTCATTCACTTCTTCGGGAGTCCATTTTTTAGGGGTATTCTTTAAGTATAAAAGTTTCCTATAAAGTTTTATGCCGTTCTTTTCTATGAAATTAACTGTCCATTTTTGCTTGGCTTCAGCACTTCCAAAATAGTTACAAGATCGGCACTGGGGAGTAAAATTTCTTTTATCATACCAAAGTTCATTTCCGCCATAGTCTTTTTTTCTTTCGGAATTTTCTATGAAATGACCACAATCGCATTCTGACCATAAAAAGGTTTTACCACAAGAGGGGCATATAACATATCCTTGATGGTCGGCTGAACCTTCTCTTATCTTCCGAGAGAACATAGACCAGAGTTTAGTTTTTTGTTTTATCATTTTTGTATTTTAAACTTAAATATGAAACTATGCAAATATTATACAAAACTAGGCAAAAATATAGCAATCTATGCATATATTTGTGATTATAGCAAAAAAGTAGGCAACCCTGCACGAATTGCCTACTGTCCCCTAGATGTTACACCTTGTCGGGACGAAAATCTTTGCTCGTCTATTCCGAGCCGTCAAGAAACCTGATCACTCTCCTTCTTGGGAGGAATCCCCTTGAGTTGTTTTCCACAGTGAAGACAGGTAGTCCGCCATTTGGGTGTTTCTAAATGGCAAAAAGGACATGGGATTGTCGGCATAACTATCCTTTCTGGTTTGGGATGCGAAAGAACACAAAAGCATTGATATGGAAGCAGTAATAAACAAAATAGAGAAGTCCACAATGTTTACACCGCACAATTGAACTTCCCGCCAGAGAGCATTTACACATGACGTTGCCACCCTAAGGGAATTTTATCCACATCAAGGTCGGGAGAAACTGGCGGGGGCGCTGTCTGCACTCCACCATCAAAGATGATGGGTGGGGGGACACGATGCCGACACGCAAACAGCGACCCCCATAAAAACAAAAAAGAAACAACAAACAAGAACTTAACCAATTTCTTCATCTCTCACCTCCAATCGTCAAAGTTTTAACGCAACTCTGACAGATGTGAATGTCTGGCTTGTCCATAGAAGAATAGTCCATCTCATAGACGCGTGAGCAACATTGACACACCTCCAGAGATAAAACTACCCGAAGAACATTCTCTTTGAGACATTCTAATTCCCAAGTGTCTATGAGCATACTATCTCCCTTCAAAAAACTTTTCAATTTAATTATACGCTTAATTAAAAATTGCAACAGCACAAAACAAAAGCCACCTTATATCGGTAGCTTTTGGCGGTCTATGAAACTCTTTTGGTTTAGTAAAGAGAAAGGAAACCGCAAATCTATTATATACTAATTATATTCTTGTGATGGCGTTATTTTGAAATAAACAGCAAGCAATCCTAATATCCCATCAACGAAAGGTAACAAACTTACTGGAATTAAATCGTGTATTCCCGACACTCCATTCACTACAAACAATACAATCAATGTCCAAACAGTGCGACTTGTAAAAATCTGTTTTATTTTATTCATTATCCTATTATTCTCGTTAAATTTATAATCGTAAAAATCTTCTAATTCTTCCCACCGACCATTATAATTTTGGGAATTCCATGTCGTCATAAATTATTTAAGACCGCTCTAGTTTTAACTCCAACTATGCCATCTCCGACAAGATTGTGTGATAATTGAAATCTTGTAACCGCGCCTTTTGTAATCTTTCCAAAAATTCCATCTACTGGTCCTACATAATAAAGCGCCTTTTGAAGTTCTTTAACTTCATCACCCCTTGAACCAAATTTCATATTTTGGGTAAATTTATATTTAGGTAAATCAAAATAGAAAAGTGGGTCAATAGCCCCATTATATCCATTACTGGGTTCGGCATTATACCAGATCCAATCTAGCTCTCCTCTCATTATTGGTTTCAAACCAAAGTGTAAATGCGCGCCAGTAGAACGCCCAGTATTATCAGCTAGAGCAATTAAATCTCCTGTCTTGACTGTCTGTCCTCCAGTTACTTTTATGGTGCCTTTTTTAAGATGCCAATAAATGGTCTTGAAGTAGGCAGGTTCTAATGCTCCAGTTTTAGTATTGTAATAATCAAATTTTTCTTCCGTTCTTATTACTACTCCAAGACCTCCCGCTCCGTCATAGCCAGTAAAAGTTATTCTGCCATCATGGGTCGCATAGACTTCGGTGCTATCAAGAGCAAAAAAATCTATTCCGTTATGTCCAAGTAATCCTAATTCTTTGTAAAAGTTATTGAAATTAGCGCCAAATGATTGATTGATACTCCAATGCTTTAATGGTTTTTCTAAATGTAGTTTCATATATTTATTAGTATATTATTGTATTATTTTTTCTGCAATACTTCGTCTAATTTTTTTTCAATAGAAATAAGTTGTTTCTGCACTTCCTGATAATGATTATTTTCTCTTTCTTCAATTACTTGTATTTTAGAGTTGGCAAAACCCCAACTTGTAAAAACAGAAGCAATGATTGTGGCTCCCGCAAGTATGGCTGTTGTTAGTATTGAAATTTGACCTTTGTTTTTCATTTTATTTTTTGCTGGACTTGCCAAAATTACTCTTTTTTGGTATAGTTGGGGATATGTCAGCTAAAACCAATTTTTGGTCTGTTTTAATAATACTTGGTATTTCTTTATTGTTTTTCCCAAATCTACTTGTTGTGTTTTTTATGGTTGTTTGGGCTGGTGTTGGCGTTTGGATCTTATTCTCGTAAAACTTAATCCCTTTATATAAATCAAGAGTTCTTTTAGACACCTTGTCTATTGGAAACTTTATGTTATTTTCTTTTGCTAGAGTAAGAGCATCGTGTAATGCACTAGCAGATTTTAGATGATATCCTGCTAAATCATTATAGTTTGCGCTTTCAATTTTATCTAATATATTTTTTTGTATACTTTCTTGTTTGCTTGCTAGATTTTCAGCTACTTGTGTTGTGCTTGCTTTTAACGCAGAAGTTTTTACCCTACTAGACGGCAACCTAGTTTCAGTTGGTAGTTTACTTGATAAAACACTTGCTTTCTTAAATGAACGAAATCCAGCGATATTTCTCATTTTACTTAAAATACCTCTAAACAAACCCGTACCAACTGTTCTTGCCATATATGCTGGGTTTCCCGTTAATATAGATATACCCAAATCTAAACCAGCATCAGTCGCAATGTCACCGAAATTTATTCCTTTATTCGCTTTTTTTGCAATAACAACTAACATTCTTTTTAGTTCCTGATTGTTTGCGTATGCTTCCGCATATCCTCTTCTGTCAACAACACTATTTAATTTAGTTCGTAAAACTTCCGCTACATCATCAGCAAGTTTTCCTGTTGCGGTATCATCAATCGTTCCTCTTTGATATTTTTTACCATATTTTATATTCACATCTTGCACCCAGTCGTGTAATGCCACAGGATCATTTTTAGCACTTTGAATTTGTTTAATCATCTGTTTCCCTGTTGCTTTTTGAACCTTACCATTTTCTATTTCACTAAAAATCTTTGTTTCTATGTCAGTAGTGTCAATCTTAATTCCTTTTTCTTTTGCTTTTTCTACCGCAGTTCTTGCATTACTAGCAATTTTTCTATCCATTTCCAACACACCTGATAATAATTCATTCGGAGTGCTTTTTTGTAAATTAAATGTTTTTTTAATGTTTGAACCAAGAGGAGCTTTCATATCGGGAATTTTTATTTTACTTGATTCTTTTTGCAGTAATTCTAACCCTTTCCTTGCTCTAAAAGCACTATCATTAATTTTTTGAATATCCCCAGTAGTTCCTTTGAATATATTTCTGATACTATCGTCTAATCTATCAGTCAAAGAAGATGGAGTGAATCTATTTATAATTTTTGAACCTGCCCGAAACGCAAGCGGAGTGACTACACCAGCACCAAGTCCGAATAACCCACCAACAGCACCACTTTTTAATACATCGCCAGCCGTGGCATCTGATCCTTTTTCTATCAATGGTTGACTTGCGCCAAATACAGTTCCAGCTTTTACACCTTCTATAGCTGTCTTTTTTATAGTTTCTTTTAGTCCTTGTTTTGCAAATGTAGTTCCAGCTTTTACTGCACCACCAGCACCTACACCCCATGCGGCTGTTTCGAACCCTCGCCCAATATCTTTCACGACATCAGACCCGCTTTTAGGCACGGGTGCAACGAACCCACCCAATTTTTCCTTGCTAAATTTGTCAAGTGTTTCTTGTGAAACACCCCCAAGAGCCGCAATAGCTTGGAATGGTCGGGCAACGATCGTAGCGGGAGCAGAGACGAGACTTTTCACGAATCCACCAAATCCGCCACCTTTTTTGGGTAATGTTTCTTGTGAAACATCCCCTTGTTTTATTTGTTGATAGTATCCTGCTACTTTTTTAGCATATTCGGGTGTGTTGAATTTTACTCCGTATTTATTCATCCCAACATTGTCTTCCAAATATGCCTGTGGTCTGCCTTCACCGGCATTCCACATGCTTGCTATTTCACCCACATTTTTTGCCTTACCGCTTGTTATCCAGTCATTTATTTGTCTAACCGCTACCTCGTTTTGTTGTAATCTATTCGCTTGCTGTAATGGCACATTGATACCATATTTTTTAGAGTAAGCGTTCCAAGTTGGCTCTGTGAATTGATATGCTCCAAATTCTCCACTTTTACCAGGAATAGCATAATCCCCTCCGCTCTCATGCTGGCGGATTGCTTTAGCGATGTTTATTGCTCTTGGGTCAATTGTTGTTGCCATAATTTTAGAAATCAAAAATTCCACCATCGCCAGTTTCACTAGCTGATGTTTCCCCATATTGATTAACTGCTTTTTCCCACCTACTTAAACTTTCATCTATTAGTTTTAATTGTTTTATAATCATATCAGGACTTTGTGTCATCTCTAATGCTCCGAGAGATGAAGCAAGCCATGCACCTTCTCTATCAGAAACTTGTCCTAATGCACCACCAGTTGAAGATGCATTACGCATTGCAGTTAAAGCTGCAGGAATTATATTGCCTTTTAAATAGTCAAGTTGAGCTTTGTAGTTTCTAAAATCATCACCTCGCAAAGCATCTGGCCATGGAACTGCCGCAGTTTTGCCGAATATGCCAGGATTTCTATTTGCTATTTCACTTAATCCTTTAACGGCTTGTCTACCATTTACTGCTATCTGCGCTAGATATGGAGATGTTTCGGGAGTAATTTGTTGTCCAGTTATTGCTTGAGCTACTGCGCCTCTGTATTCTTCAGGTATATTTTCTAGTTTAGTTTTTCCACTTAACACAGCATCGGCATAAGCATCTGCGTTAGGGTCAGCGCCCGGAGTGTATGCTCCAGTTTCTGCGCCACCGAATCCACCGCCTACTGCAATTATATTGCCTTCATCATCATATCTGACTTGGTCCTTACCTAGTGTAAATCCTCCAGTTCTTTTTGCCTCCGCCGCCTCTCTTTCATAAGCTACCTCCTTATCCGCCCTATCTAGTGCAAATTTACTAGCTTCCAAACTTGCCGTTCTAGCGGCTTGCAATCTAGCAAGTTTTGCTTCAAGGGGTTGCGCCATATCAAGAGCTCTCCTTTCAATTGATGAAAGTTGCCCCGTAATAAATTCCATCGGAATGGCTTGGTCTTTGGTGGCGCTAAATCCTTTACGCACTGATTCTATTAACCTGTCAAGGTCTCCTTGAGTTGAAAGTTCATCGGGGCTTATTTTCAGGTCGTCTTGAACGGCCTTTTCTGCGATTTCTACGGCTTTTTGGGCTTCAGGCGGTATATTAGGCGTTACTGGGCTAGAATCGCCACCTGGGGCACCCTGGCCTGCTCTCGTTTCAAATTCGTTTGCTATGTCTGAAGCTGACCTCCCTTGGTCGGAAAGAGAATAAGTTTTACCCGTTTTATCCATTCCCCAGCCGTATTGAGAAAGAAAATCGTGTTTTTGTCTTACAAGTTCTGGTTGTTTAACGGGGTCTATTATTTCAGGAATACCCGCATCATTGAATAGTTTAATTAGTTCCGCTTGCTGAACTTTATATGCTTCCCTATATGCATTATCCGTTGAAAAATTGTTTGTCGGGGAATTAACTTGAGGAATAGTTGTTGAGGGCGTAGAACCGCCTCCACGAGATCTTATGGAACCCCTACCTGGACTTCTAAGGTAATTTTGATATGCTTCGTCATTCCTACTAATAAGTTGACCATTCGGTCCCCGAACCATATCCGCCGTTCTCGCTTGTTGTCCATCCGGTGTTCTTCGCCACTCTTCATATGACAAACCGCCACCAGTAGGGGTGATACTTGGCACGGTGGGAGTTGGTTGTCTTGGACCTATAAAAGGCATTGGACCTATAGTTGGTGCTGCTGGTGTTGGAGTCGCGAAAGAAGGAATGCTCGGAGTAACCGTCTTTTTAGGCGGATTGAATATCTTTGAAAAATTTGATTTTAATGTTTGAAATGGGTTCATAGTTTAATAGTTAAATTAGGATTTATCATAAAATCATCATCCCCCTCATCTACGACCATAGAGAGGTCATTAAAGCCATATGATATGAATAAATCGGATACCCCTTCGTCTAATAATACTTTGAATCCGTTTGCCCTTTCGTCTTTTTCTTTTGACCAGTAACGATATGCTCCGTAGATTTCAGGCAAATCTTGGAATGCTTCGGGGAGCAAGCCCATTTGTCCTATGGTGTATGTCGCCGCCGCGCCAGTAGTGAGCGATCTTCCGCCATATGGGCGGTCAAGATAGAGGATTGTGGCGCTTTCAACCGCCGCGATGCGATACCATTCACCATCGCCCGAAGAAGCGGCTGTGTTAGAGTGGGTAACCCTTAACCATCTTCCGACCATTGGAGTTGTCCATACTGTGCTGTCACCAGTTACCTTTACGCTCCCATTAGTAATTATATCAACCGTGCCAGTGGTGTAGTCAGCCACATTCAAATCAGGCACTCTTATTTTAGTATTTAGCTCAATGATATTTCCGCTTGTTGCCGGACGCGGCCAGAGAGCGAACTTGCCGTCTCGGACAAACCATTTTGTGGGAATATCTGAAGTGTAATCCGTGTAATGCAATTTATCCCATTCTTTTTTGCTTGGCGAAGGGTCGGGAGTATAAAGGGTGTCGCTGACATCAACCGAAACGCTTTCCACTAAATCTACATCGTAAGGCAAAAGCTGAAACTCGTCTTTGACTTCCACTGTGTGCGTTCCAGCGCCAGTGTCGGTTATATCAACGGCAGTCCCGGCAAAAGCATTGGCAAGAGAAGTGGCAACCTTGAATGTTGTCGCGCTTTGAAAAATGAGATAGTAGTCGGTATCTACTGAAAGCCCCGCAGGCAAAGTGTCGGTGGTTGTAAATCGCACTTTAGTCCCAGTGAAGGTCATAATCGTATCTGTAGCGGCGCAGATGTCTGTTGTCGCCGCCGTGAAAACAGAGTCAGGGTCGTATGTCGTCATTGTTCGCGGACGATGTAAAAATGGCCAGTCAGCTTTGGCTAGTATTTTTCGGTGGAAATCGTTTTGCCACTCGTCACCCTGAGTGAGATTTGCGGATGAAGTGTTTTTGGTATCCACCCCGTAGGTATTTCTCAATTGTGTAAAAGATTTTGCCATATATTTATGCGTGTTTATTTATAAATTCTATTGCTTCTTCTTTGGTACTGGCAGAATGTTGCGCAGTATCCTTTTTCTTTCCACTCCCTTTAGAAATTCTTATATAAATTTCTGTTGTTTCTTTTTTTTTCATATATTTATTATACTACTATTATTATTTTTCTAAATTTTTTACTTTAATTTCTAACGCTTCAATTTCCTCCACCAGAAATTTTAATAACTTGCTTATTTCCGCTTCATTCATATTCTTGATTATAGCATCTGTGTCTTTATTATTTAGTTGTAGATATTTTTCTTTTACCATTAAATTATTTTAAATTGTTATGCGGACACTTTTTATAAAAACCCATTGCCATATTACAGTTATGACATAGAACTCTATATCCCTCAGGAAATCCTTGATTTATTAACCATCTAAAAAAGTCAGCTCCTTTTCTTCCAGGAATTTGTCTTTCTTTTCTACCCCCGCCGTTTATATGGTCTATGCATAGAAATTCATAATGATTTTCTTTACAACAAGCACATTCCATTTCACCTTGACTATAATATTTTAAGACAGTTAATCGGCAATCTTTTCGGTATTTCTTCATAGTGGTACGCCCTTTCGCACGAACATGTTCTATATTGTTATTTCTCCACTCTTTTTTATAGCCTTCGTTATAATCTTTGTTATTTTTATACCAATTAGTTAAATTACATCTTTTACTGCAAAACATCTGATTAGGGTGTCTAATATTATTTAGGTTAAATTCTTTTTTACATTCTTTACATTTTTTTTGTTTCATTGTATAATTCTACCACAAATTCGTTATATATAAAGCTGTGGCTGAAATCGCTATGCCGACTTTTCTGGTATTTGAACCTGCGGAAGTGGCTATCGCTCCCGCTGTGTCTGAAAGATAATATTGAGATGGTGTCAGACTGCTTAATCCTGTAATTATACCCGCAATGGAAACCTGAGCCACTGTATCTATCGCTTTAGTTTCTGTGGCAAATCCTATAAAATTTTGGTATCTGCCTGATATATCCGCTTCGGCTTTCCCAATATATCCACTTGGTAATATCTCATAAACAGTAAAAACTAAATCAACAGTTCCCTGTGTTTCCCAAGCGCTAGCGCTATTTAAGAAAAGTGTTGTTCCACTAGCATATCCAGCTCCTGTATTGTCTGTACGAATTGAATAATAATGTCCATCATCTGTGCTTCCTGTTCTTCTGCAAACAGCCCAATAAGTTCCACTGGTTAATTCTTCAGGAGATGAAAAAACAAAATCATAAGTATCGTTTGTCTGAACATCTACTTCTGCGGAAACAACAATGTCCGTTCCATCGGGTTCTCCTCCATTATCCGCCTGTAAAGCCACCACAACATTATCGGTGGGAGTGCCAGATTGAATTCCCATAATGATAGACACCTTGCCAATATAACGAGTATCGGATAAAACAAAACTTTGAGCTTGTTGTTTTGTGCCATTTCTGCCCATACTGACAAAACTATTATTCGTGGCATTTTGAGCAAGAGACACAATACCAGTTATTCCATCAGACACATATACAGCATTGCCCGCAGTTACAGCGTGTCCGCAAGTGAATTTTTGAGTAATAAGTAAATTAGAAGCCACATATTGAACTCCATCCCAATATGCTTCAGAACCACCTTCTACTCCGATTGAAAGTTTCGGTGTGCCTCCATCATTGCCTATATACCAGCCTGTGCCAGTTCTAAAAGCCGTCTGTCCTGAACGAATAAGTCCTGCGGTGTCTATGACGATTGAGCCAGCGTAAGTGATTGAGGTTGAGAGTTCGTTGGCGGTGATGGAGTTGGCGACAATGGAAGCGGCATCTATGTTTTGTCCACCTATTCCTCCGAAAACTTGAAAGGTTGCTTCGCCTGTGCCGTTTTCCGCTTTAGCAATCAGCACTTTCCCCGCTCCGACTGCGATTGCGGCAGTCGTAGTTGTTTGGTAAGCAGTGGTAGAAACTGCAGTGTTTAAATAAATATAAGTGGGAGCCGCCATATTTCCTGTATTGCCTCCGTCTATGAGATATGCAGTGCCGTCTGCCGAAGTGAAAGTTCCTGCACCCCAAGCGACTGTATCGGCATCGGTTACAGAAAATACGGATGTCTGCGTCCAGCCACGAGCGGCTACATTCAATGATTCAAGAGCGACGGCAACCAAAGCGCCAACTGTTCCGCCACTATGAGTAAAGCTCGCTGCTACAACCGCTCCTGCTTTAGTTACCCTGAAGTCTGCCGTTGCTCGGTTAGCAAAAGTGGCGCCCGCCCAAAAGCGGACATCATCGTCATCGGTTACATCGGCAGACATTCCAAAGGTATTGGCAACATCCCGAATATAATTTATGCCAATATCAAAACCGCCAACTCTGCCTCCGCTCGCGTCCAACATTCTAATTTGCGGAGAGTCGAAACTGTGGTCGTGCAAAGGGTCAACATGGTTCGTTTCAAGCCATTTTAACCGTTTCTCCAATGCTTTAATTTGCGCTAAAAGTTCATCCATATTAAAGTAATCTTATTTCTAATATCTCAAATGTGCCGTGAAATTCTATTTGTATATGTATGTTTTCAATATCAATCAAGCCGATGCCGTCGTTTTGGAATACTGTGGTAGAGCTGTCGGCTGTGAATGTGTCAATCGTGGTGAATGCGCTTGATGTATCGGTTCTGTAACTCACGCGAATCGACCCGCTTGTCGCTGGTTTTGCCGTAACTACTTCCAGTTTTGAATATGTGGCTTTTTCTGTTTTGGTGGCTACTCTATACCAACCAGACTGCGCTACCGCTTCAAAGTTCGCGTAGCGACTTGTGGTGTGTTCATCCGCCCCGCTTGCATATCCGATGTAGTAGAAATTACTGCTGACTTCAAAGGCGGTGGCATTGCCTGCCGTTAGTGGGATTTGGTCTATGACTAGCCGCCCGTCGGGATAGAGCATATACGCTCCGCTGTTTTCCGATGTTAAGACGCTTGCGCCAAAGATAAGGTTTCCATTGACTGCGTCTATGCCCCCCCAAGTTACGGGGTCTTCCTGCAGAGTGCCGCTATTATTCGCCACTTGGTCTGGGATTTTCTTAAAGTGTTTTACATAGCTTCCTTGAGTAACATAAATGTTTCCTCTACCACCGGCTAAAATATAAATAAGATTTCCGATATTTTTTAATCTTTTTACCCCTTTTTCTGGCACTTGGAGAGGCAAGTTAAAAGAATCGTCAAGCCGATTCCAAGGGTAGATTTTATTAAATATCCCGCCAGCGGCAAGTAGATTTACCCCAAGTTCTTCAAGGTGTTCCAAGACTTCATTCTGGATAGTATCTAGGGCTTGACTAGTCCATGTATAAGTTGCTCCCGTTGCTGGGACAAAAATTGTAAGCTCTTTAATGCTTCCAATGTATTTTCCATCGGTATAATAGATGATGTTATCTTGCCCCACGATAGCGTGGTGCCTGTTGTTAGTTGTGGCGGCCGTATTCATGGTCTGCCAGCCGCTCGTCCAAGACGGAGTTTCAAGATTTGATACTGCGGTTACTTCAATGACATCAATGAGCGCGTTTCTAAATACAAACAGGTAGGTTTTACTGGCATCTGAATTAAGAAAGGTTACGATGCCATTTCCATTGCCATTAGTTAAAGTATTGCCGTTAAGCAAGCGACACACAGATGTTCCGTCTTCGAGATACCAAACTCTGGCGTTAGAATCGTGAAAGAAACGAGTGCCGAGATTAGGTTCTTTTATGATGTGATTTATGGTGCCGGGATTTCTAGTAGTCAAAGTATGAGTTCCCGAACCCGCGTCTGTAATGTCTATGGCTGTCCCCGCGTCTGCGTTGGCGATTGTGGTGGCTAATTTGAATGTTCCCGATGCTTGGGTAACCCTTATGATAAAATAAGTTGTAGCCAGTGAAAGTCCTGCTGGAAGTGTGCCTGTAGTGGTTAGAACCACTGCCGTTCCCGTAGTGTTTGCGTTTCCCGTGAAACTTGCATCGGCGCAAACATCGGTTCCCTCATCTGCTGTAAAGTTTCCTGAATAAGCCGTCGGGAATAAAGAACTTAATCCATTTTTAGCTTTGACTGCTCCCGGGAATTCATCTAAATCCACCCGCTTCATCAAAGCGAAACCGTTATGCGGTGAATCGGCTATCGCTCCCTCAAATTGATTTATAACAAGTGGTTCTGTCATCTGTTTTTTATATTATTCCACTATAATAATCCTCCTTGCCGCCCCGCCCGGACACGCCGTAAAGCTCCACCCCGTATTTCCACCGCCGTCAGTGGAGTTTGCGCCAGCGGAAAATGTTGCGCCTCCCGCAGAGGGTATGTTCGTCAGATTGACATAATCCCAGCAAAAATTTCCCGTCGCGCTGGAAACAGTCGCCGAGCCCGCCGAAGCCGTAAAAGTGATGACATTCGCGCCGTTGCCTAGCCCCGCGCTTGCCGTAATAACTGTGGTGGCTGAACCAGGAAGCACGATACTCTTTATTCCGCCCGCTCCGATAGTCCAACTGCCAGTCCAAGTATTGGCTCCCGTGAAAGTTGTCGTTCCCGCCGAACCATCCGATGTAATGCTTAAATTATTGTATGTTAGCCCGCCGCCCGCGAAGGTCTTGGCAGAAGCGCTTACATCCGTCATTGAAATTGTTGAACCCGTAGAGTTCAAGGTAAAATTGGTGGCATTGGACGACCAGACCGCGCCTGTGCCAGTCAAAGTCCAAGCGCCTGTCCCCATTGTGATAGCGCGAGTAAATGCGGTTAAAACAGTAGAACTTACTATTGGGGCTGTTACACTAAAACCATTGGCGTTAAATGTCCCCATTTGGACATCAAGAAGTGTTGAAGCTCCTGTTATGGACAGAGCGTCGTTGAGGGTTAATGTTGAGCCAACTGAGTGAATAAACATAGTCCCTGAACCCAGAGACACCCCAGCGCTGGTGAGGGTAGCGGGACTTCTGTTTTGAAAAGAAAAGCCCAGGTTTCCCGTATTCCAAGTCATATCCGCTTTCAAAGTTACAGAACCAGTAACTATGGGCTGGGAAGTCGCTGTCCAAGTCAAAGCTGTGGTCCAGGTTGCCCCGCTCCAATCAATGTTATTTCCTATTCCAGTTACCATATCAGCTGTAACAGTTTGCGATGTTCCGAAAGCGAAATCAAAGAATACATCGTCCTGTGGCAGAGGCGTTCGGGTTGTCCAATTTGTCGCTCCGCCAGACCATAGCCCTCCCGCTCCTCCCGCCTTAATCCAGTGTTGATCTACTGGCGTGGTGAAGGTAATGCCAGAATTTCCCAAACGGTCGCCTGAACCTCCTGAAATAGCGGATAAATCAATTGGAGTGGCGGGAGCGCCCCCCGTTGAAGATATGGCAATATCCCTAAAATTAACATTTGAACCCGTTAGAGAAGCAGAAGCCCCCGAAAGAGTAATGGTTTTAGGAGTGCCATAGCCATCTGTTCTCACAAACAATCTATTGGTAACGCTATTTCCGTTAAAGGACAGCGCTCCTGTAATAACTACGCCACTAGTAGAAGCCAACATAAAAATATCCGTTTTAACCGCCGTTCCATTGACTGTATAGTTTTTGAAAGTTCCGCCAGTGGCAGAAGTTTGCATTGTTCCCCCTCCAGTATAAACCACACTCAATCCATTCCAATCTTTTCCCCCAAACCCAGTGGTAACACTCGCTCCAGTAAAAGTCATCGTAGCCGTATTGGCAGTGATAGTAATATTTGTTGTTCCGCTAGCTGTGATTGCCATCCCCGCAGCTTTCAGAGTAATGCTGGAATTTCCAAAATTTATTGTTCTTGTGGCGGCGTTTCCATAATTAAATAACCCCCACGAATGAGCAAAGCCACCATTATCCGTCGCTCCGTCCGTGTGCAGAGCGCCATCGGTCAATAATACAGTTGAAGCGGTAGCGGTCGTTATAGCCGCAGTCATAGCGTAGTCGCCATTAGAAGCGGAGTTGAAAGTCAGTTTACCTGCCGTGTAGGTGTTGCTAATTAACACTGTCTGTTGGGTGGCGGAAGTGGAAATAAAGGTAATGGTAGAAGCGGAGTTCGGAGCGTAAGTCGCCCCTGCTGGAATGTTTAAAGCAATGTTTGAAAGTCCCGCTGTGGCATCTCCAAGCGTTAAAGTTCCCGTTGAGCCTTGGGTTATCGTGCCTGTGAAAGTGGCAAAGTCAGCCGACCGAGCCACGGCTCCAGCGTCAATGGTGATGCTGGTGGTAGCGGATGTAATTTGAGCGTCATCAGCCGCCGTTGGAGCTACGCCCCCGCAAGAAGTCCAAGCTGCCGCGCTCGTCCAGTTTCCTGCCGCCCCGGTTGCCGCCACGCAAGTATTAGCAAAGGCCTTGGGGGTAAAGAAAAAAGAAACTAGGAAAATTGTGAGAAATAGATATTTTTTCATTTAGTTTTTGCTTCTTTTATCTGCTCATTTACTTGTTCAATTTGCTGAATGCAAGAATTTTGCATTTCCACTTTTGCATTCTGTAACTCTTCTAAAGTTGGTTCTATTACTGGAGCGGGATTTTGAATAATGTTAATCCAATTATCCACTCTCGCTTGCTCTTCCGCTTTTATTTCATCTGTGCTTTTATTTTCCCATTCATCAGGAGTGTAATAAATAGCGTCGTTATATTTGCCATATTCTGTTTGCTGTTCCACTTTGACTTGGACAATGCAATTAGTGTCTTTGCAATCAACTGCTGGCGGAAAAACAGTATATGTAATTCCTCCCACGATTATTGTCCAAATTACCGCTCCTCCCGCTATTGCTTTTTTTATATTTAAGTCATTCATATGTTTTAATCATCCCAAGTTCCAGTAAAGCAAATACTCACCCAAGTTGGAGTATTGGCAACTGATGTTATTGCTAAATCTAATTCTTCTGAAGCTGCGAGTTGAGTATCTCCATCAAGAGAAGTGTCTTCTGCTTCTCCTGCGGCTGGAGCTAAATCAACACTATCAATGTCGGCTGGAGTTCCATCATCAACTTGAAGCATAAAGGTTACAGTTTGGTCTGATTCAGCCCATAATTCTGTAAATGTAAAGGCATTAGCTGTGCTATTTCTCCATATACTCTTAAAATCATCAGCAGCAACAGGATTTTCAAACCAAATACATTTTGTATCAGTGTAAAGTTCAGCGTCAGCCAGAATATCATCAGTGGCGATAGTCAAACTTCTGCCTGCGGTGATAGCCGTATCTGCTAAAGTAATTGTTCCATCGGTAATATCAGCCGAAACGACGGCATTGCAAGTCAGTGTCCCACTGGCATTGATGGCATCTGCAAAAGTTCCAGCTCCACAATCGGCTGGGTCTCCAGCTAAAGCGGTGGCAGTTGAAGCATTTCCAATCAAAGTCCCTGTAATTGATGTTCCAACAGTAAGAGTATCGTCAATTTGAACAGATCCGTCATCTACCCATAAAGCGTAATTATTATCTATCGCAGCTGTGCCCGTCGTAGCCCCTTCGATGTAAAGTGTGGCGGCGTTAGTAGTGGTGGCGGTGCCGTTACTAAGAGTAAGAGGTTTTATGGCAATTTGTGTTACTAATGGGTGAGCACCAGAAGATGCTTCAGTTATAGTTGAATCTACCCACAACCACGGAGCATAAGAACGACTTGCTGATAAAGTGCTACTTCCAGGATTAATAACTGCCATAAATTGCATATTAGTTGAACCTATTAACTGATAGTCAGCTCTAGTTGTATTTATCACCCTATCATGAACATGTAAACTTGTATCTGAAAGGTCTTGATTTTCGGGTATAGTTACACCACCACTACCACTAATAACTCTTATACCTCCTCCGCTAAAATTTTTTGACCCTGAAATAGTCTGAGTACCTGCCAACTTAACTACTTCATTGTCATTTGCTTTCGCAGTGAATTGGGTCTGAATAGCCGAAGTTACACCTTTGACATAAGAAAGTTCGGTGAGTGAGGGATAGGTAGCGACTGCAAGAGTTCCCAAAGTATCTGAATCTACCCAATAAGTAATTTCATTTAAGGTTCCTGAACCGTCAATTCCACCACCTGTGCTGTCAGTCGCGCAATCCCAATTGTCAGCGCCGGTTTTTTTTAGAATTTGTCCATTAGAGCATGTATCTCCATCGGGTTGTATTTCACCATCAAAACGAAGCTCGTCAGGAGCATAAATATCCCAAGCGTTTAAGATAGGTTGTAAAAGCGTTCCTGAAATACGCCATAAACTGGAATTTTGGGCATATACAGTCCCTGATATTACCAGAAAAGAAAATCCTATGGCTATTAAATATTTCAAAGTTTTAGTTTTCATAATAGTATGTTACTCCCTCTCCACTGACCGACGCGTCAATGTATAAAAGATTGGTGTTAGTAATAAAAAATTGTTGTGACTGAGTGGCAAATAACAATACTCCCCTAGCTGTTGCATCTGAAGCCGCTACCACATTTACATCTCCAATAGCAATTATTCCTGTGTTGTCTGGCAATGCTGTAATTATTACCCGTTTGCAGGCTTGAGATGCTAATTGCTCCCTCGCTCCAGCAGTTGTGACTAAATCAATGACTGTGCCGACTGCTCCGTGTCCTATTTCTTCGGTCTCACCACTGGAATCTACGAGCAGACGATGAGTGGTCGGATCTCCCCACAATAGAATATCCGCATCGTCTGCCGCATTGCTTTTGACTTGCGTTGAAGGGACACTATTCGCTGTTCTCTCTGTGGCCATTGTTTTATAGGGTTATTTTTATATTATGATTTTTTTTAGCTTCTTCTATAGCTCGACCAAGAGTGCGATAACGATCACCAATCTGTCGGTCTTTCTCTTTTTGCTCTACAGTCACACGATCAAGCGATTTCTTAAATTCTTCATTAATTCGACGACCGTCTTCAACTTCTTTTTCTCGTTTTGAAACTTTTGTAATTCTATCTGATAGTTCCTTTTCAAATTTTTTGCGTTTTTCTTCAATTTCGTCAGCGATTTTTTTGACATTCTTTTCCTGCGCGGACAACTTATTAATTCGTAGATCAATATCTTCCAGTTTAGTGATGACTTCCTTTTTCAATATTTCAATGGAATGTAATGTTGCTTTAGTTGCGTTCTCTTTTTTGAAAATTGCCATTTCACGCTCAACCAGAATTCCTTCTTTGACTCTTAATAATTGACTTGCGTCAGAATATTCTTTTTGCATTTTCAAAAGCTGGACACGAAAGCGCTCATTCGTTTTCTCCCCAGACATTACTTTATTTTCTCGTTCGATGAGAATGCGATTTGCGACATCAATGACCTCTAACTTTTTCTTTGTATTTTTCTCTAGCAATTCACCCTTTATTTTAATATCAGCGCGCAAAGTTTTAATACTTTCTTCATCTTTAACAACTAATTTTTCACGACTGTCGAGATTAAGAGACTTATTTTTTGATTCTGTATCTCTCTTGGCGATGATAGTTTCTTGTTGTGAAACTTCGTCTTGCTGTTGTTTTAGTTTTATGGAAATTATTTTGTTTTCTTCGATGGCTTTTTCCGCTTTCTGCATTTTAACCTCAACCGGCTTCATTAAATTGGATTCTCTGTTATCTAGAGTGGATCTAAAATCCTCATTGGATTTTTTCCCTGCTCTGACCTCTCGTTCTCGCATTTCGATTTCTGATATTTTTGCGGTAGATTCCTTATGGTATTCCACCCACTGGATGGCAAGCGCGTTAGAGGATCGTTTAATTTCAGATTCAGCCCCAACAATGCCTTTTTCCCTTACTTTTAGATTAGATTCCAATATCTCAACACCATCTTCGCGATCGGAAACTTCTTCAACTCTTTCCACCAGTGTTTCCTCTTTTCCTCTGAGGATTTTGTCGCGGTTTATGAGTGTTTTTTGATATTCTTCATTATCTTTTAGCGCCCTATCGGCTTGCTCTCGAAGTTCTTCAACTGGCTTTAAGGCTTCTTTTTTTCTGGCTTCAAGCGCATCGACTTCTAACGATAAGACTGTTTTTTTGACTTGCAGTCTTTTTTGACCGGGTTCAAGTTCCTCAGCCAGACGTTGTTTTTCATATCTTTCACGTTCATGAAGTAAATTAATTCTTTTTACTGATTCAGTTTCTTCATAATTTAATTTGGCAACCCTCTTAATGCGATCCTGATCGGATTGCTTTTTTTCCTCTTTAACTTGTTCCGCCTCTAAAAGTTTCATAAATTAAGCGGCAACTATGTTCGCATTCTGGCTTAAAGGACGCCATAAGCAATAATGGTTTATCGTTCCATCGGTCACATCTGCGCTACCGATTGTTTCAATAATGTCTGCGCCGCCTGTCAGGATAAATGCGCCTGGAAGCGCCTGTGTCTCGTCAGGGGAAGCGTCTATCCATACCATGTTTGCATCTATATCCGTTGCTGTTGTTTGAGCAACAAGTCCAGCGGTAGCGCTAGCGACTCCTATTTCAAGAGTAGTTGCGCCCACAAGAGATTCGGAACACACGCCAAACACATGCGCAACAACATCGCCTGTTACTGTAAAAAGAGTGATAGTTTCACTTGCGTTGCCTAAACCAGCGGTGCCGTCATATACAATTGATTTAGATATAATGAGACCATCAGTAGTGATTGGCACACTGTTTGCATCTCGAAAAAATGATGCTGCAATTATAGCCATATTTTTAGATTAAATTTTTAATTGTCTTCCTTTTCGACTGGCTCCTTTGGTTTGCCCTCAAAGGAAGATTCGTCATCATCTTCGTCAAAGTCTGGTGGCAAGATTACTTGCGGTTTTTTAGGGTCTTGTTTTTTTTCCTTATCGGATAATTCTTTTATCTTGTTTCTATTTAACACATCAATCTCTGTGTCAAGGTCGCTTTTCTTTTCAGGGGTTTTATCTTCAACGGGCGCGTATGCCTTGTTGAAGAGTTCCATATACAATGGCACCTCTTCGGGTTTCTTGGGCGATGTCATTTTCTCGCCATCTTTGTAAATAAGAGTTCCGTTGCTATCCGTTCTCAATAATTCGCGATTAGTAAGCGTGGCTGCGTAGTGCTGGGCAAGAGAGTCAGGTAAGTACATGGATTGACCGGGGGCAAACTTTCTAGGCTTGCCGTCCCAATATCCGATAAATTCCTGATTCGTAAAGTTTGTAAATAATGCGGTTTCTGACATAAATTTTATTGTTAGAGGGGGAATCATCTAACTATTTAATCCCCAACTGGCTCCTACGATTCCAGATTATTTATTCCGTAGGTCTTTTGTTTCCTCGCCTCATCGCTGACCAATTTCGCCAATTGACGAATATGGTCAGAGTGAAGCGAGGATTTTTCTTAACCTAATGTTAAGTACACGAGCGCGTATTCTGTTGAGATACCTGTCGCCATGTGGTAACCAATGATATTGGTTGCCGCAATAGCCGGAGCGGTAGAGCCGGAAGTTCCACTTGATAGTGAACCAACTGCTTTGCCTGCCACACCAGTTCCCGTGAAGAGAACCGAGCAAGCGCCTCTTGTCTGAATCCAACCATACTCCGATGCCGTAATAATGTGAGTGGCTACCCCCGCGATATTCGCAGTTGGCGTGCCCGGCTCTATTGTAAGACCAGAATATGGATGCGCTACCCAGATAACCCTTGAAGCAGTAGTCAAAGCTACCTGAATTGGGTCTTCCAAATTCATGGTAACCACAGCGGTTGTTGCCGCTAAGTGACCCTTGATTCTGTAAGTGTATCCTTCTCCTGGAGTAACTGCGACCGATAGATAACCGCCAGCAAACTCATCTGCCGTAACTGTAAGAGTTGCTGTGGTAACGACCGCAGTATCGTCAATAGCCGCCGCCGCTACCGCGTGACCGCCCGATGGTTGGTCGTTGGTGGCATCAAGGGCTTTACCTTGATACACCTTGCCTGCAACTGTGGCTGTGGCTCCTATTTTGGAATAACGGAATCCTCTTCCGTCATTGGTTTCCATATAGGTGCCAAGAACATGAAGCTGATCTGCGGACGATATCAATACGCCTTGCGCGGCGATTTGAGCGGGTCCTGATAATGAAGTAGTCATAGATTTTTGAAGTTAAAATTATAATAATACTCGACCCTTTAGGTAACATTGTTGATACCAATACCCACCAGTGTGCCAGGAGTCGTATCTTGACCTGCTGGTATGAAGTAGATGTCCCCACTGGCCGCGGTTGGCTCCCAATCATCAAATCCTACGGCGAGGTTATTTCCTGTCATAAAGATGTCAGTTGTCGCTGTTTGGGCGGAAATATCAAAGACCGCATTAACTTTTGCCGTTTTATTCGTATAGAAGGCATAAAATAAGCAATCTTTGAACTCTGTCCATCGGTCTACTGCGTTAGTTCCTGTATAGAGAACATGAAGCTGTGTTTCTACAGTATCTGCGTGCATTATAAATCTGCAATCATCAAACACATTTCTCGAACAAGCGCTTTCAAACTCAACCGTAGCGTTTGCTACGCCTCGGGTATAGGTATCTCCACCGAATGTGCATCCACCAAAGTAATTCTCTTGCGCGCCGTTAAGATTAAGCGCTCGCCAAGGAGTGGAGTCCGCAGAGGTGGCATTGGATGTTCCCTTGAAGTCAACCCCTAAGAAGGAGTTGTAATCCCCAGATACTGATACTGTTTCGTCAATATCAGCAGAACTGAAGAGTGTGAGTGTTTTGAATAGACACCCATTCTCGGAAATAATCAATGAACTGCCTGCCGCGAATCCGATACCTGCCCGCGCGTCTTGCGCTGTTGGCGCGGCGCTACCCACCAAGTGAGTAAAACGCTTGTCCCACGCAATATCAAGGGTTTCAGATGTTCTGCCAGTGCCACCAGTAGGCACAATCACGACAACATCGTGCTGGCTACCGGTTGTATGGTCTTCGGCTTCACCGACTGTTTTGAAGGCATCTTCAACTGAAGAACCTCCACCATCATCGTCTCCACCGCTCGGGTCAACATAAAATATGTTGCCGACATACGGAAGACCAATCAATCCCGCAATATCTTGCGGATAGATTTTTGCTCCGTATTTAAGAGCTGGAACGTAATCTCTAAGTTTTGAACTCATATTGTTTTTATCATTTAACTCTCTGATGTAGTCATTAGCTCACCGTAAAGAGTGAAACAAGGTATTAGACTAAATACCCGTTACGCCTGTTAATTTTCCGTGTCTCTTCGGATTAGTCGTAATGAATTGACCCCCGAAGTAAATGTGTCCGACTTGAGCGGCCGCATTGGATGGAATTATCCAATCAGACCAACTAAATCCAAGACCGACAGGAGCATCGTAATCGTTTCCTTCAATCTGCGACTTATAGCTCACTGGACTTGCTCCTTTGTATGGAAGAGCGTACCAGTCAACGAAATTTTCGTTAAGGGCGATGAACGCGCCAGAGGTGCATTTCTCGTCCATAATCACTGGACGACCAGCGTAATCAAGGGATGTGAAGCCAGTTGAACCAAACAAGCCGCCTTTCATTTTGCTTGCTTCCTTATTGATTCTCTCTTGCGGTCGAAGCAATTGACCATAGAGGTTAAAGACTGTTTCAGTCGTGAACACCGCAGTCGGCTTTTGGGCGCCAGAGGTTACAGCCGCGAACAGGGTATCTATCTTTGCGAGGGTAAGAGTCCCGCCTGACGCGGTAACCGTTGACTTAAGAGTCGTATAAGTTGCCCGTGAAAGTCCACCGAGTGTTGCAACGGAATCCCCGTTGTCAACCAATGCCGCAAGACCTAATGGGTCTTTAGAGCCGTTGCCAGTCCCATCACCATAGAAGATCGTGCCAAGGTCGTCGGCCATATCTTCCGAATCGGACTGGATTGTGAGTCTCATCAAATCAAGCACTTTGTCCTCGGTATCAGCTACTGAAAGCTCATCACCTGGCAAAGCGACTGTAATTTGATAGAAACTCGGAGTGTATTCAAGAAATTGTCGGTTATCAGTCGCGGCGGTTGAAAATGTATCAAAGCCACGGAATGATTGACCGGTAGTATTCTTGGACACTTTGATAGGAGCGCGAAGCACTCTACCGCTCCACTTTTTTGCTCCGCGAACTATTCGCTGGAACAAAACATTGGAGTCTAGAATCTGATCGACCACAAAAGGTAAATATTTCTCCTTCACTGTGGTTTGGATTCTCTGTCCATAAAGTTCAGTCAAGTTATTGTAAGATTGTCAAGGACTACTTTTTAAATAGTCAATGGCAATTTTTAATTAAATTAATAATGTTTTAGAGTGAACCCCAGCTCTTTCCTTTAAAGTCCGCGCTGGTTTTCACATTTGACGCTTTCGTTTCTGCTGTCTTTTCAGAGGTTGTGGCGGCGGCGATCTTTTTCTTTTCCTCGGTAGAGTTGTTTTTGGCATTGGTTACGCCAGCTTTCATTAGTTTGAAGGCCGCTTTGTAATTCCAACGCCCCTTACTATCTACAAGATCGTTGTCCATCGTGAACTTGAGGAGCTTGTTGCGATCGACTTTTCCTTCGGGATTTAGTTCCTTATCGGATTCGAGGGCTTTTACTTCATCATTGAAGTAACCAGTCGCCTCATCGATTGCCTTCTGCTGTTTTTCCGCCTTTTCTTCTAGCCGTTTTATAGCGTTATTCTCCGCTTGGGTAAGTCGAGCGTCTTCGTGGGCTTTATATTGCGCCCATGCTTTAGCATCGCCTCCAAACCATTCAGGGACATCAGCATCGGCTAAATCCTCCCGCTTCTTTTCAAACCTAGTCTCGATATCCTTTCGGATAGTCTCAATTTCTTGAGTGTGTCGAGTTTCTTGTTCGTTGAAGCGCTTAGTCCAATCATTCTCCCGTTCTTTCCAGCGAGGATGATCCGCTAAGTTTTCACTATCTTTTTTAGTTTCCGTCTGATTTTTATTCTGTTCAGACGATTCATCAGTCGAGTTAGTGTCGGTTGTTTCCGTTGACGAATCGGCAGAGTTGTCCTTCTCTTTGGAATTGTCTAGATTTACATCTGACTTTTCCTCCGTCTGTGTATTTTCTGTCATTATATTATATTTTCAATTAAACTGCTAATATGTGGATAACTATTTTATTTTTACCCGCCCTTGATGGGAACTTCTTTTAACATCGACCTTTTGTTTTCGCCTCGGATTATTTCTTTTTCAATGTCTATGGCGCCTTTGCGTTCCATAGCCAGTCGGTCTGCATCTTTTTTAGCTTGGTCTTCTTCTTGTATTCCTTGCTGTTCTGCTTGCGCCGCTTGTTGTTGCATAGCGATAACTTCTTGCACTAATGGGTTGTCTTTGAAGAGAAGTTGAGGAGCGTTTTGTTCAAGCCAAACATTCGCGGCCACTTCCTTTGCGTTCGGCCATTCAAGCCGCTCATAGAGGTCTATGTTTGATATGCGATTCATTCCCGCGAGTTCTAGGGCTTGGTTGGCGATTGAGGTGCTGTCCTTTGGCAATAGGGAGCCTTCTTTGACGGAAACAATAACTTTGGGCGGTATTGCGCCTTCGATGAATTGAAAATCTTTATCATAGACATAGAGCAGTTGCAAATACCAGTTATACCAATCGTCAGCCCATTGCTCTAAATATTCAGTAACACCGCCACCGATGCGGTCAGTGTCAAGACCTCGGCTCATTATCTTGCCTCGGACTGTTTCCTCGCCTTTTAGCCCGGCTTGAGATGAACCGCTTACACCGAAAATATCTCGCATTCGCACTCTAGTGTCATTTCGGTCGTTGAACACATCGGCTGGCAGTCCGACAGGGTTGTATTGGTCAATCGCTTCGCGTGGAGAGCCGTCGGGAATACAGACAACGCCGCCTTTGCGCAACGCTCGGGTGACACCACTTGCTTGTTCTTTTGTCAATCCCGCTCGGGCGAGAGAGACCACAAGACCGCCATTCATTCGGTCGGCGTTTTTGTCTATTTGTTTATCTCTTTTATTTATTCTGTCTTGATTGGCGAGGTTCTGTCCGATGAGAGAGGTCTTATCCATTGGCTGGTCGCCAAGATTAAAGACCGAAAGGAACGAATATGGCATCTTTGGCACATTGAAATGGTTGATGCCTTTTGTTTCAACTGGTTCAGCCGTTGCATTGCCATAGTCGTCAACTGAAACGCCTTCGGAAGCAAGGTCGGTTACTTCGGGTGTCTCTGTCTTATCGTAATTCCAGTGCGGATTTTTCTTTTTGAGAAGTATTGTTTTTTCAAACTTCCAGCACATATAGGTCGGAGTCCACCATTCAATGAATTGGATTTCAGTCGCTAGGTCTTCTTTTACTTTTTCTTTCAGTTTAGTGATTGCTTCGCCATTGCCTTTTTTTATGACCTTGCCGTTTTCAGGGTCTAGCTCGTCATCTCTCTGTCCGATGATGTTTAAGATTTTGCTTGCTTCAAGTTTTCGGTATTCGCCTATGCGATTGCCAGTGTAGCCGTCCTCGTCAATGGTTGCGCTAGGGTCAAGGATTATTTTCTTTGGGCGAACAATGCGATTAGTTGGGATGTCGTTATCTAAGTCCCAGCCGAACTTTGAAACACCAAGCTGATAAATAGCCCAGTGTCGCGCGCCTTTTTTTAGTTTCAACCGTATTTTGTTTTTGTCCGCGAGGTCGGCAAGACGATTCTTTACTTTCTCAACGAATTTTTCTTTTACAGGGTTTGATTCTTCAGTAGCGTCCAATGTGATAAGAGGGTCGGGATTACGACGAGTCGCTTGGGGCAGAAATGTTTCAAGGGATTCAAAGATGAGATTATCCACCATCGCTCTTTGTTTATCAACTCTTGGACCTTCAAATTGTTTTCCGAGCCAGTATTTTTCGTTTTCTTCAATTTGTCTTTCCCATTCGGATTTTACAGGCGAATCTTTCCATTCTTTTTCCCACTTGTCCGCCAGTTTGACTATGTCCTCATCGGACATATCAAGCGTAAGCTCTGGTAGTTTCTCAGAAACGATGCCTTCTTTATTTTCGGAGTCTAAAGATTTGGAGATTTTATTTATTCCATCGCCAAGAGAATTATAGCCCGCTGTGTTTGGGTCAGTTTCGTTCATTATTTCCAGTATATTCTTTTTTTCTTGTCAATACTATCTATGTGGATAACTAACACCCCCTTTTACCTTTGAATAGGTAATTAAAAGAATGATTGTTTTAGAGAAAGTATTTCTTAAAATAAGATATATATCAAACGACACGGCAAGAGGAAAATGATTTAACATTTTGAACGGGCGAAAGGAACTTGTTTCCCGTGTATTCTCATATATACCCTATTGAAAGTTGGGTTTACTAGAGGATGTTTTACTTGACCCCCTAACAGCAAGGTTCAGTCTCTTTTTTAGACAACAGAAAAACCACCCCCTAATTAAATAGGTCGGTGGCTTTGCTGTCTGTTGCATAAGACAGATGCATATTCTGGCACAAAACTTTACAATATGCAATTGTCTTATTCTTATGCAACATACCCCCATTATATTCGCTATGAAATAAAAGTCAAGTAATTGTGGATAACTAAAACTGTTGAGCAATATCGCTTCGCTTTTTCCACTTCCGATTTTTTTCCTCAGCGACATAATCTTCGTAACTCTTGCTGGGATTTATGATTTTATCATCGTCTTTAATCAACTGCGTTTTTGGTTTCTGTTTTAATTTATTCAGAACTCTCTCCTTTCTCTCCTTTCTCTCCTTTCTCTCCCCCAATAACCCAGCTTTTCGGCAGTGATAGATTATCGTGGTATGGTCTTTTCCGAAGAGTAATCCTATCTCCGTAAATGAATGACCAGCGATCCGTAGCTTTACGCATTTTTGTATCTCACTTTCACTCATTCTTTTTTGTCCCGTTTTCATAATTTATGGACTCAAGGGTATGGACAATTTGTCCATACCCTTGATGTACCTACAAAAGGTGGTATTCAAAAGATGAATTTAGCTACTTCTCCAATCGTCCTCATCTTCTAATTCCATTTCATCAAATTGCTTGTCAAACATTTTCTTGGGGTCAAAATCCATCGTCTGGTCGGGATTTATTTCGTAGCTGTTGGGTTTTCTTTCCTCCGTCGGCTCTACAATCATTCCCATACCCGCAAAACGGCTCATACCAGCCCTCCACGCGACCGAGGCGAGAGCTAAATGGTCGCGACCGCTCCGCGTCCACTTATAACCTTTAACGACATTGGTATCGGGGTCTAACACTTTTAGTTTTGATAAATTGTTCCAGTCAAGCCAATAGGAATACCAGTCTTCTTCAGTCCCATGAACAGCAATGCGCTTATTACGAAACTCATCTATCACAAGCTGTATGCCTCGATTGCGTTCCACTTTGACCGTCCTGTGGTCATCACCTTTGCCGAATGTGAAGATTTCTTCTTGGTTGCGGTCGCCCACGAAATAGACAAGGAACACTCTGCCTACCCAGCGTTCGGCGAATGCCCGGGAACCAATCAGGTCGCCACCTGCGTCAATGAATGCTATGCACCTTGACCAACGTTCCATTATGTCATCAAGAGCTTTATAATCAGCGCAATCGCCTTGAAAGAATAATCCTTGTCTATTTCCCAGCACATAGTCCAAACGAAGCCCAGTGTCTATACCCATTACAATACGTTCGTCAGTATCGGGCGCCCATATCTTACCAGTCAGGTTTTGGAAGAAGCTGTTGCGTAGCAGTTTTGATGAGCCGTCAGCGTATGGCAGTCCGAGTATTTTGGTATAAAAGAACTCGGGCGTGGTGTCTTTGTTTTGGTATTTATCAACTATGTATTCGGCGGAAATCCACGGGGCAATAAGCAGTGGCACCCAGTATCCCGATATGGGTCTGTCAGGATGTTTCGCCACCCATTGACCTTCTCGTCTCACATAGTTTGTTAATTTTTTTCGGCATTTTTTGCATATAAATATTTTCTTTTCAAGGTCTATGGACATCTTCTTCGGTTCTTCCGTGTTCCACGATAGGTATTGCCAGTGGTTGCAGTGAGGACATTGGACGAACCAGTGCTTTTGGTCTGACGCAAGCCACCAGTTATGCACGCCAGTTTCAGGAAGCGAAGGGTGGGAGAAGACATGGGTTTGTTTCAGATTGGAGTGTTGCAGACGGGCTTGATAGTCAGCGACAACATCCAGCTTGCTTGCATCCAACTCATCGTGGATCAACCTGTCTGCTGGAGTCATCATGGCGGCTTTCTTGCTCCAAGTTCCTCTGTAATATATCATCGCATCTCCCACTTTTTTACTTTCCACCGAGTCCTTATCGTTCACATCCTTGAGCATGCAAGGATTGTTTGCAATGAGACGATTAGTCTTTCCGCCAACCATTACCCGCACATCGCCATCTGTCGGTAAAGTGTAGATTTGGTCTATGTTATATCTTTTGGCATCAAAATGACTCTTCAACATTTCGCAGGTTGTCATTCCAATCTGCGCCGCTTTCATCACGACAAGGTTCTGCGCTTGGTCGCCGTATATATCTACAAGAAAACGATGATTGTCAAATTCTATTGGCTCGCCTTTTTCGTTCTTTATCTTCTCGATGATGAGCCAGTCGTGTATGTCTAAATAATTTTCATCAGATTTCTCCATCTTGTTTAGCTTTCTTTTTACTTCGTTCGGCTAATCTTTTTTTTAGGGCTTCTCGGAATTGCAGAACGATTTCGGTGTCATCGCCATCTTTTATTTCTCCGCTGTGTCGCAATCGTATCGGGTCAGCGTGTTCATCAGGATAGCGTCTTGCCAGCACTCTTTCGGACAAAGGAATATCGCCTGCTTCTACGCCTCTTGCTATATTGGTTAATGCTTTTAATGGCACTTTCTGCCTTAAATCATCAAATCTGTCAAGTAAAGCTGGATTATCTTTTACCCAAGTATAATATGTCTGTCTTGAAATGTTGGCATAATAACAAGCCATGCTCACATCAGAACCTATTGAAAATGCTTCTTCTAGCTTTTTGACACATTCTTCGGTTAATTTAGTGTGTCTGTCGTAAGAGAATTGATATTTAGTTACTTCGGGATTGGGGTTTTTTCTATCTTTTCGGTGTCGTCCTAATCTATTCTTTGGCTCTATTAAATTTTCTTGCGGCGTGTTCATACTTCATATTTCATAGTTCCCTTGGGAATTATAACATTTACCAGCCCGTTTGCGTATAGCTTGCGGACTTGACCGCACCAGCAACAGGTGATTACCGAATGGGCGGTGTTCTGAATCATGTGAAATGACGAGTCTTGGTCAACATCCATTTTCACCACAAAGAAATTATGTTTGCACTCGTTTTTAAGTTTATTATATTGTTGTGGAATATCTCCAGCGGTAGTTTGATTATTCATTTGCTTTATCTTTTATCATTTTATAAGCCGCGCTCGACCCTATTATACTACCATAAGTCGGACTTGACAATATCGTTGCCATATTGCGAAGCACTTTATCTCTGTGGTTTCTGTCTTTTTGAATTTGGCATATAAAATTGTATTGATTAGCGCAGGCTTCCACTTCTTGCTGAATGCGAAAGAATCCGTCATTTAGGTATCTGTCCCACCAGCCGTCAGGGTCATTGCCTTGTTGTATGCAGTGCGTTTCCTCGTGTTTAACCCCATGGTCTGGCATCTCTTTGCCGCTTGGGTTGTAAATCGTGTCTCCATAGGTATATATAGCGTTGTCGGTCGGTTGCATGCCAGCTTGTAGGATTTTGTCGTATATTGGCGGTCGCTCGTTTTTAATTTTCATTTTTTTATTATAACGACCTTAAATACTCCAACATCTCTATCCACTCCTCTTTTAATAAATACCAAGTTTTCTTAAAAAATTCTATCATACCATTTGTTGTATTTTTCATTATATTCCACATTAAATTCATGGTCGTGAATGTAAGTCTTCTCGCATATTATACAATCTTTTATTCCTGCCGAGCAAGTGTTGGGTGGGTATTCTTTATCAGGATAAACATTCAAGTCAATCCAGCTACCACCATTGGCAGTAAAAAAGGAACTAACCAATAAAAATGGAATTATTCCCCACCAACCCCAAATCAAAATACAAACTGAAAACAATATAACTTCAAATAATAAACAATCCCATCTTACAAATTCCTTAAATCCTTGCCACTGACTTTTCCAAAAATCATCTTTCATATCACCACATTTCTTTTACACCATTTTTAATAACTTCGGGATTCTCGCTGTATTTAACCCAGCGACTGACAATCGCGTCACAATATTTGGGATCGAGTTCTATCATTCTGCAAGCACGCCCAAGCTGTTCACAGGCGATGAGAGTGCTTCCTGATCCACCGAATGCATCCAGCACGAGATCACCTTTCTCGCTTGAGCGCTTGAGTGCTCGCTCGTCAGCAATCTTTTTGATCTGCTTTTCAGGGTGGTCCTTAGCGTTCTTTGGGTAAGGTTTTATGTCTTCAATTTTACGCTGTTCTATATTCATTTTATCTTTCTCATTTCATTTTTCTATAAGGATTATAATTTATAAAATTGTAAAATCTAAGGTCAAAAAATCTGTGGACTAGATACCTCAAAATACAGATGAATAAGTTATGACCATAGTAATTTATTATATTTCCCTTTTTACTAACTTTTAGATTAAATATTTTCATTCTTTTTCACGTATTCTACCTCCATACCCGTAACTGACAGAAGTAAGGACGATATTGAGATAGCGCATTCCACACCCGCAAGTAAAACATCTATGGAATCAACTACGCCGACTTGCATAAATTGACCTTTTTGATGGGTTATCATATTGTATGCTTCGCCATTTTTGAGTTCTATTTCATCTAACATCATGTTTTCAAGAAGTTGACGACGTGGGTATTGTAGAGCTTCGTTAAGTATCTTGCTAGATGTTTTTACATTAGCTAATGCCAAACCTGAACCAGCCACTACTCCATGTTGGTAAGCTCGTTTTACTGTGGCAATAGCATTTTCCACTTTATATTTTAGGGTTTTCTGCTCGTTTTCAGTAATGGCGCCTACTTTGATTACCGCAAGGGTGTTGGTGAAAAATCCGAGACGGCGCTGATGTTCTTTTTTCTTTTTTTCTTCTTTTTCGTTTTCAATCGCTTGGCGGAGTGAAGTTATTGCCATCGCTCGGTCACCCTTTTTTCCTTTGGGGTCTATGACAATGGATTCTTTTTCCCTGCAGATAAATTTCTCGCACCTGCCAAGGTCTTTGATTTCTGCGTTCTCTAGTTTATCGCCTTTGGCTTGAGTGAATACCTTTGCGCCGGTTAAGAGCGCAAGGTCTTCAAGGACGACTGTTCTGTTATCTCCCGATGGCGCTACGATAGCCACGCCTTGGAAACTGCCTAATTTGCCAGTCTCCGCATTCTTCACATGTCTGAGATTCACCATAAATGTTGCCAAGGCGCTTTGCTCAACATTGTCGGCAATGACTACGATACTTCTTTTGTTTTCTTTAGCCAGTTTATCAATAATTGGAAATATGTCGGCTATTTCCGTCAGGCGGTAGTCGGTGATGAGGATGTATGGTTTCTCCACCACTGCTTGCATACGACTCGGGTCGGTTACCATATAGGGGCTGATGTAGCCATTGTCCAGCTTAATGCCTTCAGTCGTTTCTACTGTGGTTTCCATAGTCGGGGATTTATCTATGGTGATGATGCCGTCTTTGCCAAGTTTGTGATAGGTGTCGGCAAGCAGTTCGGCAATCTTTTCATTATTAAAGGCAACCATTGATATTTTTTTCAGGTCTTCTTTAGTTTTTATTTGTTGGACGGATTTCGTAAAAGATTTGCTGATTTCTTTAAAACCATTTTTTAGTTCAAGTTCTATTTTTTGGCTATTAAAATTATTTTTTTTAGACACTTCGTTTATGATAGATTCTAACATTAAAAGCGCGCCAGCTGTGCCGTCTCCAACTAAATCATTGGTTTTTATGGCGACTTCTTTAATGATTTTAATCACACTGTTTTCTAGCGGATATTCTGGGATTTCAAAATCTCTGGCTATTTGAACTCCATCATCTACTACGAGTCGATGAGTGAATTTATCTATAATGACTTTGTTACCCGCGGGTCCGTAAGTGGGACGAACCTTATTCATCAGTTTTTCAATGGCAGATTGAATTACTTTCATCGTTTCGGCTTTATTATCAGTTGTTTTTATTGCGTTTGTCATATTTTTATTGTAAGGGCTTCTGGACGGTATATTCGGGCATATACTCGCTTTGATAATCCTCCAGATTGGCAATATTGGCGAATGTGGGCTTTCAAATACTCCTGATTATCTACTCTGCCCCGATATCCTTTATTAAATCTAAACTTCTTATTACAGATATGGCACACCTCAATTTTGATTTTCATATTTTGGAATATGATATGCAAGTCGTGAGGTATGCCTCTGTGGCGACACCCAAGATTTCCCGTATAGCGAATCATTTTGACTTTTTGGTTTTCTTTGCGACCTTTTTGACTGCTTTTACAGACGTCTTTTTTGCTTTTGGAACTGCAGTTTCTTCATCTTTAACATCGGCAGGTGTTTCAGACGTGTCGGGAGTTTCAACTGCTTTCACTTCTTCCATTGGTTCCTCCCAATTATCCCTTGCGCACCTATTTCCTTTATAAACATGTCCGTTTGGACATACTTTGTCTGACATAAATTTTTTGGTTAATCTTTTAATAGTGCTATGACTTCATCGTTATGAAGCAACACATATTCGACCTTTTCCAACTCGATTTTATCTCCCGCCAACAATGCAAAAACGACTTTATCGCCTTTTTTGATGTCGTCTATTTCACTGCCGACCGCAATCACTTCCCCGTATGCTTTCGGTTCTTCCTCCGTGTTGTCGGGCTTGAATACTCCGTTTTCGCTCACTTGGGTTTTCTTATCGTCTGGTTTTATGAGGATATAGTTTTTTCTAGGAATTATTTTTGATGTTTTTTTCATATAAGTTCTTCCATTCGAGTATCTCGACCTAACCTTTTATTGTTTTTAATAATTTCCTGTCTTGCTTCGTCCGCGTCGCTTTCGGCTTCTATAATAAACCCTTTTGGTTTCGGGCCTTTGGCTTCAATCTGTTTGGTTGTAATTTCCACTTTGTGTTCTATCACTCTGCGAAAATACGTCAGGGTTGCCACTATGAGGATTGCAGTGAGCAGTCCGAGTATAATTCCAATTGCAAGGTTCATAGCTGTGGAATAGTGTCATCGTTTTCCGCTTTTATAATAAATCCTTCTGGTTTTTCAGCGACCTTGTCTTTGTTGTCGTCAAAGTATATCGCTCTGGCGAGGACTCTGCCGTCAGGGGTTATAAATGGAACTGCCCCCAGACCGAGCTTGTTTTTAGCAAGCGAGGGGATTACGACTTCGTTGTGGGCTTTGACTCGCTTTTGGAAGTCTATCTCTTTCGCTTTAATTTCTTCAGGCGTTGATGATTGTTTTTCTTGCATAGTTTGATTATTATTTTAATTTTATCACAATGGTTAATATAGACAAAACTATCGGTGTGGATAACTCTTACTTCTTTTATCGACCGTTGGTTCTTCTAAAACTCTTTGGATCAGCTCGGGACGATTGGAAGTAAGTTCACCAACCGCGTGTTCAAATGCCAACTGGCATTGAACATCAGATTGATTGGTATCTAAAATTATACGGAATTCTTTTCTCATTTTGTAATTTTGTTTCTAATTTTTCTCTTTTCTAAAGGCAAGCTATATGAGCTATTTTCCAGTCGCTTGCATTTTTTGTTGCAATGGATTCTAGGTCCGCCATTGGCAAAGGGTTCTACTTCTTTTTTACAATACCTACAAAGGTTTTTCATAAAATGGGTGGCTTGGGGGAAGGTCTGCAAAACAAAGCGGGCAATATGTTCCTTTCCCTAGTAATTCTAATGCTTCATCATAGCGCGCATCGTATTTGAAACTGCCTGTTTGTGTTCTAGTGGCTTCTTTGGGGACTTTTATTTTGCTTGATAAATCTTTCATTATGGCCTTAAATTTTTTAAGAAATTTATCCAACCTGCTGTTATCTTAATTCCTTCGCATTTCTTGTATATAGGGGTTGCTGGCATATACGATGAATATACAGGTTCTTCTAGGGTGGCTTTTTTCTTTGAGGCCTCGTAATTATAATGCGATAAGGATTTTTTCATTATTTCGTTCATAGGGTTTTCAACTTTCTTAAGTAAAACATCATTATACATATATTTTAATCTATAAACTAAAATTGATTTCGCGCTTGTCCTTCGGCTAATCGTATTAAGGTTGATAATGCGCTAATAAGTTTTTCAATCCGTTTCAACTTTAATCTAATTACCACTTCGTTTATGCCGTCATCTGTCGCCTCAAATTCTTTATCACACGCTTTATCGCTTTTATGTTTTGACCGCATCTCGTTCCATACTTTCGGTTTTCTTTGTAAAATATCTTCTAAAATTCCAGTCCAAAATGAATACTCCCCTGAAAGTCTAGCTCTATCTTCTGCTGACAAACTAGGGTTGCTGTTATATTGCCCTAAACGCATCATATCCTGTGTAATTGTGATTATATCCGTTTTGTCCAT
>Ga0208957_1000445_pt1 | contig 33813 bp, 46 predicted proteins | sample RifOxyA1_FD_184029 | JGI IMG/M metagenome (GOLD analysis project Ga0208957, IMG submission 184029) | Groundwater microbial communities from Rifle, Colorado - Rifle Oxygen_injection A1 (SPAdes) | ecosystem: Environmental > Aquatic > Deep subsurface > Groundwater | place: Rifle, Colorado, United... | reverse complement strand
CCGGGGGCCGCGCATCCTACACGCGGGAGGATTTTATGGACGAGAAGGACCGAAGGATTGCTGAGTTGGAGAAGGCATTACGACACGAGGAAGCGATGGAGTTGGCAGAGTTGAAGGTGGGAGTTAATGACAGGTCCATGATGGAAACCGCCACCGTCTGCCTCTACCAAGAAGTCCGTTCGCTACGTTCCCGCCTCGCTGAGTCGGTGAAATCCTACGAGGATTGCGCCGCAGAGAACGCCATTTTCGAGCATCGCCTCGCCCGCCAGCGGGAAGCGTTGAGGGTGGCGAGGGAAGAACTGTTGAAGGTCTGCGCCGAGTGCCGTCAAGAAAGTTGTGTTGCGTGCCGAATCAAAAATGCTCTCGCCGTCATCGACAAGGAATTGGGGGAGGGGTGATGGAACCGAAACGCTTCGAGATGTTCGACCACCCGGAGGATGTTCTGCGGTACGCATCGTGCCCGAAGTGCGGGGGCCGCATCAATCATTGGGGCCATGCCGAGAAATTGGAAAAGCCCGATGTCTACGGGTCGGGAACGGACAGCCCAATAACATTCACCCATCGTAGTACCGTCGAGTGCAAGGAAAAATGTACGAAGCTGATAGTCATGGGGTGTATGAGGGCGGCTCTCAGCGCGGGGTGCTTCATGCGGTGGGCCGACGATGTGCCGACGTGGGAGACGAAGGCCGAGAAGCGCAATTCGTCCGAGCCGTGATGGAGGAGATTGGGGGAGGAGAGGGATGAACACCATATGCAGATGCCCGCGATGCTTCAAATTGGTCAAGCCTCCCCATGATTGCTCCGGCATATGCCCGAAGGTCAAGAAGGTGGGGTTCTTCGCTGGTAACAGATGTTGCCTGCCAGTCGGGCATAAGGGCCAACATCGCGCATCAGCCGGATTCACCTGGGAGGCATGAGAATGGGCATCATTTCAAAGTGGTTCAGTAAAGACGTTAAGACCACCACCGACATTGCTATGTGGTTGGAAGCGGTCCCACTTGCATGCCCCAATACGAGATGGCACCGTGGAGACGCAGTATGGGTTTCAAGGTATTGCGACCCATGCAAATATGGCGATTGCGATATGACCGCATGCCATAACTACAAGAAGCAGTGGAAGGAACCGAAGCGGCTCGTCGTAGTGGTCCCATGACAAATCGTAGGCTACGGACCGGGAGTATTGTATCCATCAGAGGGTTCATTGTCGGGAAAGACAAAACCTCCGGGTTTGTCGGGGTACAACTGCCTGGGTGCAGGTGGGTGTTGTGGTTCCAACGCGAGGTATTAAAATGAAGCGCAAGACCATCGACGAGATTGCGGAGGAAGCTACTGCGTGGGCATGGGATAGGTACAGTGTCCCAGGAGATTTTGACGACACCTGTGTGACGAAAGCCGCCCGTCGCGCCATCCTGCTTTGGAGTCGGGAACAGAGGGAGAGGAGGAAGCGGAGGTGATTGTCTTCGTCCTAGTTCTGTTATGCGGTACCATGTCATGGGATGAGTACCTACTTCCAAAATTAACTCTCGCGTCTCTCCTGGCGTTGTATCATGCGCTTAAAAACAAAGCAGTCGAGAAGCAATCGTTGTTGGGACCATGCTTTGTTGTGGCTATACTGGTGATGTTGGCTACTGGCATCTGTGGAGTTGACCCTGCTCTCTCAATCTTTGGGAAACACCATGTCTATACCCACGGCATTATCCTGACAGTGTTTGCCTACATTCTTTATTCCATATCATGTAGCAAGAATTATGGATACCCTCAATATATATTGGCCGGGGCATTCTGCTCCATTCTGGCTCTAGGGGAAAGATTTGGGTACGATATCCTAGAATGTCTTGGACTACTCCGAGCCAGTGCTTGGCCAAGAACGATATCAACCATCGGCAACCCAGTTTCCCTGGGACAAGTGTTGGGCGTGGTCTTATTCGCTTCGATGCTTGAGATTGAGGCATTGAAGCTCAACCGATGGTGGTGCATCGGGCTACTCCTGATTGGTGTTGGGATTGGTACTACTGGCTCGCGGAGCGCATTGCTTGGATGCGGTGCCGCGTTCGCTGTTATGTATGCAAAACGCAAGGATTGGGTGGAGATTGCCATGGTTTTTGCAATCCTCATTGGCGTATCGGTATGGGCACGTGGAACAACAGCAATGATGGCTGACGTTGAGCGACTCGTGGCATGGAAGGTCGGGCTTCAATCGTTCCTTGAGCATCCAATCCTTGGTTCAGGACCAGGGACATTCGGATTGTCATTCACCAGGCTGGCCACTGTGGGGGAGAGGGCGAGCATGGGTCAAATGCTCCATGCCGATGCTCATTGCCTGCCATTGCAGGTGCTTTCCACCATGGGATTGGTGGGTTTCGTGGCCTTTCTTGCCGTTTTATGGTTCTACTACAAGCAGAAAGAGCTTCGACCCACCCTACCGATGGTGGTTTTCCTGCTTGTTTCCAGCCTATTCCAGCCTCTTTGCGCTATTGCGGCGCTACTGGCCCTAATTTCGATTGGGCATCAAGAAGCGAAGAAGTGCCCTGGGGGGGTGGGGAATCGCTACCTTGCCCTACCAGCGTTCGCCTGCGCCATAGTCTACTGCATCTGGTTCATCGCAGATTGTAAACTGCGAAGCGTGGCCATGGACCCAAACATGGAGCGAGCCATCACTGGAGTGAGGCAAGCGACAAGGCTTGCCCCTTGGGAAGCGAGCTACTCAACCGTGCTTAACGAGGTCTTGACCGAGAGTTATCGTTCTTCTCCAGACATCAGGGTGAAGCGCCATCTTGCGCTCATGATGACAAGGGAAGCGGAGCGTGTCATCTGGTGGCATCTATACCAGTGGCGTGGGCATCGTGACCTTGCCGTGGCGATTGGGTTCGCCAACAATGTTGGCATGGTCCTGCCCGATGGGGATACTCAGTTTCGTGAGCAGTCCGCAATCATGGGCGCACTCAATCCGGCCGAGCCATTGCCCATCATGCGGAAAAGAAGGTGATGGAGATGCGCTCCACCACCTTCTTCCACTTGTTCCAGAAGTAGGTATGACCTACAGGAACGGCGCTGACTGTGGGAACTTTATCTTGATGAAATTTAGAACCACAGACAGAATCCCCGTGAAGAACGCTGTCAGTCCGATGCTGATGACATCCCCCTGCATCGTGACGCCCATCTGCGCCATCTCTGGCGAGGCCACATGTACAGCCAGGCCCGCAAGGATGACAGCGATGGCGCGTTTTCCGAACTTCTCCAACGCCTTTCCGATGAGCCACTGTTTTACAGCACCGATTGGGTCCATTTTTTCCTCCGAACTTGATACGGAATAGGGGAATCCAGAACCCCTTACGCTTGAGGCTAGTCCACCAACTCGAAATGGGGGAGGTCATTGAAGTCGTCATTATCCTTGAAGTCGAGGTCCCCATCCCAATCCCCTCCCCATCGAATTTTCAATCCCAGTTGCTTGGCTTTCGTCATTATCTGTCCGGCAAAATAGTAGAACCTTCGCGCCTCTTCCCAATCCAGGGGATAGGGCGCAAGGTCTACGGCCTTTGAGGGGAAGGCGTTGTGCTTAGAATTGGGCCAATGTTTCTTCGTGCGACCATCGACGAAGGCTCGTTCTTGCTCTTCTTTCCCCCGATGCCCACAGATGATGGTGAAGTCCACCTCAAGGATGAGGTTCATCAGCAAGTGCTGAAGGTCTGGGTGGATGGTACTCAGCCTCTCAAGAGATGTGTTTGAGAACTTAGCCATAGAGCCTCTTGGTCTTGGACTTCCCGCCCTTGAGCTGAATGGGGCAACGACGCAGGAGCTTCTCATGCCGCAGATTCACGCTCCCCTTGTTGCCCAAGCCCATCATGGTCAACTTCATTATACTACCATTTCCCAGCTTTGCCATCATCGAGGCGCGGGCATAGTAGTTCTTGATGCTGGCATTCGTGGCGAATGGGCGGCGGGCTTTCTTCATAGCATGGCCCTCATGTGCGCCGAAGTTTCAAGGAACCCAGCGTTCCAACCTACTGTTCCGTACTTCACCTTGGCCTCAAAGTCGTCATCAATCTCTAGGCGATAGAGTTGACGGAGCATTCTCCATTTGTCATCTAGCTTGTCCACAATGAATGCGTCTCCGACTCGCGTTGCAGGGATGGAGCCGAATGCTCCAATCTCTAGAGTGCCAGTGTTCCAATAGGCCAATGCCTTGGCTGACCATTGTGCCGCGACATCATCGTAGTATTCCTTCGGGATGGCGAAGTAATTGGTCAGGCCCTTAAGGTAGTCAGTGTACCACGCAGAGAATGCCCGTGCTTCTTCATCTGCCTTTTTGCGGGCTAGGTATTCTGACATGAACATGAGAGGCATGAGGCAGGCACCGACATAGGGAATCATGGTGGCCATGCCAAGGACGGCGCGAAACTTGTCATTGAGCATCATCTTCTCGATGTTGCGCTTGAACTCCTGCCCTTTCTTGGCGTCCTCCATCCACCACAAGGAGTTAGGTCCATAATAGGCGACCACCACATGACTTACTGGGTCAGAGAGAATCTGTTTCAGATTCCTATGACTGTGGAAGAGGGGCACCTACACCTCCAGAAGCTCTACGGGTATGAGGTACTCGCGTTCCCCCCGGTCATTGGCGACTAGTGGTTGCCGTGCCTTGAAGGAAGTCATAATGACCTGATAGGAATTGCCATCAGTGTCGATGAAAGTCTTCGGGATGTTGGAAGACCAGACGGCCTTGAGGTCTGCAAGGATTTCGGCGGGGGTGCGTTGCTCACGCTGCCCATTTAGGAGCAGGGCATGGCGGTCGGCCCTGATAGCAAAGGACCAGGCCAACTTCTTAAGCTGAGTGGGGATGTACTTGGCTGTGAACCCTTCGATGTAGCCGGGCCATGTGCACCCCACGTTGGATACAATCTTCGGGGCAAACCATCGGCCAGTGATTTCCGTGTCTACGGGCATCTCCTTGATGGTGCCATCAGCCGCCGTCATGGTTCCAATGAGGATGTCGTTGACATAGACGGATAGGACATTTGCATCGGTCAACGCTTCAGAAAGCTCAAGCGTCATGGAGTAGAGTGACTTGTTGATGAGTTCGGTATTTGCGCCAAAGTTGGAGAATTGTAGGGTCGGGGTACTCCCAGAAATTGAGCCGGGGGAAGCCGTTGTCCTGGTGATTACCCCGCTAGCGGCATCGACCACGTAATATCTGCCAGACCACTCGGCGATGGCGAGCATGGTGGTTTCGTTGATGGAGAATGGGTCCACGTTGAAGGCGGCACATTCCCGCACGACTGTGCCATTCGTTTCAAGAATTGAGTAGTAAGCGTTCTCGTCAGTCCGAGACAGAAACAGGAAGTTCCCGCTTTCCTGGAAGAAGCATGGGATTCCATGGTTCAGCAGTTCAGCAGATGTGGCGCCAAGAAGGTCGATGGAATGGCTAGACTCGTAGAGAATGGTGCTTGGGTACTGCATGACAGCGTTGATGACATCGTTACCGTCCTTTTTGGCGCCGAACAGGTAAATGGTCCCTCCGATGGACGCCAGCCCACGAACTACAAAATTGGGGAGCATCTCGATTGCGGAGATAGTCGGGTTAGTCGCGGTCATGTCCGTGCTGGTGATGCGGATAATACGGCCGGGCATGACACCGGCGGAGTCCGACATATCATTGAATGCGAAGTAGTGAGTCCCATTGGAGTCTATGGCGGATGAGTTGCACATGACGCCAGCGGTAGAGCCATCCAAGTAGAATAGCTTTTGGCTGGCAACAGTCAACGCATTCGCAGTAAACGTGATGAGTTCGAAAATTGGAATACCACTATTTGTTGCAGTAGTGCCAGCCACAACGACAGCCGTGGAGCTGACCCGGTGGATGCAAGTGCCGAAGACTGTCAAATTGATGGTTGCGGCAACCGATGTCCCGGTGTAGATTTTCAAGACGTTGTTTGTTACGGCGAACAAAAAGGTGGTGTACCCACCGATGGCGCCGTCCCGCGTGATGACGCAGATGTCCTGCGCGCTGATGTGCCGAATCTCGGGGATATTACTGGCATCGGCACGCGCCTTCAATTCGGTAATGGTAAAAGCGGCGGCAGTCGAAACATAGGCAAGCCAAAGCTCATTATTGTAGTGAATGAGTTCCCCGAGATGGCCGACATTCGCGGAACCGGAGCCAGTAGCGGCGAATACGAAGTTATCAAACTCAGGTGAAATGTCGAGTATACTCTCCGCGTCGGGGAACTCGTAGATGGCAAAGTAGTTTGATGCCGTGAATGTTGTGTCGGTTAGTTCTCCGAGCGAAACGCTATCGCACAGAAGCTCGACAACGCCAGTCGATGAGCGATTGATGCGGATGGCATGAGATGTGTCCCCATCAACATAAGTGGAGTACGCACCGATTAAAGTGAAAGCACCAGCCGTGACCTTGTAAAGATATGGCTGCATAACGCCAAGTCCAACGTTGTGTGCGAACATGACGCAGTAGCCGTTAGTAGTAGCGACATTGTCGGTAGAACTCATGAACAAAACATACAGGTCAGCCGCCTCATTTTCACCAACAGGATTCGACGTGTGTAGCATGTCGAATGCCCAGTAGGCTGTAGTGTAGGTCGATGGGGTGGAAATCTCATGCGACCCAGTCATGGTGGTCATCACTAGTTTCGCCCCGGCGGCAGACCATGTTGCTCCGCCACGAACAGTCCAGACAGGGTCAGCCGAATAATTGGTATCGGTGAAAGTATCCGTCGTGCTGGTCCCGGCTATCGAGCGAACTGGCAGGGCATTCGTCAGCGATAGGTTTTCCAACTGGGAGGCAATCTTCGGCTTTCCGTTGCGGATGTTCCAACCCACGCTCTGCCAGTATTTGGTCGTGTCGTTGAAATTCTCCTGGCCTTGCCCCCCAATGAATGAGGCTTGATTCAAGAACTGCCAGTAGGACAGGTCGCCATAGGATGTGTCGCCGGTAGAAAACCGGGGATTGAAAGGGGTCTGGGATTGGAGTGCGTATGACTCATCCAATAGGATGTAGCCTTTCGAATCCAGAAAAATATGGTGCGTTTTATTGCTTGGGTTGGTCATGTTTTCGCGAACCTCGATGATGGTTTGATGAGGGAAGACTCTTCTGTGGTGAGTTTTTTGTGGTCAAATAAGCGATGGTGATTCGGGCATAACACAATAATATTGTCCACAGAGAATGCGCCACCGTCACTGTGCGGGATTATGTGAGCATATTCAACAAAGCGTGTGTAGCCACAGATTGCGCAGGAAGCACCATAGACTTTCTTCGTGTGTTCTGTTATGACTTTACCGCGCGTGAAACGTGGTCTGCTAACATTGCGATAGACCGATGAACAATGTCTTGAGCAGAATCTATTATTGTAGTAGGTCTTATGATATGGTTTTATCTTTACAGTTTTCCCGCACATGGCGCAGGCAGTTTCTATTTCCTTTTTCCTGGAATCCCAATAGCATCGATAAGAACAGAAATCATTTTTCCTATCTCGCCATGGGGTGTATTTTTTGCCACATTGTCGGCAATCGATTTGTATTTTTGAGAACATGGCTACGTTCCGTTTCCCATTGGACTTGACATGATACGCCTTGTCAGGTGCAGTCATCTACCATCTCCCATTGCGCAACTTGGGCTTCTCAACTGCTCCGGTGGCAAGGTCTGAGGCCCAGTTGTTCATAACATCCACTGTCCTGAGATTGATTCTACGATTTCTGCCACCCAAACGATAGGGCTGGATGTGGTCAACTTGAAGGCCATGGCCCTGTACCTTGTCATACCCTGTGGTAGTGGAACGGTTCCTGTCACGCTTCAGGATTTCTTTCCTGACGACAGCCCATCCAGCACCACGATGGCCTTCGGCTCCACCCATCTCTCGCGTGATGTAGGAATGGCGAAGGCGTATGGCGAGCGGCCCTTTCTTGCGGGCATCGCCAACGTGCTCAATGGGTCTTGGGTCGTTGGGATTGTACTTGCGGTTCTTCGACCGTTTGGCCATTATGGGTCACGGTAGGTGGACACATAGTTTGCGGGGAGAGGTCGGATGAAGTTTTCCCTCGCCACTTGGGCCTGGTTCTTGAGGTCGAAAGCGATGCGGACAAGCTCATCGGGAGTCGCAGACCTGTCGTTCAGGGCCGCGCTGTACTCAGTGAAGCGCACACGGTTCGACTTTAGGGAGTTGAAGGCGAGGTGCGCGGCATAGCACTCAATCGCCTCTGCATAGATATCGTCATCGAGAGCTGTGGTCAGCACCGTCAACTGCGGTTGCATCTTGGCGATGATGGGGCGAAGCGTGCGTGAAGTGCCAGCCGCATTGCGGAAGCGGAGAGTGGAGCCATTCAACTGCCATGAGTGGAATGGAATATAGTTCGTCACACCCTGCCCGGTATCCGCGCATTCCAGCCTGATGATGTAGTTGCCGTATGGGTAGGAGATGCCATCAGCCACATCCGGTGTGGCGGTGTAGTAGTTGGCGGCCCAAGTGAAGGCTGTACCTGTTACCTGCGTCCACGAATGGGGGCGGCACCAGAGGATGGCCTTATTGATGTGACGCCGAAGAGTGCGGTCAGTCCAGCCCCATGCGGGGTGGATGGAGTATGCCACTCCAGCGAGATGAGGTGCGGCTGTGGTCCCCTGGAACCCACGGATAACCTTGATTGTAGAGGTTTCATCGGGCACTAGAACGGCCAGCATGACCTCATCCTCGACTTCAATAAGGGCTTTCTGCCCTATAAACCCAGAGAGGAGGGATTCTTGGATGCGGAGGGAGTCGGTCCTTGCATCTATAGACCCCTCCAGGAGCCCAGGAATGCCCCAGGACGCAAGATGCTCGCGCGTATTGGCAAGTAGGTCAGCGAGGGTTGTTGCCATAGGAAGAGGCCCTCTTTCGTGAATCAGATTGAACGAGTTGCTCTATCCCCTTCCTCATGTAGCCGATGTCGTTCTCCATCACGGCCAACTTCTTGTCATGCTCCGTGACTTTCACTTCGATTTCGTGCATCTTGGTGGGCAGTCCCATGATTCCAGCGTAGAATACACCGGCTCCAAAGATGACTGCCACTACCACCTTAGCCCACGATACTAGCTCGCTTTTCTTTTCCATGGCAGTTCTACGCTTACCTCACATCCTCCGCGCAATCCCTCATTCCATCCTCGTATCAACGCATTTTTCCGGATGCCCTGGGTTGTAGAAGTGGCAAAGCCCATGCACAAGGTCTTTGGGGTCCGAAAATATGATGTGCGTCCACCCCGTTCGGTACGTCCTGACGCACTCCACAATCAAATGCTTGGCCGAGTCGTACAGGTCCCCGTTGTCCAGCTTCGTGACCACCTTCCCACAATGGTAGTTGACCGAATCCACGGACGGCAGACGGAACAGCCCGAGCTTGGCCTCTTTGTAGCGGATTATCTGCGGGCGGGAGGCGCATCCCACAGCCAAGACGGACAGAATGAGCAGTAACCTCATCTCTTGCAGTCCTCCCTACAGGATTGGACCCCGCCGATAAGTTTATCACCACACGGCAGGAACCTTTGTGCGATTGCCGGGCTATTGTGGCAAACATCGCAGTCGGTCTCGCAAGCGGCAATGTCCAACAGGATTTCCAAGCCACGCTTTACCGGATTCGGTTTTGCGGCGTTCGGAAAGGGTAGGCCGGGGCATGAAATACCGCACCACTCATTCCTGGCGGCTAGTTCCGGTGTGCCACAAAAGGTCCAACACTTCTCTACGGGAACCGTGGGGCAGGTGTAATTCTCGGCAAACACATAGCCACCCGGATATGCGCGAAGTTGGCGCACATTAACATTCCGTGTTTTGCCGTCTAATACTTGCATGAACCCTGCCGCAAGGAAGCAAGCCTCCCCGGAATCAGGTAGGACGGACATCTCTCGGGATACCGTTTTCCCGTCGGAACCGAATAGAGCCATCACGACGACGAATAGGGTTTCGTACATTAGTTCATCCCCATCAGTTCGGGCTTAGAGATGACGCAGGTCATCAAGTGGCACTTGTGACACTCGCATGGCCCATCAAGCGGCCCGTCCTTCATGAATGAGAACGCCGTCACTCCACAAATCGTGCAACGGACCGTTGTCACGCAGGGGCCTATCTGCGTTTTCACAGTAAACCGCCGAGTAGATATGCGGGGTATAACCTCATTACTGAAACACTCCCCCCATGATATCAGCGAAGTTCGCCACGGAAGTTCCAGTGCTGACGACGAGCTTGGGCGGGGCGCAGTTGTTGCAGTAGTAGACCTCTCCCGCCGCTGTCGGGGTGATGGCTCCAAGTTGAGCGACAGACTTGGAGGATGCACCTAGCGGCCCACTCAGGGCGAGGCCTCCGGTTGGAGAATAGGTAGAGCGTCCGACTCCGTAACCGAGGTAGATGTTAGAGTCTCCATCGACCCGAAGCATGCGTCCAGCTCCATTCTCCACATCCAACACCGCGCGTCCTGCGGCAGTTTCGGCGTGACGAATGAGCGTACCTTGGTTCTGTGTCCCGACTGCCACGGTTCGCACTTGCGCGGTGTAGGTCGCGTCACATGCCCCCGCGCTTGTATGCCCCGAAATGCAGAGCATCATTTGGCCTTGGTCTGCATCCGTAGCGGTCAGCGATTGCGCCGTCACCGTCCCCGTCGAGTGGAGGTTCAACGCCGAGACGGTTCCCGTCACCTCAAGTTTCGCGGTGGGCGCGGTATTGCCGATGCCGACGTTGCCGTTAGAAATAATTGAAGCCGCGAGCGTCCCGGTATGGGTTGTTGAGCTTGCGCTGGTGTAAAGGTTGATGGTTTGCGCGGCAAGCCCGGCAGAAGTGCCCCCACCGATATTGAGGGTGTTCCCCGAGTTTAACGAGGTCAAAGACAACGCTGTCACCTCATTGTTGTTGCTGAAATCCTTTGACAAACCAAGGCGTAGGTTTTTGTTTGTTTCGTCGGCTTCGGTATCGATTCCGCTAAACTGGTAGATTCCGCCGACAGACACAAATTTATCGCCGGGGTTCGTCGTCCCAATCCCCACCGAGCCCCCGAAATACCCGCCCGCGTTGGCGGCGAGGGGGAGCGCATTGAAGCACACGGATGCCGTGGATGGGCAGATGCCGCCGCCAAAAGCCCCCGTCGCCGCGCTCACGCCGTAAGTCACCGACAAGCCTCCTATACCGCCAGCCGTGACCTTGTTCAGCGTGCAGTCAACCGTCAGCGTCGGGTCATCCACGGAGAGGCATTTACTCCCGGTTCCGGTGATGGTGACGGTGGAGGGAGTGAGTACTGATTGGTTGGCGATGGACGGACCAAGCCGGGAAGAGGCTTGGGCTGTGACAGCAAGGAACGCCAAGGCAAGAAAAGGAATCAACTTCTTCATGGCGCTACCTCACTAGCAAGAGTCTTACGTCTTTGGAGTCCTCCCCATCAGAATGCCAGATATAGATGGGTACGTTCTGCGTCCAGTCGTGGCATTCCTTCTCGCCCCCGACTTCCGACCAACCATACAGCGATTCGTTCACCGTGGAGAAGGAGGAAATCCACACCTTCTTGGACGAGTCGGAACTCTCATGCTTGATACAGACCTCGTTGTAGGTCCGTACAGTAGCGGGAAGAGTCGTAGGGTTGTTGGCGTAGGTTGCCGTGGTGCTGGATGTGGCGACCACGACCACGCCGAACTTCTCTTCACTACGTTGCAGGGGAGTCGCGGCGATAACGGCGCACATCACAGCGACAAGACAGACCACCTTCCCGAATGTGGCGCACAGTCTATCCGCTTTCTCCGAGAAGGTGTTCATGGTCTAGCCTCCGAACGTAGTCTTGAATCCATGCGGCTTTTTCCCGAATCCCCCGTGGGTGATGCCGAACTCGGGGGGAAGCTCATAGCCGACTTTGGCTTTGGGCAGGGGTCCGAGAGTAACGATTGGGGCAGGGGATGGGGTGTCCCCCACCCCGGCTTTCGCCGGGGCAGGGGATACCACTTCAGGCGTTCTCTTCAGTGGCCACCGAGACATGGGCTACTTCGGAGAGAACACGGGCCAGTAGATGGAATCGTTCGCTGAGTCGCAGACGAGTCCAGCATGGATACGGATGGGCGGGCAACGGCCAGAGCAAACGGCACCGCCGAAGGAAACGGCTTCGGTAGCACTGCGCTGAACGGTGGCGACAAGGTTCAGAGAAGTCGTCTCTGAAGTCGTGTCGGACACTGTGGCGCTGTCAAAACAGAAGACATTGCCAGAACCCATCCCAGCGATGAGGTCGTAGAACACGCCCTCACCAACGAACCACCGCTTCGCCGTTGTGCGAACCGGAGAGGTCTGGTTCGGTGCAACCGAACCGTCAGCGATGGTGGAAACATCGACACCGAAGAAGTCGATGGACGGAGGGAGAACTCCGTTGTCGGATACGGGCATGTGGAACTTCGTATCCGCCTTGGTCTGAGTGGCACTTGCGAAAGCCGCACCCAGACCCACGACCAGGACTGCGAGCAGGAATCTCTTCATCTCATCTCCCTCCTACACCGACAACGCCGTGTGGTAGGCGTGAGCCTGTGCGGCGTTGAGCACCTTCAGACACCCTTCCATGAGTATCTGCCAGCGCATCGCATCCCCGACCCGAGCCAGAGGCTCAGCGAAGAGGGTGCGTCCCTTCATCGGGCAGAAGAACACCTTGCTCTTCTCGATGAGGGCGACCTCATCCGACTTCATCCAGCGGTCAGTGATGAGCGCAATCTGCTGGCCGATGCTGGTGAGGTAGTGGCTGACGAACACGCCAGCGACCTTGTCCGACGGCCCAACGCGAAGACGCTGTGCGTTGAAGGTGCCGAACTTGGTAATCTGGTCAGCGTGCCCGATGAGCGTCTCGGGGTTGCCGCCATCTTCCCAGGCCGCCTGGTACAGGTCGTTCACGACCTGCTCGCTGAGAGCCTCAGCAGTCGTGTTCACGTTCGCGCTGGAGGTCTTCACGAGGAACTCGCGCAGACCCTTCATGGTCTGACCGACCGAGTCGGAGGCCGCCGCGCTGATGACGCTGTTGAGGATGGCGCGGTTAAGCTGGACCTTCAGCTCGTCCGTGCGCCGCATCATCTGGAGCCGCATCTCGGAAGGAATGCCGGGGTGCAGACCATTCGCCGCTTCCGCTTCAGCCGAACCGCTGACCTTCACGGTGGACTTGAAGATTTGCGTATACAGCGTGACCTGAGTGCGGGCCTTGCTGTAGTCGGCAATCGTCTCGTCGCCCTCGGGAAGCGCCGCGCCAATGACCGCAAAGACGGCGTCATCGTCATGGGCTTCCGCGTCTGTGGAGCCATAGCCCCGCGTTACGGTGAGCGCGTTCGAGGAGATGGCGGTGACAAGCAGGACTTCCTGCTTCCCATTCGCCATGTCCATCAGCAGAGTTCCGACCAGCAACTTCGAAGCATCGTCGATGTCGAAGGCCGTCTCGCTGTCGTCCAGAGCCTCAGCCGCCTGAATCGTCGGGGCGTTGAGGGAGTCCTCATTGAAGTAATGAGTCCTGCCCATCACATTCTCGCCCATCCCGATGACTCCGAGCGTCGCTGTATCCGTCATCAGCATCGCTGAGAGAACCGGAGATAGGTCGAGTCTCTTGGCTGTGTTGTCGTACGACGCCAAGCTGTCACTCGCGGGGTATGCCATACTATCACCTCTCCTGTAGTCTCCGGTTCATCACCGGGTCATGCCGTACAAGTTCGCCACAGCTTTCGGCTGTAGCTTGATGCACGCTTCCAAAGCGGCTCGCGCGTCGCCCTTCTTCACGGCGGCATCCAGTTCCGCCTTGAGTGCAATGGTCCTTCCCTGGTCGCCTTCCTCTCCAGTCCCACCGCCATGAGCACCAGCGTTCGCAAAGGCATCGCCGGGGTTGGTATTGGCAGGGCCAGCCTCGGCCTTCGCCGCAGGCTTCTCCACCTTGGGGAACATGGCCACAATCTTGGCGGCGTTCGCCCGCCGTTCTGCAAGATTGGAGCCAGGGATGACGGTCCAATCAGTCACCTGGGGGAACTCGGTCTTGAGCGTGTTCTGCTCGGCATCTGCCACTCTCTGCGCTTCTTTCGCTTCGAATCCAGCAAGCTGGGCCTTCATCTTATTGAAGGCATCCATATCGACAGCGGGAGCAGGGGTAGGGGTAGGCGTAGGGGTCGGCGTCTCTTCAGGCATTGTCATCTCCTTCCATCTTAGCAGGTGAACGGTTGTAATGCAAGTTTCCGTTCTACCACTTGGGTCTGAACTTCAGGTTCGCTCGTCCTTCTACGTCCCGAGTCAATCCCAAATCTGATGCGAATTGAGGGCGGCGGGTGAACTGCAATAGCTTCTGGGCAGTTGCCTTGGGGGATGAGGTGTAATAACTGTCCCCAATCTTAGCGAGTGCGGAGGCATTGGCCACCGCACCACGGATTGCGTCCTGCTGGTTGGAGCGTTCTTCCATGAAATTGTAGTAGGAAATCTGTGCCCTATTCGCTTGCTCCTGCCAGTAGTTCACATCCTGGCCCTTGCCCTTGCGACGACCCATCATGTATCCGATACCGGCCCCCACGATGGCACCGATGACTGCGCCCTTCCAGTTTCCATACTGGGCACCCATCGAGGCGCCTTCGACAGCGCCACCAGAAGTGCTGAGTGCGAGAGCCGCTTTCGTGTCACCCTTCTCCCTCTGGACCCCTTCGGCATATGAGAGTCCTTCTCTTGTGAATGCGGCGGAAGCGGCCCAGTAGGTGTTTTTCTTCTGGGCACTCACGCCTTGCTCCGCTTCATCCTTGGCTTTGGTGTATTCCTCAACAGAGCCGTATCTATCCATCCGTACCTGGTCAAGAGCGAGTTGCTTCTGAGCGAGAGACTGCCGCTGGCGCTGAAGATTGTCGGCAGAACCATAGACCATCACGCTATTGCCGATAATAGTGGCAAGACTGACTGCGCCTTGGGCGACAGTGTTGTCGAGATGGGATTCGGCGGAGGCGGCCTGAATCTGGCGATAGGCACGGTAGTCGATGAGTCCAGTCTGATAGGCGAGAGAACCAATCTGATTCGAGGCGTTAGTATAGTGCTGTGGCGAAAGGCCGAGCAGGTTCCTTCGGAGCATGCTGAAGGTATTCTCTTCCCCGATGTCATTCACCCAGGGCTTGATTCCATTGGCCTTGTTCTCTTCAATCTGTGCGAGTCGAGTCGCTTGTTCTTTCGGCTCCAGCCCAGCGACCTGCATGATTTTCCACTCGGACTCAGCGGTCTTGTTAACGCGCTCTTTGTCGAGGTAGGATTTGTAGACGGCTTCGGTGAATCCACCATAGACCTGGGGGCTAGTTACTCGTCCACGGACGACATCGAGCTTGGTCAGCTTGGGAAGCGGGTAGTCGCTGGCGAGGTCTTCTCGTTTGGTCCCCTTCATCAAGATACGGTTCCCGATGGTGACACCATGCAGGCTCTCGCGTTGTCGAGTCGATGCTTCGGAGTAAGCCTTTCGTTCTTCTGGGGTCATCCCATCGGGCTTTACCGGAGGGTTGAAGTATTGGCGATGAGACTCCAAGAGCCCAGCCGCAGAGGGGTCGAACTGCGGAAGGAGCATCTCTTCGAGGGCATTCCGTTGGACTGCATCCTGGCTGAGCAGGTCATCATGCCCAAGGGCCATGAGAGCACCAGAGACACGTTGCCCCTCCACGTTACCCTTGTTCACGAGAGCGAACAGGGCGGCCTCAGTGGGATGCCACTTGGCGAGTTCGATTGCCTCGGCCTCGCTCATGTTGTTGTCGCTATCCGAGTTCTTGTAGTTGGAGACGATGAGATATGCCTTCTCCGATTGGTACTTGATGGCGACAGCCGCCAGGTCCTTCAGGGTGGCATCACTCCCATATTCGATAAGACGCTGAAGACTATCGGCAACGGGTTGGCCAGGGCGGTCAGGAAGGGTGTTGCCATCCGTGTCCTTATTGCCTTGCTCCATCTGGAAGCGGAGCTTGTTCACGAACTTGGTGGCCGCAAGCGGCTCATCGTTCCTATTGGCTTCACGGATGCTGTCGATGAGAGGCTTCAGTTTGGCTTCCTCGGATTCGATATGAGTGAATGCCGCCTTCTCACGCTTCATCGCCACGATGTCTTGGAGCCAAGAGAAGTGTGAGGCCCTGGACTTTTGGAAGTCCACGAACTGCGCGGGCTTCAAGTTGGTCCCTGTCATGTAGAAGTTCCGCACAGCATCGGCATCGGATTGGTTGGCGATGATTTCTCCGAGATACCGAGCCCTCGTGACGCCACCGGGGAGCGCGGTACCATTGGAGTCTATCGACAACTCTTCATTGATGTAGTGGATGAAGTTGAGTTTGGTTCTCAGGTGGGGGTCAGTGTTCCCCTTGTCAATCAACTCTTGGAGATAGCGGCCATCGGAAACCTTGCCGATGTAGTCCAGGTCGGCTGTATCTATCGCCCCCTTCACATCGCTCCAATACTCCTTCAATAAGTTTGCGGCCTCAAGGTCAGTGAACTTGTTGGACTGGAAGAACAAGTTCAGTTGGTCGTAGGGCTTGCCACGCCCGCCCTTCGCAAAGAATGGGACCTCCGCTGGCTTGGTGGGGTCATAGGCGCCAGGATAGCTGATGTTCGCCACCATGCTTCGGAACTGTTGGTCGAATATCTCCAAGTCCTTTGGAAGCTCGTTCTTTGTCACCGACGACTTCAGGATAGGGTCCTTGCTGAAATCGACAGGACGGCCATAGAGAGAACGCCTATCAGATTGGGTCGGCGGAATGGAGTTGACCTCATCCCCCCTCAAGAAGTTGAAGTTGGCGAACCTCATGTTGGGGTCTAGGACGATTCCCTTTGGGTCCACCATCACATAGCCACGAGACATCTGCCGGAGATATAGTTCTGCCTTTACGCTGTCCTTCGGCATTTGGACCATCCGTGGTTGAGGCGGATGCTTGCCGAAATACTCGTGGTCCATCTGGCTCGTGGCGGTGACGTTGCGAACGAACTCTTCGCCACGGCCCTTGAGCCATGGGATTCCCTCAAGCGTGACTGCTACAGCTCCACGCTGGTCAGGGGACGCGATGAGGAAGTCCTTCTTCTGGTGCTCATCGAACCCATAGGTGTTGAGCGTGTCGTTGAGGAATCGGGCCGTGGCCCTAATATTGAGCCGGATATCGAAGAGCGCGGCCTCTGTCATCCCAGGCTTCTTGGGGATTCCGCCAAGCCCAAGGTATGTCTTGCCGCCAGACTGCATGACATGCCTTGGGTCGTAGTTCGAGGTGGCCTTGATGTACTCATCCAGGAAAGTGTAGTTGAGGCCATGAGCTTTCGCTTCAGCCTTAATGTACTTCTTGATGGCATCCGTGCGCTTATCGTCCGCCATAGGACCACCCCATGTCATCGCTCGGGTGCGACAGCATGTAGTCTTGGACATCATCCGGTGAGAGGAACTGCTTCAGCTTGTCACCGAAGCGGCGAGTCGCCTGTAACTTCTGGATGTTGGTCCCCGTTTTATATCGGTTGACAACACCCATCTTATCCCCGGTCTGGATGAGGTCATAGAGCGAGGTGAGGAACTCCGCGTTCGGCTCATCGGGAGAGACATATATCTCGCTGGGGACGATGTCATCTCCGATGCGGCGACCATCACGCAGGGTGATGTCTGGTCGAAAGTTCTGCTTCATCAGGGCGCGGGAGTCAGCATCCGGCATTGCCTTGTAGAGCTTCTGGAACTCGATGAGTTGCTTCGCCTCTGGGGAGCTGATGATTTTCGAGGAGCCAGGAATCATGTTCCACAATGCCTGGGTGGCAATGAGGTAGCGGGATTCCTTTCGAGATTCTTCCATCGTAATCTCGCGCCCCTGCATGGCCGCTTCACGGATGTGGAAGGTAGCCAGCCTCTCCAGCATTGTGGAGGCGCGGGAGCGGTTGTCAATGAGCAGGGCATTCACGGCATCGTCAACACTTTGGCCCGCGTAGATGCGAGTGAATAGTTCAACCGGGGACAGCATGCGGGCGATATCCTTGGTGATTTTCCTGGCATTATGTTCATCTTCGTAGTCGGGCTTGATATGCTTCATCCTGTTATAGACGTAGTCGGTCGTATCCCATCCGGTCTTCAGGAAGGATGGGAGTGTGTCTTCGGTCTTGCGCGGGTCGAACCGAGAACTCTCACGCATCCCGAAAGAGAGGGCATTGAGAAGTCCGATGGCCTTCGAGGCTTTGTCGTCACCATAACTGGAGGGGGAAGGCTCCCTTGCCGCGTCATTGAAGAATCGGTAGAGGGGCATACCGAATCCTGGGCTTATGCGATGCTCACCGCCATCATCATACTTAAGTCTGATGTCACCATCTTGCCCTATCTGGCCGTAGTCGTTCAACTCCCGCGCCATCATGCCAACAAGGCGGGAGCGAACCGGGCGAGTGGCGAGGGCATGCAGGTTCCATCTGAAGGTCGGCCACATGTAGGTGCCGAAGAAGGGTATGACTCGCTCAGCCCAAGACAAGGCAACGGGGAGCGACTCATGGAAGAACTGTTGGTCTTGGACAGCGGTGTCAGCGAATCGTTTCGCGGACTTGTGGATGGACTGGATGGACATGCCACCCATCTTCATCAGTTCTTCAGCCTTCTTGTGGTACTGTTGCATCCCGACAAGTTGGCGGGCATCTTCGGCGAGGTTGTTCACCTTATCAATCCAGTCGGAGTACTTGCCAAGGAAAGCGAGCTTGCCTTCACGGGGGGCCTGGTAGAACCCGGTCTTAATCTTGCGTCCGAGTTCATCGGTGTAGGTCGTAGCATCTCGCGGGATGTCACGCTTGACGAAGTTAAGCTTCACGCCGTCAAGGCCATATGGCTTGTACTTCCGGAGAAGGTCATCCATATTGGCATCCATGAAATACTTCCCATAGTTCTCAGTCACGTTGCCGGTAAGATAACGCGGGAAGGTCATGGGGCTGAAAAGCCAGAACCGCTTTGCGTCCTTTGTGATATCGTCAATCGTCTGCGCCGTCATGCTACGGATATCAGCGGGCACTTCTTTGCTGTCCCCAAGAAAGCTGACAAACTCATCAATCATCTTCTTGGCATTCTCAGTCTCAGCCGGGGAAAGTCCACCGAAGTCGTTGATGTCCTTTGCCATCTGCTTCAACTTGTCGGTGAGCTGGACGCGGGAGAAGTCGTACTTCTCAAGGCGGGCCTGCTCCATCATGCCGCTGATGATGCGCTCATTCTCGCTGCGGATGAGTTCAGGGTCGCGCTCTGCGGCACCCGTGAGGTTCTTCAAGTACTCATCGTAGGACTCGTCATCGGAACGACTGAGTAGATAGGACCGCTTGCGGGCAGGGTCGATGGGACCACGCCGCATCTCGGGCGGGTCCACATTGATGCGCTTGCTGTAAATCTTTCTGAAGGCAGGATGGCTGGACATGTCAGCAAGGATTGGGGAGGCGAACTCCTGCTTCATTGGGATGTATGCCTTCGCCGTCTTGTGGTATATCTTAACCTCTGGCCGTTCCTTTGCGGGCATGGAAAGATACTTGTGAATGTCGTCTCGCGTCATGATGGACTTGAACTTGCTCGGGCCAGCCATCGCTTCCCCAACTGGCTTCGCCCTGAGTAGGTTGAGATAGTCCTTTACCTGTGAGACAACGTCATCGAACTTCTTCATGTCAACGACTTCGAACTTGTCACCAACTTTGTGGAGCAACTGGCTTGAGTTGAGTTGCTTACCACTGGTCTTCTGCGCGTTAGCGACAAGCTCCACGAGTTCCGCATCACTGTAACGTTTGACCTGTTTCGCATTCAGCTTCTTGAAGATGGTCCCGAATGTGAAATTCGTGGGCGGGATTGGAACCGACTTCGCTGTGGGAAGAATTTGCGCGGGAGCAGATGGAACCATAATGTGCGCTTCCAGTTCCTCAAAACGAGTGTTGTGGATGTCGATGTGAGCGAATGGAGCGCGGGCTTCGGGGTTCCCCGTGAAGTTCGGCCACACCTTCTCATTGAGCATCTTGTTGATGCGCTTCTCGCGCATGGTCACTCCACCCGGAGTCATCCACCAATTATCACGGTGCCTATAGTTCATGGGGGAAATCTTGGCCCACTCCTCAAGTGCTTCATGAATCTTGGGAGGAAGCATCGGAGCCTTCCCATCAGCCACGATGCCATAGTACCGAGCCATGGATGGGTCATGGCCAAGCACGGTGTCGAATAAGACACGTTCCTCATTCGTCCAACCCTCCATCTTCTTGGAGAGTTCTGGAGCAGACTTCACTATCTCGTCGAAGTCCATATTGGCTTCGTGGCGCACATTCTCGAAGTCAGCCACGGCATCACCAACGCCAGCAGGAACCCGATGCCTGAAACTCCGAGTATTTTTGGCGAACTGGGTCTGTCCCCACCAAGGGATAGGAGACTTATTGGTGACAGTCATGAGCTTGGCCATCTCCTGCAAGCCAACAGGGTCCTGCCCCATACCAACGGGACGACCACCAATGCTCTTAAATGTCTTGCCCCATATAGCTTCGTGGATGTCGGCGGCATGTGCCTTGCTCATCGGGTCGCCATAGACCTTGAAGAGAAGTTGGTTGATTCCCTGCTCCTTGTCTGGGGAGATGGTCTTGAGGAAGTTCATATTCTTCATCATCCGGTACTCGTGAAGCCCGATGGAGCCAATCAGGAACGTCGGGTCCAGAATGCTGGCAACGGCAACGGCAGGGAGGTCGATGAGCATGCCACCATTCTGCTCGACCCAGTCTCCAGCCTGCCGGGAACCGACCAGTTCACGGTATCGCTCAAGAAGGGGCTGATTATAGTAGCGGAAAGATTGCCTGGTTCGGTTGCCATCCTTGTCAATCCAGTAGTGCGGGGTGTCGGCAAGGCCGGTGATTTCCTCATTCGGAATCTTCATGCCACGAAGCTTGGCCGTGGTCTGCCACACCTTCTTCGCCCCTTCGGCCACATCACTGTAGGGTTGGGCGAAGTAGTTGATGGACTTCCCGTACTGGGTGAAATCCTTCGCCAGTTCATTGAGCGCATACATATTGCGCCCGATGAAGTTCCCGCCCATCGTATTGCGGAAGCGAAGTTCCTTCACATCTGGGTCGTCCCAATGCTTCATGAAGATGTTCTTGGTCTGCTCCAGCGTCCCCATGTTCATCTTCTCTGGGATGCGAGGGGAGAAGGGAAGGCCAGGTAGAACCTCTTTTGAAGGCGGCGTATCGGGGTCGTTCAGCGTGGCACCGTAGGCCATGAGCATCCTAATGGGCAGGTTCCATGTGTCGAGGATGGTGTTAGCCATCGAGACGATGGGTTTCTTGACAACGCCGCTGACCGCGTCGATAGCCGCATCCTTCGCCCCGGTGGCGGCATTGACGGCCATTCCCGTACCCTTGAGGAGCCCCTCAAAAGGCTGTTGCCACTTATCGGCATTCTCACGAATCTGCTTGTAGAACTTCTCTCCAGCGCCAAGACCCTCTACAGAGTCGAAGGCTTGGACTGCATCATCAGAGCCATGGCGAGCATAGAGTTCTTCGTAGGGTATGGGAGCGTACTGCCTCCGATTCCGGATGATGGCATTCGGGTTCTTATACAGTGGGTCATTGGCGATGTCCGGGGGGACATCGGAATGCGGGTCAGTCAGCCCGAAATAAGGGTCTGCCATGCTCTCCCCACACGCTCCAGGATAGGACTCTTACAACCATATTCTGCGGGTCGAATACGAATGCGGTTGGCGTACTGCTTGGAGACTTTCCCGATGGCGACGATGATGTCGCATCCGCTGATGGCGTACTCCATCCTGGCAACATCGAGCCATGCCGTCTCGACCCACTTGGAATCGAGCGTCCCTTTCGGCTGGGACTTGACGAGGTAGGTCGTGTAGCAGTCTTCCTGTTCCGTGCCGAGCTTGCCATGAAGGGTGTCTATCGTGCGAACCAGAACGTCGTTCATTATACCAGAGAATGGGATGCCCGTGATGAAGTCCTTGTTGTGCGGCCAGTCTCCGATGATGAAGACCTTCGGTTTCGGACCCATGGCGTGGCCCTCGATGACGGGACTGCCGCCACAGGCATGGACGAGCATCTGCTTGTAGCGCTCCTTGTTCTTCTCGTCGTTCACGGATTCACTTCCCGAGCCACGACCTTCACGGTAGCTGACCCGGTAGTGATGGACCAAACCGCCCTGATGCGCCCGCCGAGGTAGACATCAGGGGTGACGAACGCGACGGTAGGGCCAAGCCCCGCCATCGTGGAGAAGGTTGAAGCGTTCACGGTGTACCATCCGCCACCAGAGATGCCCTCCTGCTCAAGCCGTAGGATGAGCCCAGTGAAGTTGGTGGTCCCACTCGTGGTCGCCACGCAGTCGAAGTTGTAGGCCCCAACCTTCGGCAATGCCGTCGGGGAGGAGTCGGAATACGATGCCGCCGCCACGTTGTAGGTCGTGGTGGAAAGGATGGTAGTACTGCCAGCGAAGGCGGACACCACGCAAACGGAGAGTGCGACCAGGACGGCATAGAAGAACTTCATTTGGCCCCCTTGACCATGGAATCGTAGATGGGTTGAGAATCACCAAAGCCGCAGAACGGACACACCTTCGGGGTGTGCGCCTTGCCCCTCACATTCATGCGGAACCCGCACTTCACGCAGATGGCTGGCCTCACCTGCTTCTCCGCATGGGCCTGCCGACCACGATGCTGTCGCCAGTCTCGGGGGTGACATCAGCCATCACGAACTTGATGCGCCTCGCAAGAGGTCCCATCGCCTGGCGAATCTTGCCCTCATCAACGGGAGAACTGATGCGGAGCAGGATGTCTCCAGCGGTCTGACCTTCCTGCGCCAGTTCGCCCTCGACTTTGACCACGCCTTCAAGGTCTGCTTCCTCAAGCCCCATCATGATGTCGGCAATCTTCACGATGCCTCCACCGGGGGTTCCCTCGCCACCAGTCTTGATTCCAGTCAGGGCCTCGGCCAGATTGCCGGGGTTGCTCAATCCCATCTGCTCCCCAAGACCAGTGACATCGAACTGGTCAGTAGGTTCAGGGCCGGGAAGCGGTGTGCGCGGAGGCGGCTTGCCCATCATGTTCTCCATGCCGGGAGGCAGGAAGAGTTGACCATTGGGCTGAAGCTGCGGACCCTGCATCCCAGGGGTCCCACCCTGCGCCTGCATGGCAAGGGCGGCATCGAACATCTGCTCAATCACGATGCGGCGGTATTCCTCCGCAGGATTGATGACCCCGAGATTCCGCATAGTGGTGAGCCGGGACTGGACCTTCTCCTTCATCTTCTGGAGTTCGGTGAAGACGCGGACCGTCTCGTTCTGCGGTTCGAAGACCACGCGCACATCGTAGAAGCCCTTCATCTCAGAGGGCTTAAGGATGGCGCCTTCCTCGCCATTGCCCTCGCCGGGTATGGTGATGGTCTTGTTGGGGAACTGCGTCTCCCAGATGCCCTGCACCAACCGGAACACGCGGGAGAGAGCCAAGCCCATGAGCTGTTGCTTGGTCCCAACTCGCGTATTAAAACCGGCAAGGATGGAGCGCACGGTTTCCCCAGAGACGCCTGCGGGAATCTCTCTGCCAAAGGCGGGCGAGGATATCCCGGTGTTGTCTTCGATGGCTTGCATCGTCCTGAGAATCTGGGCCTCGAAGGATGGCGGGGCACCAGCCCAGGTGAGGATTTCCGCTGATGCGTCACGCTCCATCTGCCAGATGGCACGCGGGCCGAAGGTAAGGTTCGAGCCCTGCTGTGCCGAGCCTCTGACCACGATGATGGGGTTCGCCATGTAGGCCAGGACATCGGCCTGGTCGGAGTACATCTGATTGAGCAACTCGTTCAAGCCGACGCTCTGGTCGGCATCGCCCTGCCCACGATGACGGTCAGGTACGGGGATATTGTGGGCTTCTTCGAAGAGAATCTCTCCCATCTGATGGTTAATGGAAAGCGTCTCCTTCCCGCCTTCCACGCGGATAAACCAATCAGTGTCCCAGTATTCGATGATGCGGTTTGCATCCTGCCCACCCGAATGATAGTTGGAACCCATGGGGTCGGAGTTCAGCTCGGCGTTCTCCATGTCCATCTTGACCCACGAGTATAGGACAGCCTTCTTGTTCACCCAGTTGGAGGACTGCGGAAGGGGGAAGTAGTACTCTGGGGTGATGAGGTCGATGCTGACGAGTAGCTTCTTCTTGGGGTCTGGGCGCACATGCCAGATGGCCTTGTCGAGAAGGGATTGGTGGTATGCGGCCTGGATGATTTTAAGCTGAATCTGTTCCTCATCCACGAGGCGGGTGAGGGCCTTCTGCCGCTTCTCAGACAACTCCAAGTCCCTCTCATCGACTCCGCGCGGGATGCCCTGGATGCGGATGGGTGAGGACATCTCATCCATGAAGCGACGAGTCGCGGAGTTCACCATGTTGTAGGCGACCACGCGGCGGTCGTTGATTTCGCCCACGCCAGTGGCGAGGGTCATAGTCTGCGTCGGGAAGTCACCATCGAAAGCCTTGCGAAGCGCGGTGTATTCGGTGTTGCGCTGTCCGTACATGCGGGAGAGGCGCATGTACCAATCGGTTATCTGCTCGGGTGTGGGCTTAGTCGCCATCGTCATTCTCCCCTGCCATGACTGCGTTAGCGTCACGCATGGCGGCCTTCGTCACATCAAAGTGTTCAAGGTGGTCTTTGTGGTGCGGCACGAGACAGCGAATGCACATCTTCGCCCCACAAAGTGAGCAGGTGCCCATGCCGACGATGGTCATGAGCTTGCACTTCTCGCACTGATGATAGCCTGAAGAAACAATCAAGTCGCTCATAGGGTCTTCCAGTTTGGGTGTCTCAGGTTGGCCACGGAACGCGCAAGCCCTCTGAACGGGATGCACTTACGTTCCGTCTTCTTGGACTTGCTCATGCCGCGCAGGAGGATGGCCCAGGCCATCGCCACATCGGTGTAGCGTCCGGGGTAGTTGATAATCTCCGTGAAGAGTTGGTCGGTGAACTGTTGGGCATCGTGATTGCCATAGGGGACGATGGCCTTTTGGCTGGCGAAGAGGCCGATGAGTTCTCCAATCCCATACTCCGCTTTGTCCTCGGGGTTGTCCTTGACGGTATAGACCGGGTTGACGACGGAACGGAACTCGCCAAGCTCTTTGGCAACGTCATGAACGACATACACCTGCGCGGCGTTCGCTTCGATGTGTGCTTTCGTGGGTCGCCACTTGAGTATCTCCATCACCATCTTAGCACGCAATTGAGGCGGAAGCAAACGCAAGCGCCATCCAGAGAGTAGATGCTGGACCCCAAGGTCGTCGATGCCCACTACCACACAGACGGAATACTTGCTCCATCTCTGAGTTGAAAAGGCGAGGTCGAAGCCAAGATGCACTTCGCAAAATGCCTTCTCCATTCCTGGGTATGGAGAATGAATGAAAGGCCGCGTACGGTCAAGAGCTTTGTCCAGGCACTCTTTGGAAGTGACTCCAGTTCTGGTGATGGGGATGTTCTGGTAGATGAGCGAGAACGTCGCGGGTGAACGATGTCGTATCTTGTCCAGCTCTTTGTAAGTCCATCTCTCGGGAGCGAGGAGTTTGGCTTTGCCACCGTTGTCTTCACTGGGCTCCTCGATGATGGCTCGGTACTTGGAAACCTGCCATTCGTTTTCCTGGTCTTCAAGCACGGTATAGATATCTTCGTCGTGAACATGATGTCCCTCTGCTAGAACGAAGCCCCAAGGTTCAAGGCGGGGCATGACTGTATTGAACAACCACTCATGGATTGCACTACGGGTATTCTCTGAACGCTGATTCTTGAAGGTGGCAACGTCTGTCAGGATGATGATGTCGAAACGAAGACCTTGAATCTCAGTCTCCGGCCCGATGAATGTGAGGCTTGGGTCAAGACTTCGGTCATCATCTCGCACAAGGTATTTGCGGTCTGCATTCCAAGGCCAGCCCGGTACAAGACCGAACTTGGAAAGCTCTTCTCCCCGTGCTTTGAAAAGGCGGTCCACTCCGAAGCCAATCTTTTGAGCAAGGTCGTCCTTACTCCCAACGATAGCGATTCGCAGATTACGATTTCTAGCGAGAGCCCAGAGGCAGAAGGGGATGTCCATGGCATATGACTTACCATGTTCCGAAGGAGCGAGGATGCAGAGGTTAGACGATTCAGTGGTATCAGCCAGACGCCGCTTGTACGCTCCCTGAATCCTTTCCTGCCAATCCTTCTGACACGCCCAGAGTTCGTAGCCATCGGTGTACCCCAAGGGCCAGCGAGAGAATGAGAGCAGGTCAGCGCGGCCCAGCCTGACCATATCGGCCTCGGTCTTGATGCGGCTCGCAACGTCTCTACTTCCGCTCAAGGAACCTCTGCTGTGAGGCACGGAGGTCTTCCATCTGGGCTGGGTCCTCGGTGCTGGCGTCTATCGCATCCTGCCTGTCATCATGCTCCTCGGGAAGCTGTGGCTGAGCAGGCATCGACATGGCCATGATGGTTGAGGCAGGCCCCTTGTTGGCCTTGATGAGTTCACGTATCTCGCTCATGATTTCCTTGAGCGAGTAGGTGTCGAGCTTCCCTGCGGCGAGAAGCTCATCCATCTTCTTCTCTGCGGCGGCAAGGTACTTGATGGTGAGAGAGACTATCTGCTTCTTAACCTCAGGGTCGAAGCCAGCCCCACCCATACCGGACAGCATCCCACCCGCCTTCGGCAGACCCGGTCGCCTACCCATCGAGGCCGACCCCCGTGATTTTCGAGTCGGTCATCGTATCCCGGCCTGCTTGTCCATGAATAGGACGAGCAGAAGAACCACAACAACGCCACAGAGGAATAGATAAAAGTAGTCCATCACTTCCTCACGGTCCTGATGTCGTTTGGTTCGACCACGCCGCACTGGGTACAGACCTTGAACTTCTCATCGAGGCTCACGATGAAGTGATGCCTGTCGCTCCTGCACCCGTCGTCCTCTTTCGGCTTTCTGAGTCTGCTCATCTCACCCTCCAAATGAAGAACCGTGATACTGGGAGCTTGTTCGCCAGGGGTGAGTCTGGTTGCCCTTGCTCGGTATCACGGCTCATAGTGTCTCATGCGCCTTGGCGCCTCACCCTTTCAGCAACGACAGAATGAACTTCAGGTCGGCCAAATCGGCCCTCGGGAACGACTCGCGGAGCGCACGGAGGCGGAACGGCCTGACCTCTTGCGACACTCGCAGGAACCCTGCGGGGTGCAACCTTCCGGCTTCGGCCCATTCTCTTTCACGCTCGGCTTCCCAAGCATCAGCGTGAGCTTCTCCACTTGAGCTTCGACGCTTTTCAGCCTGCACAGCACGGCCTCTTCGAAGAGGATGCGAGGCACCATAGGCGTAGAGGAGACTGATGGCACGCTCGTATCTGACCTCGTCGAGCGCCGGAGCTTTCCTGAATTTCGACTCATACCCTCTCTCCGCACCGAAGACATCTGAGGATTCCCTTCTCATCACGGAACACCGGGCCTCCGTCTCCACACTTCTGGCAGTACCCCACGGTTCAGGCATCCAGCGTCTTCGTGGTAGCGAGGGCCTCAGCCCCCACCAGGAATTGCACCCGGCTCCACGGTTTACAAAACCGTAGCTTCGCTGTCAAAGCTTTGGAGGCGAAGGTCATCATGCGTCTTTGGCGCATCGCTTGAAGTTTGCGAAGGAAGCGGCTTCTCTCTCCGAGCCAACCCAGCCCAATTCCTGGGTCAGCCATTGTTCAGATTCGTGGCCGCAGTCGCCGCACATAATTACAACCCTGGTAGCTATCCGACGGGCACCATCCCTTCTCGATGTCTTGATTCCCGTCGATGCGGCACCGGCTTTCTTAGATTTCATCTCTCACCCCTCATTGCGGTAAGCATTTTATACCACAGGATGCAGGAGCATGTCAAGCCCCTTTTAGGCAAGGATGCGTACGTAGCCCCAAAGATTCAATGGCGACCCCGTAGCGAACCATTAACGCAATCGTAGGACTCGCACCCAAGGCCACAATCTACCCAGCACCCAGGCCATAGGGAAAATGTATGGGAAAAAAATAGGGTTAGGAAAAATTGGAAGAATAGGGAGTGAGGTTAGAACATCATCATCCAACACCAACCTTAACTCACACGCTCTAACTCCCACATCACATACTCACGCTCTACACCCCCCCACCCCCATCTCTCGCTGTGGCCTTCTGCCTGCCTGACATCTGAATCGACCATGTTCCCGCATCTATCACTTTCATTCCCGTTCTGTTTACCTAAGCGGATGGCATCCGCTCTACAGCCTTACTCCAGCTAACACTACTAACTGTATGTATATAACTAACTATATCAATGTATTGCTTTTCGCCTCTCTTCCCCCCTCTATCCCCGGACTGGTCCACGGTGCTTTCCCACTCTAGTGTACTATCCGTTAAAGCCTATTCCCTAACTACTTAAGCCTATTCCCTAGCCCATACTCTGTACGAACCGGACACCTCATTCTGATACTATGCTGTTGTACTAGGGCCTATTCCCTAACTGTATAAGACACTGTTCTTTAACAGAAGCAAGCTTTATGCCAATCCGGCTACGGAATGAGGTCCAAGGCCCTTAGTGCATGACTTATCCACAGACTTATCCACAGGTTGTGCACAACTCTGACTGTGTAAAGACTGTGTAAAGCTAGACCACCAACGCTGATGCCGCCATACGGCCATCCACGGGGACCCAGGTCCACCCCACGAACATGCGCAGTAGTCGCACAATCGCCTTTCGGCTCATGTGCGCGGTGTCTTGCCGAAACCCCCCAGGACTATGTTAGGGTACCGATGTTCCGCCTTCGGCGCGGTTCCCGCCAGAATGCCACCCTGAGGGCTGCGCCCTCCGGGGGCTTCGGCGCAAGGATGCTACGCCCAGCACGGTCAGCCCTACGGGCCGCCGTGGGGCGTTCCTCCTTGACCGCATCGGTAGAATTTATCCTGGGGGGAGGCGAGTACCGTTGCGATGTTAACGGATTACGGATGTGAGGTAGGCGTCGCCCCGACGCTTGCGCCGGGGACGACGCAGAGAAAGTAACTAGACAGTAAACAGGAGAAAGTAACATGGCTGACATGAAGAAAGTGTACGAGAAGATGGCGGAGTTCCTCACCACTGTCGGTGTGCGGGTGGGCGCCGTGCTGGCTCGCACCGTGAATCCGACTCCGGAGAATCCGGTGAAACTGTACTCCGATATGTACCTCATCAGCAAGGGGCATCTCCTACTGCTGGATGAGGAGCGTGCCGACAAGCGGCGCATGGCGCTCCAAGCCGAGGGGAGGGCGCTGGGTTGGACGCACATCTCGTTCCGGACGTATGAGCATGTCTGTCCGAATGCCTGCGGTATCACGACCATCACTACGGCGGGCACGTGGTATCCCGTGAAAGATAAGCCGACGGTCTGCCCCCTCTGCAACCGGATGGCTTACATCGCCGCCAGCGAGTCGCTGAATCCGGCGAAGTCGCAGGCTACCTTGGCCTTGGCTGGCATCAAGGCGAAGGAAGTCGTGACCGTGAAGAAGGCGGCGTCCGTGTCCGACGCCGTCTCGTCCATCAAGAAGATGGCGCGGGTGGGCAAGTAGACCATGTCTACCACGGAATGCGTCCCCGTTCTCACCGGAAGGTGGAAGAGTCGGGGCTGGCGTGACCGTGATGCACTGTCCACCTTGACAGTGTCAGCATGCGATGAGTCCTTTGCCGCAGAGCGTCGGTGTTATGCGAACGCCGAGCGGTTGGAACTCATCGACCATGCGCTCACCTTCGGCATCCCGACCGACAGCTTGAAGGATTGGAGGGTCCTTCGCAGTCTCTTGTCTGCGCTCCCCAAGCGGGAGCGCCCCGAAGTGGTGGCTCGTTGCCGTGAGGTGCGAGCCGCGTTCGGGCTGGCGGTGCGTCAGCTCGAAGCCAGCCATAACATGGAACCCATGCCTTCAGGAGTCGATGCTGTCTCCGAAGAGGCTGACTCAGACGAGTAGTTCTCACTGATAGGGTGGGGGGCGGCTCCTTCGGGGGCCGTCCCCCTTTTTTTGCTCGCCACTCATGAGACAACAACGACAACGGCCCATCAAAAAGCAATTGACTCGCGCTGTGCATTACGGTTGGGTGGGCTGGAATAATGAATCAGTCTGTGCAATACGACTGATTGAACTCCGACGAATCGTTTTGAATTGATTTCGAAAGGGCGTGCGCCCCGGCGCTGGGCCGGGGACGCACGGCAAAGAGGATGATATGGAGGAGTGGAAAGGTGAACGAGAAATCAGCAAGACTCCAATCTTCACACTCAAGCGAGATGGATATTTCCCGGTACTTACTGTCGAGATGCGGGAGCACGGAATCCCCTATCTCATCCTCACGGAAGAGCAACTCGTGGAACTTGCTTCAACGGCTCTTGCTCTCATCCCGGCTGTCAGGAAAGCCTGGGCGCATCGAGGGGATGTTGACCCCTGTGCTTGAGCGCATCGTCATCTTCGGTTCATTGTCCTATCTTGCGTATCACATCTTGAAAATGTGAGACGGCTATGATAGAATCTACCGACGGGCAAGGGGTGAGCATGACATTGACATCGACGGACAGGGCGCTCCTGTTCCTCTACCAGAAGGGAGAATGGATGGCCCTTCATGAGTTCCCATACTGTGGGACATCTCCAGCGGCACTCGCGACGAGGCTTCGGGTAGCTCATCGCAATGGCATGGTACTCCAGCGCCAACGCATAGGAAAGAAGTTCATCGAGTACGTCCCATCGCCATTGGGAGTGGACTACGTCATCAACAATCTCAAAGAGCCAATCACCATTTGATTGCCAGGGATAATCCATGGCATGGAAGTATCTTAAGGGCATCGGGAAAGCAGATGCCCAACTACTAGCGAGGAGGATATTCATGGCAGATAAGCAGAAGACGGAGCAGAAGGAAGCGGATGATGCGAAGGGAAAGGCCGAACGTGTCACCGTTCGTGAGTATAAGGACGCGGCGAACTCGACGCTCAAGGGGTTCGCATCCATGAAAATCGTGGCCGAAGGCATCGGCCCGATGTTCCTGGGGGACATGCGTGTCATCGTAGGGGCCAAGGGACCGTTCGTTGGGATGCCCTCCAAGAAGGTGGGTGAGAAGTACTACGACATCTATGGATGTCTTTCCAAGGAGTGCCGAGCGAAGATAACCAAGCTCATCCTTGATGCCTTTGAAGCGTCCTTTCCTGGGCTGATTAAGAACGAAGCCCCCATCGTTCCGGATGACGGCGGGGCCCAGGAAGAAGTCCCGTTCTAAACCAATGAGCAAGATGAAGGAGCTTGCCTCCATCATCGCATACCACGGGGGGTCGGTGTTATCGCTGGCCCTCCGTGTGTATGAACTGGAGACGAAGTTCGGTTGCTCTCAGATAGTCGCCGTCGCCCCCGCAAAGCGGGGGGCGTCGTCGCAGTAGATGTGTGAATCTGGCTCGTGACAACGAGCATGAAACTAAGACGTAAGGAGACAAGATACATGGCGAAACGCGCAAGACCGGCGAGGGCGACCAAGATTGCCTTCACGTTCGCACCCATGGGGGCCGAGCCCCTTCGCATCGAAGTGGAACAGGGAGCCACCATCGGAGAGGCTCTCACGGCGCAGGGCTACAACCTCACCCCGTCGGACCTCTCCGGTCTGCGGGTGAATGGGCAGGCCACCGTGCCCAGCACCAAGCTGAACGCCGGGGACTTCATCGTCCTCGCGCCGAAGGTGGAGGGCGGCTGTTAAAGCCGCAACCGGGTTCACCCCAGTCTCATGACGAGATTGGGGTGAACCCACGATTTCCATGAGTGACTGGGGATATTTCCCAATTCGTTGGATACCTGCTTGCATTAATATGGACGATTTATATGGCGTTGGAGTATCAGATATGCTCCGACCATTTCAAGGCTTAAGAGGCATAATCAATATGGCTGACGCGATACCAACTCCAGTGACTGCGGAGCCTGCGCCTGAAGTATTCCTCGATGAAAATGGGCGTGTTGTTCCCGAACTTCCTTTCGATTTAAAAACAATCTGCCCTGACGCGAATATCATGTTCGCGTTCGGCCAGATGAATCTCACTCCGCGAGAGAAGGCCGTAGTCAGTGTAATACTTCGTGAAATCCCAGATTACGATAAGAACATGGTCTTCCATCGGCACACGGATAATGCCGAACATCATCGTTCAACACCTACCACTTGCAATATATTTTTCCGCGACTGGGAGGGGGAGCAAACACGTAGATTGTCTATTGAAATTTTGAATCACTCAAACAATTCGACCGGATGGTCCCCATTCCTTGATGGATTCCAAGGGGGGTTCCGGAAGGTAATCGGACTAAGTCGGGAAATCAAGAGGCCCAAGGCGGCAGAGGGGTCTATCCTCCCTATCCCAGGACCCATTACAATCAGCACAGCCATGGCCAAGAAGCGGTTGGTGCTGGATTGTGAACCGCAAGTTCTACTCGATGCCTTCAGGATGGAAGATGGAGCGATGTTAGCCTATCATCAATCGCTCGAAACGCAAACCAATAGTATGGCCACTTACCAATCTCAATTGGAACTACGACAACGAGAGCACGACGAGAAATCCAAGATTTGCAAGGATTTAAAGAATGATGCTGAATGGTTGGGAGAAAAGGTGAGCCCGACCCTGGCGACTTTCATATCCAATCAGCAATACCAGCAAGCGATTGCCGCTGGCAAACTCAATCAGGTCCAGAAGTGTTTGACTTCGGCGGAGAGAGCGTTGAAGAAAATCAAAAACGAAATAGCCATTGCGATGGAAGACATCAGGAAGCTGGGTGGCACGAACATCGACAAGCAGTTGGCTGGACTCACCGTGCTTCTTGAATCAGGAATCATATTGAACGCCAAGTTCACTCCTGAAGAATTCATCTTCACCACCTACCCCATTATTCTTCGGACCAATGACATGGTCTGTCCTTGCAACGACAAGGCATGTAACAATATCAAGTTCGGTACTGGGCACCAGGACATGGATATTTTCATGGGCCGAATCGAGATTACTATTCATGCTCGTCAGTGGCACAACACCCGTGGTGGTGGGATTGAGGATTGTCGGAACATCATGATGCGCGGCATCGACTATACCGAAGGGAATTGGTGCCACCTCCATGTGCAACAGACCAACTACAAACGATGTCGGCACATCTGTCTTGCGACTTATCATGATGAGATTCGAAAGCTAATGGCGAAGGGCGACCTCAGTAATTTGGTCGTATTGATGGTCAACTTCCTACAAACATTCAATCCCCATAGCCCTCTCGTCTACATGGAGGAAGTCGTCCTCCAGGCATGCAGAATCGAGGGGGACATGGTTCGCCCCGCTCACCTCAAGGCAAGCACCGTCATCCCGCAGTTAATCAAGGAGAAACAATGATGGACAAGGTGGACGATAATATCACGGTAAGCATCAAGACTCTTGAGCTGAATCTGCCATCCATCTGTTGGCAGAAAATCATGGGATGGACTAAGGCCGCATCTGGCGAAGTATCTGGCCTTGGGCTCATCGAGATGGAGGATGGCGTCTTGCAAGTGAAGGAAGTCTTTCTCCTTGAGCAAGAATGTAACAGCATGCACACCGAGTTGGACGATGGTTCGGTGGCCAAGCTCATTCAGTGGGTGCATGAACAGAAGAAGAAGGCGTCAGCCCTTCGCTTCTGGTGGCATTCCCATGCAACCATGAATACATTCTGGTCTGGCACTGATGATGCCACCGCCACCAAGTTGGTAAGTTCAGCGGGCGAGTGGGTCTGCTCCATGGTGGTCAACAAGGCAGGCGACGCTCTAGTCCGCTTAGACATGGTCCGGCCTTTCCATGTCACATTCGACAAGCTCCCATGGGAAGTGGAGCAACTCATCCCTGAG
>Ga0208957_1000441_pt1 | contig 34110 bp, 48 predicted proteins | sample RifOxyA1_FD_184029 | JGI IMG/M metagenome (GOLD analysis project Ga0208957, IMG submission 184029) | Groundwater microbial communities from Rifle, Colorado - Rifle Oxygen_injection A1 (SPAdes) | ecosystem: Environmental > Aquatic > Deep subsurface > Groundwater | place: Rifle, Colorado, United... | reverse complement strand
GCGCCTGTGAGGTTCACGTGTGTGAGGTCCGCGTCTGCGAGGTTCGCGTGTGTGAGGTTCGCGCGTGTGAGGTCCGCGCCTGTGAGGTTCACGTGTGTGAGGTCCGCGTCTGTGAGGTTCGCGTCTGTGAGGTTCGCGCCTGTGAGGTCCGCGTCTGTGAGGTTCACGTGTGTGAGGTCCGCGTCTGTGAGGTTCGCGCCTGTGAGGTCCGCGTCTGTGAGGTCCGCGCCCGATTCTATTGCCATTGTGACCGCGAGATGTATGCTCGCCATTTCACAAGAAAACAAAACTGAGCCATTCCATCTATTTTTTATTTCTATTTTCATATACGTTTTTCTCCTTTTCCTTTTTAGCCAGCAGGTCGTCTAATTAGGCGTTGACCTTTTTCTCGCAAGCGGAACAAATCCCATGCGACACAAGCCCGTCCGGTTTGCCGTCGTCAGATTTCAGGGCTTTGCAATAGGCGCAGATGATTTTCATTTAGCGGCCCTCCGCAGCTTTGACTTTTATAGCCTCGCGCCATCCCACGCGCATTACCATTGTGCCGTTGTCCCCTTTAAAATCCCTTAACTCAATAATAAAAGGATTTGCGGCGCGCGAGATTTCACCGGCAGAGAGGCTCTGGTTTATTATTCCTCAATTTCGTAACTTCCGAGCGAAACCGATAAGAAAATATTATCGGCAATTTCTTTTTCTACTTGTTTTAGTATTTCTTGTGCGGCGGATTCGGTTTCAAAACTAAAAGCCTCCGAGGTCTTAAAATTAAAGATTCCGCGCTCATTTACAGAAGCCGTCTGTTTCCCCTGGTTTTCTTCAACCGTCACCGTATAATATTTTTTCATACTTTTATCCTCCTTGATTTCACCTCTTATAAGGTATATAAATATTATAGCATATTTATATCATTTGTCAAGAGGGGCAACTATTAATAATTCTAATACTCAAAACGGCAGAACCTCCTGCTCCGGCTCAATGAAAACATCAGGATTGTATACTCCTGTGCGATATTCTTGTGTATAGCGCGCCGAGGTGCCGTGGGAACTTTTATCAATAAGCTCCTGTAGTTTTGGAGACAAAACAGATTTTTTTATCTGCCCCGCCTGCAGCTCCTCTAAATCGAACAGCGTGGATTTTTTTCTGGCCCGCATACAAGCCTCTATGCCGGAACGTGTTATCCCCATTTCAGCAGCCACCTGTTTATTGTTTTTAGGATATATGCGCATGGTTAGACTGTATACTCTCCCGCAGAGTATACAGATACCCGCTCTCGCTATGACGATATTCGGTTCTCCTTTTTTATAAACGCTTATTTTTATTTCCGACAATGGCGTTCCCACCCATGCACCAGATGAATCTCTGCCGTATCCGCAGCCATCGGTTATACAGCGCCGTGTTCTGTCGTCCTTCGTCCAGCCCTCTTTAGGCGGATTTTTTAGCGGGTTCTGTCTGTTCGACATTCTGTATTTCCTTTGCCTCAATGGCCTTCATACCCTCGTCCCACTTCGGGAAATCCTCAAGCACGTAGCGCCAGTTCCATTCAACCTTCCCCTTGTCCGTGTAGTGCTCATTGAAATGCGTCAGGCACAACACGGCGCGGTCTACATCGCCGTTATTATGCGCCAGCAATTCTTTGGAAGGATAAAACATGGCTTCACCGCGCAGATAAATTTTATTATTGGCAAAAGCTGGGCACCGCAACTTACAGTAAGCCTCCGCAACGCGTAAAATATCTTCCTCGGGGAAATGTGGCGCAGCCGAAAGGGCGGGCGAGGCGGTCTTATCTTTATCTTCGCGAATATCATTAACTTCGCGCACCTCCCCCTCCCCATCCCCATCCCCATTCCCATCCCCATCCCCATCCCCATTACTGTATAAGGCTGGATAATGCGTATATCGGGAGCCTAACGGATAATATCCGTCGTCTAACCGTCTTTTTAACTCTTTTCCCTTTTTTATGTCCGGAAATTTCGACCTGGATTCGGTGTGGTGCGGGCGCTGATGTTTGATGAAATTTATAATTTGAATATAGATTTTCCTATCCACTTCATATATTTTAATAAACGGCTTTTTTCCGAGCGCCAAACGATTTATTATCACGGACACATCGCAATCATCGTAAGGTGCTAACGCCACTTTTAAGAACTGTGGCCGGTACTCCAGCCGGCCATCGCGGTCAGCATGACACCATAGTCCTATAAAAAACAACCTTTCCATCGGTAACAGCACTGCGACGTCCTCATCGGTGAAGAAGTCTGGTTTTATATAACGAGTCCTGGGCATTTTTTATTCTCCCTAAAAATGCGCAACCAAGAGGCCCACCATAGGTATCTTGGTTGCGTTAAATTTTTCTGATGGTTGGTGGGCCATAATAAATCCTACAACTCTTATTCCAAAAAGTCAAACCTATTTTCCCTGCCCCAAAACTCCCGCGGCCCAAAAGCGACGCAGCTCCCAGTCAGCCAAGGCGGCCCGGAACTGGGCCTCTGTGGCCTTTCCGGAGCGGCAGGCGAGCCAACAGGCATCAAGGGCCTCTTGTGTGGTCTCAAGGAGATCCTGGGCCCGCCTGTCGGTCTCGTTTTGGGGGTTGTCCAGCCTAAAATTGGCGTGATCCGGCCAGATCTTGCTAATCTTGGCCACCGAGGCCGTAAACAGGGCGTGGCGCTGTTTTTCAGCAGCAGTTGGCGTCATTAGCCTCCTCCGCACCCGAAAGCCCACCATGAGCCAACCACAAGGGCCAGCAGGCCCACAATAAGCCACAACCCGGGCCAGAAGTGCCAGAAGTGGCTTGTGGGGCGGATTTCGGCTTGAATACGTTCGGGGTGTTTCATTTTACAATACCCCCCCGATTTACTTGAGATGCTTTTTTACAGGCATTATATACAGCAGCCTTTGCCGTGTTCGCGCTTTTGTTAATTTCTTCTCCTATGATTGTGAACCGAGATTTGTTTCCGGACGCGACCGTTTTTCTATGTAAAAAATAATGCTTTGGCCGCGTGTCTCCAACTCCGACTTTAGCCGCTTCATTTATCAGAAAGAAATTGTATTCGCTTATGTTAGCTTTAATTTTTTCTATTTCCAATTTCATTCCTACTTCTTTTTCAATATCCTGTGAATCAGGGATATTATTGTAAACGTTGTAAGATCTGTTTTCATTGTCCCCATCTTCACATGAAATATCAGTCAATGAAGCATGATTTTCTAAAGTCCGGCGTGGTGATATCATCAGTCGTTTTATCTCTTGTTTTAATAGGTAAAGAAGAAATGGAAATCCAGCCGATTTAACTTTATTTTTTCTTTGGACAACCATTTTGCAAAACAAATTATGCAACGCCTGGCTACCCAGTTCTTCGTCATTGGTCATGTTTTTTGAAGCATTCAGTAAGTGCAGATATTCTTTTTCAAATAATGTCACGCTTTGGACAAAAGAATTGTCAAAAGAATATTCCTTGTTTTTTCTTCTTTTATGGGCTTCGCAACCCCAATGACAATATCCGGTTGTATTGCACATTTTATTTTATCCACTCCGCATGGCAGGTGACATACCATCCCAGGTCGCCATCTTCATCCGGCTTGTCAAGGAAATATTTATTTACCTTGCGGCCGCTGTCCTTGAATTTTGCCGGGCAGCTTGTTAAACAGCACCCTTTTATCGCTTTGGGGTGTGTGCATTTACCCTCTGAATCCCAAACGGCGAAACGGTATTTACCGTCTTTTCTGCGCGGCCCTTTTTCATCTATGGGGGCGGTCATTTCTTTATCGTCAGGCAAGCGACCGCCGCAAGCGAACCGCAGATAACCGAATCCTTTTTATGCCATATTATCCTCCTTTAATTTATCCAATCGCAAACAGTAAACAAGCCGCGAAAAACAGCGCAAGCGGGATGTATTTCATTTCATAATCTCCCATGAAGTTTTATCCGTGACTTTCCGCGCCGCGAACCCTGCCTCGTTCAGCGCGGCGAAGTCCCGATGGATTGATCTCACACCAACACCGAACTCATTGCTCAAGTCGGAAACCATGAGGCGTTCGCCGTCCATTAATCTTTTAGCGATTGCCAGGCAGCGGTGGAGTTTGCGGTCACGCTCTAAAATGTGTCGGCTTTTGAACCTCATAATTCATCCTGCATTAGCCGCCTGGCTATTTTTTCGTTCAGTGATTTTTCAGTTTCACAGACAGGATCTTCCTGTTTTTGAACCCATGCGCCGAACCAGAAACCGATAAAAAAACAAACTCCGCCGATTATAAAGACCTGCCATATTTCCATTATTTGCCCTCCGTAGTAAAATTCACATGTCGCAGTACCGCGCAAGTGTTCCCTTTTCGATTGTTCCGGAGGGCTCCGGTAGTTAGCAGTACCCCGCGCGCTTTTAGCTCGCTGACACGCGGACGGATAGAGAGATAATCCACATTAAGTCCCATGCCCTGGAGACGATGCACAATCTCGTCGGCAGTGGCTCCGCCGGGGAACAACAGGAACTCCTGTTCCGTGAGGCGTTCAAGCCTGGCGGCGTCCACTTTCTCGCGGGCCTCCGCGCTGCATTGCGCGGAAGTCTTATCACTGTTGTCCTCGTCGAATAGCAGTGTCTGTGTCATTTGTCCACCTCCATGTCTCTAATAATCTTCCGGCCGCGAGCCGCCTCAAAAGCAGCGCAGGCGTCCGCTATGTGTTCTTTGTCTTTTAGTTTAAGCCCGGAGATGGCCGGATATTTAACTTCCATCGCCGCCATGATAAATCGCTTCATTGTTAATTTTCGCGCTTTAATTGGAATATCTCTGTGCGCCATTTTATCCCAACCGGCGGCCGCCCGGCTCATGTCAGGTGAAATCCAATCACACGGACAGCCTAAAGCTACACGCACAGCGGCGATCATGGCAGAAGCGGCGCCCATACATTTTGCCGCAATAGCCGATTGCGCGCCTCCATGTGGTATCTCGGCCGCCATTGCCGAGCATTTGTTTTCTATAAAATAGTTCATTATCCCTGCCGCCAGAAATTCAGTCCGGCGGATATCATCATGTGCCACGCTTCCGGAGTGGTTTTTTTTGGTATGCAGACATTTGGTATCAAAAAGAAACCACCGCCCCGCTGTGTATTCAAACACAGCGAGGCCGGTGGCGGCGAATCCCGCGTCTATCGCAAGGATTTTAGTTGATATCATTCTCCACCTTCAACTTCTCCGATCCGGTTTTTATTATTATTCGCTTCGGGCCTGAGTCCTGATCGTAAACTTTGACCATTGTCATTTTGTGCTTACCCATAAGCGCAAGTATCTCATTCGCTGCTTTCTCCATGTTGCTTTTTGAACATGCGTAGTCCGCCTTCTTTGCGAAGAAATGCTCAGCAGCTTCCTGTATTTCTTTTGGCGTGGACTCCCTCAATATCTTGGTCCCGGTGATATCCTGCTGTTTGTATTTACCGCTTGGGGGTGGTAAAATAAATCCTTGCTCTGGTTTTTTTTCTTTTTTCATTTTTATTCTCCTTGTTTTAAACAAATTGCTCCCGTGATATCCCGATATTCCCAGGGGAGCCCGCGCTGTGATACTTCGGGGCGCGGTCAGTTTGTTAAACCCACAACTCCTTGCCCATGCCCAGGCTAAGGCTATGCGCCGCCGTAAAAGCCAGCCATGCCTTTTCCAGGTTCACCTCGCGTGCCTCAAAGTCGTCCGCTTTGTCCTTTCCAAAGCGCACCACTATGGCCTCATCAATAGGCAGACCATAGGTTTCCTTGAACGCTTGAGCATACGCTGCCACCTGCAGCGGGTACTCGTCGCGCAGGGCGTTCGAGGTCTTCCAGTCCAGCAGCACCAGCCGGCCAGACTGTTTGCGAGCAATGGCGTCCAGTCGGCCGCCATAACCGCATTGCACGCTCGCCACAATGGTATCACCGGCTATCAGCTCCAATGCCTGCTCCTTTATCCAGGCCATGAAGTTGTTAAACCCCTTCTCGGCGTCCGCATCCAGTACCGGCGACGTACCCATGATGTAGGCGTCAATGGCGTTGTGTACCCGTGTGCCCAGGTCAGCGGCGGTGTCTTTTACCTTGTCCGGCTGCCGGTCCGCCCGCTGGATAAGTTCATCCAGCGCTACATGCGTCAGCGCCTTGCCTGCGTCTATGTAGCCGAGTATCTCGGCCTTAGCGAGCTTCAGCGCTTCGCGCCGTGCCCAAATTACCAGCGCGTTGGTTTTGCCTCCTCCTATTATTCCGAGTATCTTTGTCACCGAGGGGAATGTCTTTTCCCCCACGGTGTAAAGATGTGCCCTTCGGTATTCTTTATAGCCGACCTTGTACAATGGGTTCGGCAATGTTGTTATCATTTTGAGTTCTCCTATGTATTTTTTTGTGACATTTTTCGCAAAAAGTTGTTCCATTTGAAATATCCCAAAGAGGTTTATAAATCATCGCTGCTTCATATAATGGAAGCAAAGGAAGATTGTATTTTACATTTTCCATTAAAACCGAGAATTTTATTTCATGATGTGCATGGAGTTGTCCTCCTACCTGCTTACATTTTTGGCAAACGAATGAATCTCTTTTGAAAACTTCTTGCCTCCATATTTGGCTTTTATGTGAATTTCTTATTAAAATTAATAATGGAGTAGCACCACCTTTCCAATTATGATTTTTTTCTTGTGTAATATTTTTAGATTTCCATGTTCCGCAACATTTACGTGAACAAAATTTAGCAAAACCATGTTTTAATTGTGATGGTAATGCTTTAAATTTATTGTTACAAATTACACATTTAATATTTATACGTCCACCTTTCCAAGCAGGACTATTTTTCCCTTTTTTATTTTTTTGGATCCAAACTCCTTGACATTTATGTGAGCAAAATTTCGCATGTCCTTTTTTTATTTGCCATGGATCGACTTTCCTATTTTTACCGCAAACTTTACATTTAATAATCATAAAAATCAGGAGGCCTCATACTCGCCGGCAAAGGGTTGTATGAGGCCTCTAAAATAAAAATCCCTTTGCCGGTCTATATAATATAACATATAGATTTCATATATCAATACCTCAATAAAACGGCACCTCCTCTGTCTCGGCCACCTTGACCGGCATCTCCGGCTGGTCTTCCGGCAGGGCATAGAGCATCTCCGTGATGATATTCTTCTCGTTTTTCACCACCGTGCCAGAGTTCAGCGTTTTGTCATACTCCGCTGTCCGAACCTCCGCGCGGCACACCCGACCGATGATATCGGCAGGCTTGAAGTTGACTAGGCTCTTATCCACCGAGAAGCCGAGCGTCTTCATGGCGTGTACCGTTATGCCGTGGCCCTTGCTCGCCTTCGGCAGCATCGTGATGTTGTGATACAGCCATTTTTTACAGTCTTGCCCATTGATGCCGAATTTTACGTTCATCAATGGGTCTCCGTTCTTGCTCTTGCTCACCGACACCTCCCACGCGGTCAGCGCGTAGTTTCCGTCCGGCACCGTGAACTTGCGCTGGCCGTCCGCCTTCGGGTCACACGGCCAGTTTATCGGCTGGTTTATGTTTTCTGTTTCCATTGTTTTATTCTCCTTGGTTTTACTGTTTAGTAGAGTCGAAACCCACAAGTGCGAATTTTCCATCATCCTCCTGATAGGTGAGGTCCACCTTTTTTCCAATAAGCTGCTCGGCCTTTGACGCGGCCGGCGCGGAGGCTGTACCATATACCACGGTATCGCCTTTAAGTTTAATTCCATACCGCAGGCCGCTTGACAATCGCGCCGTCTTGACGATTTCGATTATCCCGGTTATCTTTTTAGGTTCGACGGTAGCGGCTGACGCGGACACAGGCTTGCTTTCGACAGACGCTTGCGCGGGCTCAACCTTCGGCGCATCTGTGCCTATCTCTAACCAGGCGTTTAACTGCTTGCCAGTATCGGGCGTTATTTTGAAATAAAGCCCGTCCAGCAATCCCGTCCGGTCCTTTGTCGCATGGGCTATATGGTCCATAGATAAATCCATCATCACCGTGAACTCATACTCCATCCCCTCCCGCTGGATGGGCGCGAGTCCGATTTTGCGCGGGACCATCTGGCCTTTCTCATTTTTCTCCAGCACATATTCGGTCTTGGACCGCATAGTGGCAATGATGTGACAGGGTGATTGCAGCATGGCCTCCACCAGTGCGTTATGCTCCGGCGTCACCTTGCGCCAGGCTGTGTAGCTGTTCCCGCCCGCGTCGGCCATCTTGCCCTGTTTGTCCAGAAGGCCACCCTCACCCGCCCAGGCGTGTGTCAGGCTATCTATGATGATGGTGCTGTAGCCTGCGGACTCAAACGCCTTGATGGCCTCGCGGTATTTAGAAACCGTGTAAGGCGCTTGTAGGGTAATGATGTCGTAGTTTCCCAAAGAAGCGTACAGATCACCGCTGCCGTTCTCTGTGTCTATCAGTCCAACCTTCCCGCCCAGGCCAAACGCCAGCATCAGCGATGAGTATGTTTTCCCAGCGCCGCTGGTCGAGGCTATACCGAGCCTCAACCGCGCTTTACGTCTTTCTGCTTTTCTTATTTCCATTTTTATGTCTCCTGTTTTTAATGTTTTTGTTTTTAAAAAATCTATTCCCATCTTCCGTCCCGTCGGAGTGGCAAACAAAACTCTCCGAATTTCCCCTGGCCTGGGGTGTTTTGCAACATTTAAACTACGGGACATTTTCAAATCGGGCGGGCGTTTTCCTTGTTGTCCAGGCTGGCCCGCCTTTTTACTTCTTTGCCTTCGCTTTAACTTCTGCGGAGGCGCATATCCCACCTCCAAATTTAAGGCGATGGGCGGGAGTTCAACCCGCTTTGCCTTTGCGTAGGGAAGAATGTGGCCTCAAAACCCTGCGCCGTACGTCACATCGCCTTTTTAAAAAATTGAGAGAGGCAGTTTCCTTATCGGACATTTTGCGCGGATTATGTTCGCGCATACTTAGCACTCCCTCCCAATTTAAATTTTAAAACCATTTAGCCACCACCGCACCAGCTGCGCGGATATATATATCAGCGCCACCACAAGGACCGAGTTCTCCACGAACCGGCCGACTATCGGCGCATACCATTTCACATCCTCTCGGAGTTCGGCCTTCCAGCACATCCCATCGGTGTAGGGTGCGCCCAGGTCCGAGCCCATGATATGCGGAGCTTTGCACCAACAGCATCGCCGAGTCATATTTCCTCCTGTAAAAAAAGCCACCTCGACACCATGCCCCGCGAAGGATATCGTGTCGGGTGGGGAAAATAATTTTAACTGGGGTTCGCGGGGCATGGATATATGGTAATTCATTTCAGAGTTGAAATCAAGGGTTTTGGTATTAAATCTTCTAATATGCAAACTGTATAAGTTTTTCTTATAAATAAAACTCCGTCCCGCGCAAGGAGAAGCAGGACGGAGGGAATAAATATGCGTAGCTTTTTATTTTGGAGAGCTGCCGGAATTTACTTTTATCCACGCATTGCATCCGGCGAAAACGGCGGTGAGGAGAGCTGATATTATTGCCGCGGTTTCGGGTTTTAAATACTGCTGGACAGCACTCAAAAGCGTTATCATCTGGCTCACCACGACTAAAAGGAAGGTGGTTGATTTCCAAGTTGGTCTTTTCTCCATTATCATTTCCTCCGTATCAGTTTTATCTTGTCAATACCGCGAGAACCGAACCACCATGTCACGGCCATGCTGGCGAGATTCAAACAGATCTCCACAGAGAATTTCGCTATTTCATCTACAGTCACAGAGTCAAGGCTTACGCGCTTAAAGGCCCAGAGCGCGATTATGGCAGCCACGGCCACAAGAAAGGCCGTCAGTGTAGGCCGGACAAGCCCTCTTATGGTATCCACCATGCCAGCTCCCTGGTATGTGGCCTTGTCATTTTCGTAGGAAGCTCCAGCCAGCTTCAACAACTCTAGCGCGGCCTGACTGTTTCCCTGTTTTTCGATGAGCGCGGACTGCGCCGCTATCATCTCCAGTTCATGTTTATTGGCCTGCTTCGTTTTAAAAAAATCAAGCACGCCGGTGCCGATTGCTCCGAAGATTCCAAGCGTTCCTCCTGAGAGAATGGAACCTATACCACCCGCGAGTAGTGAGCCTATAGCCATTTTATTTTCCTCCGTATTTTTAAAATCAAACACCCGCCGGATTACGCTTGCCGGAGAAACCGGACAGAGGCGCGGCGGGTTTACTTCCCTCCGAACCGAGTCGCTATCGTAAGATATGGAGTAAACTTTTTAAAATCCCCGGTGATCAGCGTAGGGCTTATCTGCAGCGGAGGCAGAATAGCGAAGCGCAGATATTTTCTTGCGAATGAGGTCTCCCCCAATTTCGTAAAAATCGTATCCATGCGAGCGCCCACACTTACCAGGTAGCCAGCCTTGCCGGTGGCAAGCACATCCGAGGCCCCCAGGTTGATTGTGGCGTATTCCCGGCCAGTATCCGAGCCCACCACATAAATAAGCGGCACATAGGCCACGCCAAGCTGCGTGCCGGCCATATCCCAGGCCAGGCCCATTCGCGCGTCCGCAAGGGGGGCGTTCATATCTATAGCTTTAATGGGCTCCGCCTGCGCTTTTGCTCCGACCACCATGCCAGCCATCAGGCACACACTGAATAATAGTTTTTTCATGTTGTCCTTTTTAGAAAAGTTTAAGGCCGTCTATGCCCTGTATCAATTTCCGCCACGCTTCGTTGAATTGGTTATCAGCCTGGACGTGGAAGTTGACTATATATTCCAACAGCTTTCGCCGCTTCTCACTTGCGGAAGTTTTTCTCATGTCCGCCGAGTGCGCGCGCTTATAGGTCTGGATGTCAGCGAACCGCCTGTTGGCTTTCCGCTTCGCATAAAGTTTCGTTCCTTTAGAGCTTCTCAATATTGTTCGTTTCATTTTCTATTATCCTCCTGTGACCCAACCATCTTAGCATTTTTTTTACCGTTAGAAACCAACCGTCGCGCTCTTACCATACGGTCATGGAGATGTTTTTCGTACACGCTTTTAATGGATTGAGAAACGCCATATACTCTCACTTTCTCTATAGTCTTGGCTTTAAAATCCCAATAATACGCGCAGAGGCTCTTGACTGTTTTTATCATAGCACGATAAAATAGTCCGGCGGATCTGCGAAGGCGTAGTTCACGCCCATTACGTCGTTCCGCACCCCGACATTAGAACACCGCGGAACCTGTGTCAGCCACTTACCGCTGGTCTCCATACCGGCAGACGGGTACAGCGGGGCTATGTGTCCATGCGCTTCGCCTTTGGAAGCGGCCATAATCAATATGCCGGTGTTCGTCAATTCAAAGGCTATGATATGGTCCTTAAACCGCGAGAACGCCTGCGGGCGCCGCACCATAATATCCACCATCTCATTGGCGAGCATGGGCCGGTCCTGCGGGTAGTTGTAAAAAAGGTTAAGCCCAAGCGCTTGGACGACTCTGTATGCGTTCAGGTTGCAGTATGTAGTCAGGACGCCCGACTGTTCCCGTTTAGGGACCAGCGCAGCATCCAGGCGTACGCTGTCCATTACCGCTTTGAGTTGGTCTGTTCCGAACATCATAGCTCTATTTACCCCTCATGTTATGTGACCACCAGGCCCCGACAATTATCGCGGCGGTAGCGTATGCCCCAGTTAGCCAGTTGCGCCACGCTTCCAGCCCCTTGAGCCGTCCGTCTATGTTGTCTTTGCAGACAACACATCCCCGTGCCGATTCCTTTATCTCATTTTTCAAATCCTCAAATCCTTTCCGCATATCGTCGCGGTGTTCGGTTATTCGCTTATGCACGGAGATCAGCGAGTCGCGGCTCTCAAAATAAGAACGCTCAAGAAGCGCAAGGCGCACGCTTGTGCTGTCTTTTCTCCGTTCTTCACCATCGTATTCTGTGGTCATAAGTTACCCCGAAATTCCAAATATTAGTCCAACAAGGAAAAAAAATAGAGAGGCTAACAAAAACCAGCCAAATGCGGTTATATGTTTAAGTTTCATTTCACCAGCCAATTGATGTATAAAAAAAATAGAAAGTCCCATCCCAAACAGCGTCATCTCTGTCAATCACAAATCCGGATGTGCTGAATGATTTTACAGACATTATGGAATTTCCACCGCCCGCAGGTTCGTATCTGGTTAAACTCACGCTTGCGATATCTACAGGGAAAGTTCGTGAAAAATTAAAAGTCTGTTCTGTGTCTTGCGTGCTTTCAATATAACCCCATTGGAGGATTATGCCATTCGTAAGATAAGTCCATCCAGAAAGTGAAGATTTGGTAAAAGTTGATGTCTTAATTTCCGACTGGAACGTGGCATAACTTGCGAACGTCGGCGCACCTGTAAAAGTCCCTGAGGCCGCGTAAAGAACGTCACCACCTCCGGGAAGTCCCGTTAAAGCAGAACCGTCGCCCTCAAAGGCTGTAGCGTTCACGGTCCCGGTCACCTCAAGCGGGTGAGTGGGCGTAATCGCAGAGCCTATGCCGACGTATCCATCTTTAGTTATCGTCATTGTGCGAGTGTTCGCCGCCGCACCTGACGACGCTGACACTAAAAAGTCAAGGCTCCCAAGAGCACTGCCTGAAGTCATTAATCGCCAGTTGCGCTCATTTGCTTGATTGTATGCGCTATTAAAAAGCAATGACGGTGCATTGTCTGCCGAACTGTTTGAGTTTATTTTTATGGAAGCCAAAGAACCGGCCCCGGCCACTTCAAAAAGCGTAGACGGAGAATGTGTGCCCACTCCCACTTTGCCGTCATTAGCTATGCGCAATCCCTTTCCTGTGTCGCCTTTTATTATATGCCCATAGTATGAGGAATTTATGACACCAGTGCTTGAATCTACGAATTGGGAATAGTAGTTAGTGCAATCTCCGGCATAACATAGCTTCCCCGTGGATAGAATAGCGGCATTTCCAGCAAGCGTTAATGATTCCGAGGGGTATTCAGAACTGATACCGACCTTTCCGTTATTTGTGTAAATTAACCCTGCGAGTGAAACACCCGAAGACACGCTTAATCCGTACTTCCCTCCATTTCCTGTAATGGTCACAGATGAGGTATTTGTTAATTGCCCAGACATGTTGTCGCCTGTTTTTAAAACATTTAATGATGCAGCCCCGGTTAGCGCACCGACAAAGGATGGGCTCTCTATTGATGTTGCGGAGATGGTGGAGACATTGGCTCCACTCCGAACTGTAGCTTGAGCGGAAGGACCATTGAGCCATATAGAGGGGCTCGCGGCCGCCGTGGTGGTGGCCGGATAGACTTTTAGATTTCCCGACAAATAGCCTGTGCCGTAAGCCGTGCTAGTGCTTGTGTCCGGCGCCTTCCAGAAAGGAACACCGGCGTAAGAGTTGACCGCCAGAAACATCAGTGAAAATAAAAGTTTCATGAAACACCTCCAAAATCCGCAATGGTTATAAATCCACCGTTCCCCCGGTCCGTTTTTCCACAGTATAAAAGAAACCAGTCCTGATCAGAAGGGATGCAGAGGAAAGGCACGGTCGGATTGAGCGCGGCGAAGGTCACTAACTGATTGAAGGTGGATCCCGTCTTTATGCCCGCGCCTCCGACAACCAATCCGTCGAGGTAATCAAAATTCTCTTTGAGTTTTGTTCCGCTTGGGTTTTGCCCGTTCGCGATCGTATTCGGAACTGCCATTTTAAGCCTCCACTAAATCCAGCGTCGTCATAAAAGTTTCAGGGTTCAGCGAGACACCCTCTATCCGCATATCTTTATTGTAAAGATTATATCTATTTTCAAGAACATCGTCGTCATAATATTCCAGGTCGGCTTGGCCATAAACCACATCCATGTCACCGTAATGCCAGCGGCGAAGGGCCGTCGGCTCGTCGAAGTATGCCGTCACTTTGTCGCCGAGTTCCAGTTGCGGCAGGAACATTGACTCCACCTGGCAGCGCAGGCGCGGTGTTTTTGTGTAAGACAAAATGGTTGGAGCCACTGCAAAGGCTAAATTGACGTTCTCAGCAGGCAGCAACGAGCTGGACGAAACCGAGTATTCCCTTTCTCCGTATTTATCTATGGAGTTTGGTGCCGTATCTGTCGAAGCGTCAGACACTTTTCGGTAGAGACCGAACTCCGCCACAACGCGATTATAGACGCGCTCAATGCCTGGGCTTACGTTCTTGACCTCTATGATGTTGCTGTCGCTCCGCAGTTCCATGACAGCGGGAACGCCGGTCTCTCGGGGTCTATAAACAAAAGTTTCATCAGCCTTGAACCCAAATTCATAGGCGGGCATTTCGGCTATCTTCTCCATAGCCTGGCGGCAGGTCATGCCGGTTAAATTCACAAGGTCAATAACTGTGGTGGACGTATAGTATGTCAGCGTTATCTGGTCGAATACCGGGGTTACTGGATTAGTCAGTGAAGCCAGTGTAGCCGTTACCCGAAATTTTAAATAGCGTTTCACCAATGAGTTTATCTGCCCGGTGCCCCCTATCGCCACCCATCCGGCGGGATCGTTGTCCGCTGAAAAATCGGACGTGCCGGAGCTGTAAGTTTCAATCGCTATCGTCGCGCCGTTGGCTGTGTAGGTGGTATCAAGTTTTCCATAAACGGTCACATCTACCGAACAGTCATTGATAGTGCTTTCTAAAACGCCGGTTCCTACTGTAGTGCCGTCGTCCCAGAAATAAAAATTATCAAAATAAAAAACCAAAGGGAAACTGTCATCAACCTCAAAAGCTGTTATCACGAATCTGTCGCTGGTTGTGTAAGTTAAGTCTGCTGCCGAAGTCCCTTTTAGAACTTCATTGACATAGAACTTTATCACGCCAGCCGCGTTTCGTGATATCCTGACCATGTCCGTCGACGATAAACTAACTGCGGTATCAATCAAAATGGTTCCATCTGCTCTTCTTATCCGAGTGCCACCGACGTGCATTTGCATATAGTATCCAGCAGTTGGGTATTTATAGGTAGAATCCTCTCCTGTCGCCATGAAATAAATGTTGCAGTAATCGTTCAATGTAAAAGTCAGCCATGAATAGCATTTGAATTGCCAATTGCCGACAGTTTTAGTCATGGCTGTTTTTATAACGCTTATTGATGTGGTCGGTTCTATTTTTAAACGACCGGAGTCAATGGAAAAAACCTCATTCCGAAGCACAGTCCATTCGGGATTTGCGCTATAATCCCCATCCCCGAAATCATCAATCAGACCAATCTTGAAACTCCCCTGCGTCGTAATGGTGTCTATGTTGGTATTTGTGCAAGTATCCCATTCAGCCTTATCGTTAAAATCCCATGTATTTTCAATCGAGCTTTGGAAGATGGCCGGAGATATCGCGTAACTGGTAATCCCGTTGAGCGTCATTATCTGCTCGGCCAGCCATTCAAGGGTCTTATCCTGATACCAGTAACGATATGAGCAATAGAGTTTTTCCCCGGCGGTCAGTGCTGAAATCAAAGTAATTTTTAACGGCAGGTCTTTTTTGTTCAGGTCGGCGGTCGTGTAGTTTATCTGAGGGCGGATTTCAACAGCCGCGCCCAAAGTCGCGCCGCGCTTGACGATCACAATTATCCCTACGCCATTATTTGCGGTTGTAAATTCGGTCCCGGAATCCTCTCCCAAGAGTTCATCAGTAACCAGCGTTGAAATGCTCTCGGCGCTTTTCTTACCGAAACGAGACATCCCACCTTGTATCGTGACGGTGCAATGCTTGTTCTCGGGGTCGGCTACCGGATCGCCCGATATGTAGCCGGTAAACGATTTAAGGACTTCAAAGGTGCCGTCGGCCAGCTGCGCCCCGAATTTTATGACTATCTTGGAATCGGCTATCTCATAGAGGCCGGGAAAGTAACCCTTTAGATTGCTCTGTTTCCATTGATTGCGGTCATTGCGAAAAACCAGCGAAGTATTGTCCAGCGTCCAGACATTAAAACCCTCCGCGTCCATCTTCCATCTAATTTCAGACATCTGCTTCACTTCGCTGGTAATGTCAATTTCCGTATCAAAAACGAACGCGCCTCCGGACCAAAGCCGCCGGTGGAGTTCAACGACCTTCTTATAAACGGGGTTCTTCCGTTCAAGTGCCGCTTTGAGTTCATCGGAAATCACTTGCATTATTTTTCCTCTAAGGAAAGCGACGCGGAAAATAGTCTCATCTTGCGGTCAATTTGAATTTGCGGCGCATTGACTACCAAAAATTCATAGACCTCGGCAGGGTCGAAGTCCTCCCAGAACACCACGGTCATCGGCGCGGCCTGCTTCATATAGGGCAGTATCGCGTCCAGGCTGGCCAATGCTATGTTCTCAAGGGAGAGGGTGCCGGATACCTTAGTCCACTCCTTCCAAGCTACCAGAGGCCCGCCCGCGAGCCTATAATCGCCGCCCCGCATGGAGTCCCGGCGCGGGAAGTTGCTCCGCCAGGCGGGTTCTTCCAAGACCGCCAGGCAAACCTTAAGCTCTCCTATACTCTTTTCTTCATTCGCGACTTGGGTGGTTAGACAGTTGATCCGGACGCGGCCTGCAGTCACCGGGGCCGCCAGCTCGATAATCGTGTAGCCAGAAGCAAGCGTAAGGGTCGCCTCCGGTATTGATACCCACGCGGCGCCGTCGTAGTAGTCGGCGGTGATGGCCTTCAGGTTGTGGTTGAGAATCACCAGCCGGTCGAAAGTGCGATTTACTTCCTCTCCCTGCCAGTTCTTAAAAGTGATGTCCAGGCTTTCTTCTATAATGTCGCTGGAGCCATCGCTAGCCCACTTTGTATCTTGATTCTGGTCGAATAAATAATCTTGAGTAGCCGCGCCGGATACCGGGGTGATGGTGCAAAACTCGGTGACGAAATTCTCGCCGTAGATTTTCAGGCCGTTCATATAGATGTCTCCTCGGCGCGTTTGAGGCCCACTTTGTAATTGACTTTTGCAAGGTCTACGGCGGCCAGGACACCGGCCTTGGTGGCCTTTGATAGCTTGTCGGCTATTACGGAGATGTCGGTCTCCGAAGTCCCGCCGATGGTAATGTTCTGGCTTACGGTTATATCCGGGCCCTCGCTCGCGCCTGCGACGGTTGGAGTAAATGACGGCGCCGGGCTATTGCGGACGGAATTGGCGATATCTGCCGGGATAACTTCCTCGCCTTTGTGCAGCAGATAGGGGCCGGTTTCGGATATCGGACCACCTTTTGATAAACTGCCTAATATTTTAGGACCAAAAAAACTAACGCCGCCGCCTGTAAGTGCGTTAAGCACCAGCCACTTCGCAATCATCTGTGAAACCATTGATATGAACGAACTTAAAATGCTTTTGAAAATACCATCCAACAGCTTCTTAAAATTCTGAAACATGCTCCCGGAAGCGGTCAGAAAAGTTTGAATGTTCGTCGCCATGCCAGAAGTTGTCTGTGCCCACATTCCATCCCATGCCTGCGCCCATCCCATGCCCGCGGACTTCATCCGGTCAAGGGACTGCATAAAAGAGCCTGACATTGTGGCGTTGTCGCGGGCATAAATCTCCTGCGCCCGAGTCATTAATGCCTCTTTCTGTTCAAGACTCAACTGGTCCCATGCACCTTGCTCGCCGTATCGGAATTGCAGGTAACTGGTCTCCGCCGCACCTTTAGTGGAAAGATACCATTGATCAACGTTCTTAAGGCGGGATTCTGCCTGCTTCTTTGCCTCTTCTTCACTGATTTTCCCCCCGCCCATATCTGCGCCAGGTAGTGCCGGGAGCGTGCGCTTCGGCGCGGTGGTGAGTTTGTCCAGCGCGACCTTGGCCTTGTCAACGTCCTCGGCCAGCTTCTTGGCATTGGCGGCATGGGCTTTAAATGCTTCAGAACCTTCGGCATTATACCGGGATAACGAGGCCATCGAGATATTCGTTGACTCGAGTTCGCTGTTGAGGCGTTCCAGTTCCTTCTTGGCGAGGGTTATTTCATCGGTGCGAAAAAGCTTGTCCCAGGTCCATACAAGCGCGTCCACACGGACAATAGCGGCCTCTATCCATTTCAACACAAGCTGAATAGCGGGCAAAGCACGCTCGGCTATGGCCTCTTGTATATCGCCCCATCTATTTGCCAGTTGTTTTAGCTTGCCTCCGGCTGTGTCGGCTTCAGCCGTGGCAATCTTAAATCCGTCGGCTAGGAGCTTCTTGACCGCGGCCGCTTTCTCGGCCTCGGTGGTCATGCTCCGCAACTGTGGGATATACCGCTGAAGCATGGTGTACTCGCCCTGGCCGGCAAGAGCAACCATCTTCATGGCGCTGTTCATATCCACGCCATAGGCTTTGGACAGACCGATAGCCTGTTTGGTGGCCTCTTCCATTTTATCGGCGGTCACGCCCATAGACAGGCCGAGTTGCATCATCGCGAGGGTATCTTCATCCCCCACGGTGGTGACGCGCTGAATGTTAGAGGCTATCTTTTGAAGGCTTCTGGAGAGGCCGTCGCTGTAAATGCCCTGCGTCCGCAGCTGCTGGTTAAGGCGGGCCGTTACTTCTTCCTGCCGGGCGTAGGCCGCCCAGCAGTCCTTGGCGAAGCCGATCATCTTGTAGATGGCCGCGCCGCCAGCGAACAGGCCGCCTATTTTAGTAAAAGTTGATTGGAGGGTGGAGGCCGATTTGTCGGTCCCCTTGATGTGTTTCTCCGCGTCCTGCAGGCCCTTTGGGTCAAACAGTGTTCCGAGGCGAATATAAAACTTTGCAAATTCTCCGGCCATTATTTCCTTTTTAATCCCACCGCCATAAGCTCGGCGGTGTTGGGCGTTTTACCGGATTGGATATTTTTATGTTTCTTGCCGCCTCCCAGAATTGCGCCCGCGAACTCGGCCCAAAACTCGTATTGCTTAACTTCTATGGAGATGGCCTGCTCATAGGCAAGCGCAATCCAGTCTGTGGAGTGGTCTAAAACTTCCTCGAAAGTGTAACCGAATGTCGCCGCTATTTTTCCGACGACGGCAGAGAGAGCAGCTTTTTTACTTCCTCGGCTATCCCCTTCAGGTTCTTTGCCGTCCGCTGAAAATTTGCGAGTATCTTTTCAAAGTCGTTAACCTCGGTGACAGCGGCCGCGACCTCGCTGAAATCTTCCAAAGAGATATCGGAAAAATCGTCGTTTGATTTAAGCAGTATTTGTAACAAACCGCCAGCGTTCTCTGAGGCTATGTTTTCAAAGATAGCCGCTATGTCGCTCTTGCCAGCCTCAACGTCACGGGCCATCTTCTCCCGGACAGATTCATGAAGCGAGCCTATGAGGCGCAGGATTTTTATATTCTGCGTTAAGCCAAGTTTTCTTATTTGATATTTCTTTCCAGAAACTTGAACGCTTTTTTCTTTTGGAATTAAAGTTTCTATTTCACCCATATATCTCCTTACTCTAAGGACAAGTGCAGTTGCCGCTTGCGTCAGTGACACTGGTACATTTTGATAAAACGTTGCTTGAGTTCAGGCACAACGCCCCGCCAGTAGACACTCCAGCAGAGATAACCACGGTCGTAGATATCGTCACACCGGGGTCGTCGTTTATCTGTAGCAGTTGTGCGCCACTCAAACCCGCCAATGCTATATTCCCGGCGGTGGTCATTGCTATATTGGGATTACTCAATGCCGTGGAGTTGACCGATATCGTCAGGTCTCCATTAGAGCCTAAGTACACCCCGTTGGTACAGCTATCCTTATCGTAGCAGAGAAGCATACCGTCATTTTCGTCTACCGTCCATGTGGTATCTCCGCCACCTGCGGCGCCTGTAAATACCATAGAAGATGTTTTTATATAGCCGTCAACGGACACATACTTACTTCCGGCTGCCATATCCCCAGTGATGATGTCGCCTATGTTTAATGCGTAATTGTCAATCCCTGCGGGGTTTTGCACGGCATACCCTATTAAGATGTTGTTACTACCGTCTGCACTGGTGTTCCCTACCGTTGAGCCAATATTTACGTTGTTGCTCCCCCATTCATATGATGTACCTGCCGATTCTCCAATTAGAGTATTGTTTACTCCGGTAGTTATAGCTACCCCTGCGTCATAGCCTGCCAGAGTATTTGCACTCCCTTCTGTCAGGTTTAACCCCGCCTCAAAACCAAGGAATGCGTTGTAACCGCCCGTGGTTAAGCCTTTCCCTGCGGCATCGCCTATACAAACATTTTGAGAGCCAACGCTATCAGGGCAAGCGTTCAACCCTACCATTACGGTCTCTTCGTAAACGTGCGATAGTATCGTTGAGCCATTTATCTGATACCACCCGGCAGATACATTGCTTGAACTGGAAATACCATAATCTGCCGTAATGGACGTAGTAGCAACGGCATTTTCAAATGGCCCACTAACTATCTGCGTGATGCTGGCCCCGTTTAAATTAAGAGATGAAATACCGCTATCCCCTATAGTAAATATCTCCGTACCGTCAGAAGTGGTCACATTACTGGAACCGAATATCATTGAGTTGCCAACGATAACTTGCGACGCTACATAGATTTTATACGGCCTGTTATCGTGATATGCGCCGATATTATTCTGCCCGTCAGTGGTAAACATTATCCCGCCATTATCAAGCGTCTGCGTTGAGGTGAAAGTGTTTGCTCCAAGTATCGCCGCCGTCCCTGTTATTTTAGAAGGGCTTATTGAACCGGCAAGGTTTGCGTCCGTGACTACTCCCGCCGCCACGCTAGAGGCTATCACAGACCCACCTAAAGAACCAGCGTCTATGCTCGCCGCCGGGATACCAGTAATATTCGTGCCAGTAAGCGTAGGCGCACCATACATGGCCGAAAGCGTGATGGATGAAGCGATGACACCGCTTCCAAGGCTGCCAGCTGCCACCTGGGAGGCGGCGAGGTCGCCTGTAATGTTGACTGCATTTCCAGTCACATCGCTCGGCTGTGAACAGGAGGCTGTTCCGCTTGCGTTTATCCCGAGTGAAACATTGGGGAGAGAGCAATCGGCAGGATCGGCCGCCAGGGCGGAAGCGGTGGAAGCGTTTCCGCTTATGGACAAAGGATAAGTTCCGGTGGCTGTGGTATATATTACTCCTGTGAGACCCGTTCCATCTCCATAAAATTTAGTCGCAGTGCTGTTTCCGGTAGTATATATCCCCGCTTCTGTGCCATCGTTGTAAAACACTCCACTTGATAAGTGCAATTTTGCGTTAGGCGACGAGGCGCCTATACCAATATTTCCATTTCCTTTGATGGAAAATATATCTCCGGTATCATCGCTCTGGCTTGATACTGAAAAAATAAAACTGGTACTGGATTTGTCTGAAACAATGTCAAGCTGCGCGTCTGCTGTATTATCGTTTATTCCTAAATTCCCATTATCTCTTAGCCATACTCCTTTAGTGCCACCGTAATTTAAAGCGACTAACGGATAATAAGTCCCGTTAACACCTCCAGATTGCACACGTAAACCTGATTTTGTAGTTCCATCAAGAATATCCAGCATGACCGCCGGAACTTTTCCAATTCCGATCATCCCATCTTTGACAATCAGTGTGGACCCGCCCACACTGAACGCATTACCTGTTACCGTGCCTGTGCTCATCGTGAGGGAGGCTATTCCGTCTTGGTCACCAGAAACTTTTACTCCTGTTCCGAGCGTACCGGCGGAAATATTCTCCGCCGTAAGTGAAGTCAAGGCCGCGCCAGACAGGTTAGCCAGCTCCGTAGCAGATAAAGCAGTTATTTTACCTGTCGCGTCGACCAGGGCCACATTGCCAGTGCCCGCGTTAAGGCCACCGCCGATATCGAGAGAGCCCGCCGAATTTTCTGTAATTAAAAGAACACCGGAGAATGTACCTGTTGACGCGGATATGCCTTTTGAGGCCGTGAGAGTATCCCCAAATGAGCCTTTGCCTACTACCGTAAGACTGGCCGTAGTTATTCCGAAAAGGCCGGTGTTTATTACTTTCGTAGCCCCCACATAGGGAACATATGTCGCCGCCGCGACAGAGGGAGAAATAGCAGGAGGATTATGGCTTACCTGTGCATGCGCGGTGACTCCCAAAAATAAAATAGCAATAAATGTTTTCATTTTTAAGCCTCATACCGAGAGTATGAAACGGTTACTGTTGCTGTTCCGCTTTGCGCTATTATTCTGAATCTTTCCAAATTGGTCTGCCCTTCAATCTCAATAGTGCCGCCGTTCTCAACCGCATGCCCCACCGCGGCGGTGGGCGCCGTGCCATCAACGCGATAACGGACATCCGCGCCCGCAACAGTTACCCATGCCCGGATGGCTTTTTCCTTACTCGCCACGGCAAGTTTTGCTGCCGTGAAAGCCACGGCTGTTCCGGCCACCGTGAGGGTTTCCATGTCATAAACTTTAAGCTCTTTCCCGAAAGTGTAATGATATTGTGATTTAAGCATAGTGCCTCCTGATTGCCGAGCCCGACGGGGCCGGGTACAAAATCCCGGCCCCGTTAGTTTTAGGCTGTCACGCTAAACTGCTCTATCTTCGCAGCCGCAAGCCGATTGCCCGCAAGGTCTTTTAGGCCTGTTGAAACTATCGCCTGAAGCGAATCGGATGCCGTCCAGTTGGCGGTCGGCGTGAACGTAACTTTTTTATCAGCCGCTGTGTAAACTATCGTGCCAGCCACCAGAGCTGCAGAAGCTGGCGTGGTGATATTGATTATCGAGAAGGTGTCTCCGTAAACGATGGTTGAAACGTCTATCTGTCCCGCTTCTGTTATCGTCCACACGACAGTCCCCTTGGCGTCCTTTACCACCGTGCCGCCGTCCACCGGCGCCGTAAGTGCCACGGTCGGGGGAGTGGTATCCACGTTGGTGTCGGTGAATGTCCCCATCTCCGCGCCAGCCGCCTGCGCGGTGTCCCATAGAACGTCCAGTTCCATCTCCACGATGGTTTTGTCTTCCTTTTTATATGAGTGTGTCCCAGTCCCGGAAACCACGCACTTGGGGAAATGGTAAACTCTGGTACCGCCTGCAGGACCGTCTAGATATAGAAAAACTTCCCGGTATAATTCCCCGTTGGATGGGGAGCCAAGGCTCAACACTCCAGCAGCGACCGCGCTGGTGGGCAGTCCGAAAGCGAGCGCCAGATTTGCAAGCGTGGCCTCCGCCATGTTGAATTTCAATTTACCGACCCTGCGAATTTCCTTTGCAGCTGTCGGACCAGGGTCCTGGTCGGTGTCCACCTGGGCTATTTCGCGCTCAAGGGCATACTCAACGCCCTCCGAAGACCGCCCTACATCCACAGCAGCGGCCGCTCCACCGGCATAGTCGCCTATCTTGATCTGCGAGGCTGCGCCAAGGTTGAAACCGAATACTATGTTTTGCGTCTGCATTTAACTATCCTCCTGTTTTTCTTTTATATTTTACGTGGAACACCCGGTTTAGTGAATACAACATTGTGTCCTCTTCCAGCGTATCTGAACCGCCCACTTTACGGCTATAGTAAATATAAAACCTGTCCGAAGAAACGCTCAATCCTTCCCAAACATCAAGCAGCTCTGAAAGCCTGTATGCTATAGCCGCCGCGTCGTCAAATTTTTCAGCTACGACAACAAGAGAAACCATGCTCTCTTCCAAGACCGGGTCGCCTGAACCTTCCGCGCTGGAAAAATACCTTATGTACGGTGTCGTATCTCCGGGCGGAGCTTTGACTGGGAAAAACTTTTTGTTTCCAGCGTTGCCGTCGAGCAGGGTTTGAAGCTGCGCGTCGGATTCCAGCCATGTCACAAGGTCGCGTATCATTTAAGCTTTTCAACCCTTATCCCGATTTCAGAAATCCATCTGTCTATGTGCTGTTTCACCACCGGCATGAGCCAGGGGCGGGCGGCCATCTTGCTCGTGCCGACTTCTAGGCCGTGGGCATAAACTACCTCGCCCTTTGCCTTCCTGATTGCGCCGACATCCATAAAGAGCGCGTTCTTCGCGGTCAAGAGCAGGTATCCTATCGAGGCCCGGAGCCTGCCGCTTTGCACGTATGGAGACTCGCCTGGCGAACTGTGTACCCGTTGCTTGCCGCCGCGCGGCCCTTTGCCTGCCAGCCGGCCGCCGGTTTTCATGGATCCCTTTATCTCCGTCTCCATGTCTGCACCTTCTTTCTGCATGAACATCCGGGTCGCCGCCTGAATATCATCGTCGAGTTTCTTCAAGGCTTTCACAACCTTGTCCGCGTCAACAATGGTGATTTTCATCTGAAGCATATCAGAAGTCCATCCGCTTGAAAGGTGAAAGCCCGGTAATCAGGCTCTGCGGCTCGTAGGTGACCTCGGAGTGGTCCACCTTCGCGTCCTTCATGCGGCCTTCTAGCAGGATGATTACCCACTCAATACAGATTTCTGATAGTCCTGCCGGGATCTCCGCGTAGCCGGCCTGATAGGTGACCTTATATGTCCTGCGGCCGGGGAAGTTTACTCCATCTCCGCAATCCCACGCTCCAAGCAGATATCCTTCCTCCGGGTAAACCTCGTATTCGGTGGCGACTATGACTACATTATCCAGCTTGACCACCGGCGCCCCGATTATAGGATACTGTTTCAAAAAAAAGAACTTGCCTTTCGGCACGTCGTAAACTTCGTCGGTATATGTTTCAGCTTTGAAGCGCCGCCCGCACCATGACTCTATACGTGCGCTGATTTTATTTATCAGCGTCTGGATTCTGTCGTCGTAAGATGTGTCGTCCTGCTTCCGGCCCCAGGTGTATTTAACATCTGCGACTGTGGTCAGTGCATTGGTGGCGGCGGCTACGGCCATAAATAAAAACCTTTACCCGCCCCCGTATTTCAGAGGGCGGGTTTTAAGTTTAGCGATAGAACCCATTGATACGGACGGTTGTATTCGCGCTGGACTTTCGGAAACACGGATTGGTCAGATACAACGGCATGTTGTAGTTCGTGTATGCCAGTGATCTGCTTTCAACCGTTGGGTTTGAGGCTTCGGCTTGAGCGCTAATCAATGTTTTCCACACCAACGTAGCCGTGGTGGTCGAGTCGCAATTGCTGTAAATACTGACCTCGGTCACGGTGTTCGTGGTTGTTGAAAACATGGCTATCTGCTCAATAGCCACGCTCCCGCTTATCTCTGCGGCCATCGTGGCCACTTCGGTTACAGGGTATGTCGTCGCCGCCAATGTGAATGAAGTCCCTGCGGCTTTAACTGAAACCGAAAGCATGGCGATGCACAACATCATCGCCAGCATTGTAATTTTCTTTTTCATTCCTTCCTCCCTTTCTTCTGCGACATATCAGGGGCCATCTTGTTGGATTCCGTTGAAAGAATCTTCAAGCTCCCGGCCTTTTCCATAACCTCGGCGGACTTGCGGTCCAGCGTGGTTTTCACGCCGGGGACGTAACCCGCCAGGTTAACTATCTCAACTTTGCAAGTATCGTCCATTGTTTACTCCTTCACGTCGAGGTAGCCGAACGCTGCGGGCGTGGCGATGGTGATCGCTTCGGCCTGCACGAATCGGAGCCAGGTCTGGTCGGTCATGAAAGCCGAAACCTGGGAGGTGGGGTCGTAAGCGTCCTGCGACACTTTGACCTGGAGACCCTGACGGGGCGAGATGAGCGCACCCTTTTTAAAGTCTCCGAACAGCACGGGGTACTTGGTCGCGACGGCGGTTATCTCGTCGGAAACCTCGTAGCGGTAGCCGTTGATGGTCGCAGGAGCGCCCTGTGCGGGAGCGTTCCATATCGGCCGGCCAGTGTTGTCTTTCAACTTCACGATTGCGCGAAGCGCAAGGCTCGGCAGAACGTAGTGAGCGTTCTTTCGGTACCCGGCAGCGATGGAGAACTCCAGACCAGTGAGGTCGTCCCATATCAGGGAAGCTCCGGCCATCGTGTTTGCGACAACTCCAACAGCGTAGCGTACGCCCATGAAGGGGTCGCCCGCGCCGGTGTTGCCCATAAACAGAACCCGGTCCTCTTCCTGTGCCATAGCTTCGACTATCAACTCGGCCAGGAACGACTGGAGGTTTATGGCTGAATCGCGGAGCAGCTCATCAGTGAGCATGATCACAGCCGCCATAACCTTGGCCTGTTGCGTGATTTGCCCGAACGTCGGTTTGGTGGCAGTCTTGGAACCGGCTTCATCCACCCAGGCTATTGACACATTGGTCAACTGCCGGGGGAATGTGCGCTTCCATGTGGACATAGGCATGAGGCGGGCTATCCTGCGGCCTATGGTTTCGTCTTGCATGAGCCGGAAGACTTCCGAGTTGAACTCGGTCGGCACAAGGTATCCGCCCTGTGCGTTGTCGCCCTCGCTCATCAATGTCTGCAGTTTCTGCTGGACGGCGACAAGGAACTTCGGCATATCTCCGAACCGCTTGCCGTATTCTGAGGTCCATGGGGCGGCCTTGGTGAAAGCCTCGGGGCGGTTCTTGAACTCCACGAACCGTTCCATTATGCCTTCTATGCTGTCCACCGGCAGGGAGAATTTACTCTCCGGCTTCGGGTGCGCTTTAGCCACCAGGTCGGTGACCATTCGTTCCACTTCGTCCTTCCTGATGAAGTCCATCGGGGCTTCCATCTTTTTGCGGAGATCGGCAGTCAGCGACTGAATTTCCGCGAGTATTGTCTGGTCCATTTTACTTTTCCTCCTGTTTTTTTTCCAGGACTTTAGCTAGCTCCTGGATTCCTTCTCTCAACTGTTTGCGTACTTCGTCGCTTCCGACTGCTTCCGAAAGGTCAGCCAGCTTTTCCTTTAGGGAGTTAAGCTCGGCCTGGTCTTTCAAAGCCTTTTCCTTCTCTGTGTCCTTCTCCGGTGCCTTTTCTTTCTCAGGCTCTATCTCTGTGAAGCCGAGTGCGTCCGGGTCCGCGCCCACGCCTACGGGCGAGATATGGTAAATCTCTGCGTAGGTTAAATTCTCTTTGTGGTCTTTGTCCTCGTAGTGCCAGCGACCGGCAATCGAGAACGCTTTGGCGTGGCCTTCAAGGTAAACTGTGCGGGCGTGCTTGATTTCCGGCAAATCAGAATTTGAGAACACGGCCTTGACCCGCAATCCGATTTCATCCTCTTCTATTTCGGAGAAGCTTCCGGCTATATGAGAGACTTGGTTGGAATGGTCCAGCAGCATGACCGGGTTCTTCTTGAACTCAGAAAGTTCATAGACGTAATTGCGAAGGCCGGAGAACACGGTCGGGATATCGCCGTAACGGTCTGCCTTGCCCTTAGTGTTGGCGTAGCCGCGTATAACGACCTTGCCATTCTCCTCGGATATTTTCAGGTCTGAAATGTCAAAGGTCTTTGTGACCGGGGCTTCTTTGGTACCGAGAATCTTTACGCCTTCTTTCATTTTACGTCCTCCGTTTTGACTTTGATTATAAATCCGCCGGTCCTCTCGAAGTTGAAAAGCATGTGCAGCAGAGGGATGGTTTTCTGCGAGCCGCCTATCACGCGGTTGACGAACTGCTCATAGCCAGGAGTATCGTCGTTGGGATATTTCCAGTTCTCATCAAAGAAAATGCGGGCCTTGCCGTCAAGGATTGCCTCGGCTATTTTCTTTCTGGTCTCATGGTCTTTAACGTCTTGCATAGTTTTTAAATCGGAGGCCCATAAAAAAAGCCGCGACCCTTGTAAGGGTGCGGCCTCCAAATAGACCTCTTAACCCGGACGATTTTGGCGTCTTATCTGGTAGCGAGCCAGCTCGGGCAAATTATTATACCACAAAAAAAACTGCTGTCAACCTATTTTTTTAGTTACTGGGAATACACTACACCGACAATTCACGACATCGCCCGCCAGGCTCATCTCTCCCGGCCCTTGGCCTACCGCGCCAGTAGACAGCACAAAGTCCTCATCAAGCGGGATAGCGCCTCTTACGCCATACCTGTGGCCAGCCTCCGCGTGCGCCTCGCGTGTAACCTCATCGTAGGCTGGCAGCCAGCCCTTGCGCTCCACCATCTCGTTGTCGCGGTATGCTTCTATTGCCCCCGCGTTGAGGCTGGCTATAACCTCGGTCTGCGCTATGCGGAGCGTCCGGTAATCGCGCTCCATGTCAAAGACCTCTGCCACGCGCTTGGAAATTTTATCTATACCCTCGCCTTCTGCGATTTCTTCCTCTATGACTTTCTGTAATTTCTTTCGCGTGGCGTTGTTGATATTCTCGGCCCATGAAAACGCTTTAATTTTAATCCAGTCCTCTATGCGAGACTGTGATTTTCCCTGCACCGGCGGCGCGTCCTTGCCGGTCAGTTCTTTGAGCAAGAGGTTTTCTGAATCTCGTCCCTCATAGATTGACTTGCGAATATGCGGTGTCATGGCCTTTTCAAGCGCCTCGTTCATGTCGCGCTCGGACAGGCCCAGGTCCTGCATACCGGGGCGCGGTCCCACATACTGCGCGAGTGCGGCCAGAATCTTATCGCGCTGGTTGTCAAAATATTTACGGACAGCTTTCTGTAAAGGCTTGCCGAGGTTGGCCGCCAGAATCATAAAGCGGTGGTGCTTGGCGTTGAGCATGGCCCGAGTAGGTGTCGTGCGTGCCTTCGCCGCTTCGTCAAAGTCCTTCATCAGTTCTTCATAGGCATTGCGTGGCGCGGCGCTCTCGCCTGGCGTTGACCCGGATGTGTAAACCGATACCGGCAGGTATGACACGTCGGTCACGCCTTTTATTTTAGAAAACGGCAGGTCATAAGCGTCTATGAGATTATCCATAGGCACACCCATCTGCCAGTATCGGTTTACATATTCGGAGCGTTTTGCTTCATCGGCGCGGAGGGCTTTGATTTCTGATTCTACCACGCTGAAATAAATCTTGCGGGAGGGGTCAAATAGCGGGACGTAAAACTCATTGAGAACTTGGCATATCTTCTTTGCTTTCGGAAGCAGTGTTGACCGCCAGTAAATCTTCTCCTGCTCCTCGGCGTTTGCATAATTCGCGTATTCAAACAGGCCCACCATAGCAGGGGGAACGCCGAATACCGCGCATATATCCTCCCGGCTCATCTTGGTCTGGAGGATAAAATCCATGTCCTTCTGCGACACGCCGATTATCTCCGGTTTCGCGCCGCGCTCCAGAAAGGCCACACCGTGAGAATTGCCCTCACCTTTATGCTGTTGATTCCATGCTTCCCGCATACGGTTGCGCTGTTCAGGAGTTAGTGCGTGCGGCACGGTGATAGTGATATCCGGCCTAGCGGAGCGTTTCAGGAAGTTGAGGTTCCATTTTGAGCCAGCACTATGAGTATCTATCCCCATGCGGGCGGCCGCCAGCGGAGCCATACCGTAATGGTAGTCCATTGGGTTGAAGGTCTTGAAGTGAATTATTTCTTCAGGACTGAACACTACCGGCTTGCCGTTAGCCGTATACTTATAGCCCTTGATGAACTCGCCCGGCTTGTCGGATTTTAGAATTTCAATGTGAGAGGGAATCAGCGGCCAGATAGCGGATGGAACGCCTCTGGCGTTCTGCCCTTCCAGTTTCCAATAAGCGTTACCCGTCAGCTCCATCCCGCCTTGCGTCCATTCTAAAAGGTCAGCGAGCGTCATTTGCTCGTTGACTTTATAGAGCAGGTCAAGCGCGGGGTGAACGTAAATAGTGTCGTCGTTTTTGTCGTAGAGTGCAATCGGCGCGGAGCCTATGTCCTGCGTTATGCGCTGGACGCAGTTGAATACCCATGCGCTGTCGGCGTATGTTTTCAGGTAAGCATCGTAAGCGCCTTGTGAGGGTGATGGGAGTGTGTAACCGTCAGGGAAAATCTCCGAGTATGTCGGCGATAAAAAAGACTTGCGCCCGAATGGGATTAGGTTCTTGAGTGCTTCACCGATTTTTGAAAGCGTTGTCATTCGCGATATATCTTAACAAGCGATTTGTGATTTGTCAAGCCCCTAATTTATATAACTCGCCCCGCCACTGTCCGCCGCGTCGCAGGCAAGCCCGCAGGACCAGAAGGCGTCGCCGTGGCCTTCAGGGGTCTCCGGCGCATGTAAATCGTTGTCCACAGAAAGGATTTGATTCTTTTGCCTGGTGTCCGGCAACAGGACTATGGTCGGCTCAGGATTGGCCCTGATCCGGCTTTCCAAGAGCGCCGCCATCTCGTTCTTGCTTTTAACAGTGAAAGAAACCGGCTCCATGCAGTCAGGCAGATTCCCTTTTTCCGCGTAGCTTTCAAATTCGCTCCGGGTATTATCGTAGCGCAGGCATAAGACCGATATTTTTTCACATAGCGCGGTCAGGTATTCTATTTGCTCGGAGTAGTCCCATCCCTCCATCCACTTTGAGATGAGCTGCACCAGCTTGCCCTTGTGGTTACGGAACAATACCAGGTGGCTCGGATGGCGCTTCTTGCCTATGTCAAAGCCGCCATAGATTTCGTCCTCGGTCTCAAAATCGTCCGGGTCAATCTCTTTCATGTCGTAGTCTACAACCGCGTCCAGTTCCGCGTGGCTGAAATATCCCTCCTCGCCGCGGACCGGCATACAGAGGTACTCCTTGTTAAAAGCCTTCGCGCTGGACATATCGGCCTGTATGCGGGCCAGCTCTTCCAGCGGGAACTTTCCCGGCCAGAGTGCCTTCTTAACGCCGCCCTCCACATAGATGGCTGGCTCGGTCTTGCAGTAGAATCCCGGCCGCTTTTTGTTCTGGTTAAAAAGGTCGGTCGGGTCCTGGCTCGTCCCCCAACAATGCAAGAAGCCGCCCTGCTTCGGCATGGACATTATCTCCTCTTCAAAGACACGGGAGATTTCCTTCATTTCCTCAATGTTGATTTTACGCTGGATAGAGTCTTTGAGAATGTCGTCGCAGATTACGCCGTCCGGGTGCATGCCGCGCTTGGCGCCGCGTATTCCGAAGGGCAGGATACGCAGGGTGATCTGCGTTCCAGGCCAGCGGCAATGAATCACGCTATCGGCAGGGCTCAACCAGTCAAGGGCCGAGAACTCGGGTATTTGCAGCATGGCGTCTTTAATCTTCCGGGTCTGGTAGACGGCCAGGTCCTGCTTGTAAGAGAAGTAGAGAATTTCCAGCGACTTGATTTTGCGGAAGAACTGCCACGGCCCGAAGGCGTGGAGTATCTCGGATTTTGAATGGAGGCGGGCCGATTCTTTAGAGGTGAAACTATGCTCTTGTAATTCGTCGCACCATCGGTCTATGTGGTCACTCGGTATGAAAGCACAGTCAGATTTAATTATCGCCTGCGCCCACACCTGATTATAGAAGTGCTTAAACTCAAGGCTTGCCGCGCTTGCGATTAACTGCCTTTTGTAGCTTTTCAATCTCTGCAATTTCGCGAGCAATGGCGGCGTTGATTCCGGCGATGTCATTCTTTAGTGTCTCCGTTTCGGGGTCACTGGTCTCCATGTGGATGTCGCTCTTGACCTCCTGCAGGGTGGAGAACTCCTGCTTGCGTTTGCGCTCCAAATATTTGAGGGCGAGAGCGCCGTCACCGCCAGCTATGGCTTTATGGAGCGTGCTTCTCGCGCTTAAGACGGGCTTTTCTTTCAGCTGTTGTTTTTGTTTTGAAATGTCTGGATGGCTTTTCAGGAATTGACAGAGCGAGCTGTCCGATATCTCGGCATGGGCGGCGGCCTCTTGATCGCTTCCTCCAACCGACCAGGCTTGTAGTAATTTCAAAATTACCGCGTCGTAGTTTTTACCATCAAAAAGCTTACGTCCCATGCCTTTATTATAATCGGGAAACGGCTACTTGTCAAGGATGGGTTTTGCTTTCAGGCCGGTAAAAGTCTCCCACCTGTCTATGATGACTTGGCAATAACTTGGCTCCAACTCAACCATCCGACACCTGCGCTTTGTCTTCTCGCAGGCTATCAGCGTGGTGCCGGAGCCACCGAATATATCCACCACAATATCATCTTTGTCGGTGTGATTTAAAATAGCACACTCCGGCAATTCAACCGGCTTCATTGTCGGATGTAAATCACATGCTCGCGGTTTATCAACCGCCCATAGGCTAGTTTGAAATGCCCCTGCCTTTTTCCGTTTATGCGTTTTCGTCCATGTGAAAAGAATGGGCTCATGCTGGTAATCATAATCAAGCCGCCCCATAGAAAAAGTGGGGGAGTTTTTTATCCAGTTTAAAACATGCCGAACTTCTAAGCCCGCGTCTTTCATCATCATCATCATCATCATACCGAGTCCGCCCCCCTGCGGGCTACAGACAAATACGGAGCAATCGTCTGCCATCTTCGTGTGCCACAATGTGAAAGCCTTTAAAAGCATATCGCCGAGTTCTGCGGGCTTCATGTCGTCCATCTTGAGATTGTTGAGGCACCTTCCAGCCCGCTGGAAGGTGTTGAGCATTTTGTTTTTTTCACCAATGCTTACTCCATAAGGTGGGTCGGTAAAAACACAAACAGCTTTTTCACCGGACATTACTTTTTCAGCAATATCTGGTTCTATCGCGCTTCCACATATCAGCACATGTTCGCCCAAAGCAAAAGAGTCACCCACTTTGATGTCCGTCTTGCGAAGTTCCGGCACATCGTCCTCGCCCTCCATGTGCGGGACTTCAATCTCAGGGAACGTGCTTAAATCAAAGCCCACATCCTTGAGCATATTCTCTTGGAACTGCGTGGTCAGGATGTCGAAGTCCCACTCGCCGGTGTTTTTGTTTGAGCGCAGGTTATACTCCTTCAGCTCCTCCTCCGTCAGCTTCCGATTCGGGACCCGCACGTCCACCTGCTCAGCGCCGCGCCCGGTGGCCTTCATGATGGCAAGACGCTGATGGCCGGCTATGATGGTGTTGTCAGTATTTACGGCAGGGATCTCGGCAAGGTTGAATTTTTCCAGGCTGGCGGTCAACTGTTTAGCCTGCTCCGGTGTTATCTTCCGTGGGTTGTGCTTATATGGCACCAGGTCGGCCACCTTGCGGCGCTCTGTTTTCCAAGTGAGTTTTTGAGTCATGGTTTTATTATAGCAAAAGGATTATTTACTTGCCTTTTCATTGTTCGGGTTTAACGGATGCCGACATTCTAACCCGCCATGCGTCCTGGATGGTCCGCCTGAATATTGGCACGGGGAACAACTGTCCCATCTGTCGCATAGGCGTTTCTTAACTTCGCCCCAATCTTTCATGCCTTTACCGCTAGGCAGATTTTTAGTGATATTGCTGGCGGCGATACCATTCTGTTCTACCAACGATATAAGATGTTCATAGGCAGCATGAATCTCTTTTATCAGTGGGTCGTCATTGTTATACCCATACTTCACCGTTATCTCGTAGTCATACTTTTTACCGGCTATCATTTGGCCTCCTGTTTGGGTTTGAACATATCCTCGCCTAATTCTCTCCAGATACAAACCAAGCAATCGCATTCTTTTTCTTTGGTGACTTTAACAGAACACTTTTTACAATCTGGCTTACGCTTCTCCAGCTCCATAATCATATCAGCAGTGGTGATTTTTATTTATTATCCACCAGCGCGGTGTGTCGTGAAACAACAGCCTTCAATTCATCCGTCATCATCTTGAAAACATAGCAGACGACTTCATTAATAGTCCCGTCGCAATAATCGGTCTGACTGCGTTCTATGGCTTTAATTTCTTCGTCTGTTTCCGTGATTATCCTTTTTAAATCCTCCACCAGTCCAGCCGGGGCCGTGGGATTCCGCGCCTGCTCTTCGGCTATGGCTTGGTCAATGTTCAATAGGCATTTCTCCATAGTGGCCTCACATCCTTTGCCCCAATCTGTCTGAACTTTCCCCTCTCCATATTTACGCATATCTTCCAATGCGCCTGAGATTTTATCTTTCAACTTTTCCAAACCGCTTTTATTGTCGGTCATTCCATCCCCCTTATCCCCGCCTCTATCAGATCGCGCATGACCTGCACTACAGGTATCTGTCGCTGCGCCGCTATGCCCCGCACCCGTGCCAGTGTTTCCGGTCGCAGGCGTATTAAAAAAGACTCGCGTTTAATTGTGGTTTTTTTTATTTTTTTCATTTTTATTTTACTCCACTGATGTTATACCTAAATCTTTAGCCCTATGGCTTTTTAAAGCAAATTTGATTATGCTTTTCCGGGCTTCCTTAAATTCCGGCGCATCACATTGCAACGCGCAGAAATGCGCGGCAAGTTGCATAGATAATTTTAAATTAACTTTCACGGATTTAGATCCGCACCAAAGCGGCCAACAGGAATAATCAAGGTTCGCGCGTGTGAGGTCCGCGTCTGTGAGGTCCGCGCCTGTGAGGTTCACGTGTGTGAGGTCCGCGTCTGCGAGGTTCGCGTGTGTGAGGTTCGCGCGTGTGAGGTCCGCGCCTGTGAGGTTCACGTGTGTGAGGTC